>Ga0058702_10000730_pt1 | contig 13124 bp, 15 predicted proteins | sample AgamicOrSfe_FD_83781 | JGI IMG/M metagenome (GOLD analysis project Ga0058702, IMG submission 83781) | Agave microbial communities from Guanajuato, Mexico - Or.Sf.e | ecosystem: Host-associated > Plants > Phyllosphere > Phylloplane/Leaf | place: Guanajuato, Mexico | collected 2012-05-30
AACGACGCCTGGTCCAGGGAAATGACTTACCAGGCACGTAAACAGCCAGCGCCGTGACCAAGAAATAGTAGTATGTCATGTTCGTGGCCTTGGCGAAGGGCAATGCCGAGTAGATGAGCCAGCACTCGGAGCTGATACCCAGTGGGTATAGCACGAAGAAGCCGTTGTATCTGCAGCGCGCATCTGGTCAGCATTGCTCGAATCATCACGCATACTTTTCCTGATTCCCAAAGACGCAGAAAACCGTCACCGGAACACAACCAACACGCAACAACTCACCTCATCCAACTCAACGCCTCGGGCATCTTCGCCCCCGCCAAGAAAAACACAAAATACCCGTATCGCACACACTCCGTAATGCTCCACGCCACCAACATGCCCACATACGCCATCTGATTGCTCGTCACTGTTTCTGTTCCCGCCGGCGCAAGCAGCTGCTCCCCAAACGACACCAGCACCCCCCACACCACCAAATACCGACTCCCGACCTGCATCACCGTCGTCAACACCGGCGCGCGCACCAACCCCAGCAGGGAATGCGCAACCTCCAACGCCGCCAGTGACTGGACCCAGCGCACGAAGTCGACGAGATTGGGGTATGTTTGCGCCACGACTGCGGCTAGAGTTACTGCAGCGTTGTCGCTGGGGCTGAAATCGACGCCTGTTTCTTTTGTGGCGGCGGCGCGGCGGGCGCGTTCGGCGTCATCGATGGCGACGGCTGGAGGGGGAGCGCCGTTTGTCCCGTCGGGAAGGGCGTGGAAGGCGAGGAGCATGAGGAAGGGGTAGATGAGCTGGACGAGGAGGGCGTACCAGAGCACAAAGGAGAGGAAGTTGTAGCCGATTAGGTAGATTTGCTTGGAGGTGAAGGTCTTGGGTGGGGTTGCAGGATGGGATGAGGTGGTTGTGGACGGTTGACGAGCTGGTGTGTTGGTTGCGATCGGGCGCGAAGAAGGTACTGTGGATGCCATGATGGTGGTGTGTGTATTAGTGATACAGGCGCAAGGCGTGATGCAGAGAAGCGGTGAGCAGGCGAACGGTGAGTGAAGAAGTAGAAAGAGCGTGAAGGTTGAGATAAGATGGTTTGTCTAAATTCAAAAGCTGGATGTAAACAAGTTACACGTTCTTGGCACAAAATCATTGAGCATATCGGAGCCACGTGGATGCTTCAATTATCTCCTGAACTTGCATAGCCTCGGTATCTTCACAGCCACCAAGAACAGGACAGCAGAGGCGTAGTCAAGGTTGTGTACAGCGTTCTCATCACGCATGCAATAATGTAAAGGGATAGAAGGGCTCTAGATACACACGACCAGCGTCACGGCGAGGTCCAACCTCCAGCCACATGGACCCATTCCGCCATACAGCCGCCCTGCTTGCTTTCGACTTCAGGCACATCTCTATCACATCTACATCGACAACCTACTCCATTCTCCTTGGGCGGATCAGGGCTGTCCCAGTAGTCATCTTCCTCTACTCTTTTCTTCGTATCAAGGGTCGTCATTTCTAGGTATGGCTCGCGGTCGAGCTGCCGTGCTGGAGCATTTGCCGGACAATGCATGATGGTCGTGTGACGATAGCCGATGTCGCGAAAGTAGTGGACATCAGCAGTGCTGAGTAGTGCACCGGCAGCTAGAGAATGGATAGGTGCATCGCCCCACTGAGAAAGTTGTCAGTCGCAGACCATCAACAGAGCTAACATAACATACCCTCTCCATCCAAAAACCGCCACTGCGATCCATCGTCTGGAAGAACTCCTCGTACTCCTTACTCCTGAACCAATCGAGGTTGGCAATTTCAAAGTTACTCCAGAAATGACACATATTATACACTTCCCCTTCCATTGCCTCCGGGTCAACCATAGGATACTGACCTGGCTTTGTCTTCTTCATGCTGAGAAATGGTTCTTTGTTACGAGGATCATTCTCTGGCATAAAGTCTTCGTCGTCCACGGGCCGTGCAGTGAACATTTCCCATAGTCCTTTGGAAGTGATATTATTTGTTCGCATGTAGGCGGAGGCATAGCGGAAGATGTTCGGCACGGTCTCTTTTAGCTCTTTGACAGCAATAGTGAAGCCGTATGTCTTGTTGTTTTCGATCATCTTCTGGAAAGGATCGCTACAGCTGTCAGCATTCGCCAAAGTGTCCGATAAAGATTGTGCATACTACGTAATGTCACAAAAGTACTTGATCTCCGGTTCGACTCGCCAATACCATTGATACTTTTGTAACAGCTCATGCTTGTAAAAGAAGCTGCACCTTGGTCAGCATTGTGAGACCACATTACAGCATCCGCACAAGCTCACCCCGAATAGAACCTGCACATGTGGTGGTAGCTCTCCATGCCACCATACATGATCGCGTCGTCTCCTTGTCTTGCAATGCCTTCTTTTGCCCATCCGTTGTTTGCCCACTCCGGAAATCCCCACATAGTTGAATCGATCTTGCCAAACTCAACCGGCGAGCTTGTGTGGTTTCTCACGGTATCCATGAACGTTTGATTGAAGTCGCCATCATTCAGGAAAGTGTAAGGATAGTGGTACCAGCGATTGAAATGCCTCTCTACAGACTTGATTGACTCGAGTACTCCTTCTAGTTCTTTGTTCCTGGCGAGCACAACAAAGGTCGCATTTGCGCGAGGTTGAGTGGTGTCTGGTATTTGACAGCCGGTGACGAAGACTTTGTCATGCTTTTCGCTTATTTTCCTGGAGGTTGATTCGTGTCAGCCGTGGCCTGAAACGCTTCTGCTCTTTCTCAGGTTCCCCTACCTTATCGTGGGTGGAGCGCCGGCCGGCATGAACATGCGACCAGGAGAAGGATGTTGTAGAAACAGGACGCATATCATAATTATCACCAGACAGGGAAACAGCAACACCAGACCTAGCGGAACGGAAATGGTAGAGTCCTTCTTTAACCTGATGCGCCGTTTGAAGAAAGATATAGGTATTCGAGGTGCATAACGTGGTACTCTTTCTGGTGATACATTCCGTGATGTGGGTAGTGATTTCGTGGTAAAGCGCTGAGACAGCTGTTGTACAAGAGGCATTATAATGACCAGATCATCAGGGCTGTAATTCGCGGCCGGCTACAACATAGGAAGGACCTGCAAGAGGGAATTTCGAGGAGAGCGTCACCAGGTATGAGGTTGTGGACGTCCGCGCTGAAGATGGACAACAATGTCCAATGCAGTAGTGTAAGTATAGAAAATGCGAGCCGATGGAAGAAGAGATCAGGGTGACCGGACCGCGAGAAACATTACCATGAGCTGTGTTTCGCGAACATCCAACTTCAACCAAGGCAACGCGCGTAGAATGCAGAATCAGCACCTGACGAAGCCAGTCAAGCCAGTGCGGAAGAAGAATGAGGTTTTACAGATACGGTCATTCGCGAGGATGTGGTGTGTGTGAGCATGACATTTGTTGCCAAGTCCGCGCGTTCGTTGTACGTTGACGTAACCAAAATCGCTCTTTCCGAAACGTCGATCATTGTACCTTACTTCGGCTATCGTCCCGACCAAGTATCCTGAAACATCAAAATATTGTTCAAGATACAAGGAGATTCTGGTAGGACGCGACGAGGGTATATGAAGATATCTTGGCCTCGTTCCGGCGCTGCTTCTGGCCCTGCACTACCGCCATCAAGTTAAGGCATCCCGCCATTCGACATGAGCTTCAAAAGCAAAGATCTCGCGTACGATGCAAAAGAGCCAGCCTTTTTACAAAGAATACGCGGCCACCAATCTGGAAGTGGCGTCGACTCTGACAGGCACGAACGTCCCATCGCACGTCCAAGAGGTGCAGCAAGAGCAAACAATGACGATGATGATGCACCCACATATGTTGTGGAGGACTCTAATACCACTCTCAGCAAAGAAGAATATGAAGCACTCTTGAAGAAGGAACAAGGTGCGAGTGATGTAACAGAGAAGGAGCAGAGCGTGCAAGACAAGTTCGCAGAGTCGTCGGGAATTCCTGCCAAGCAAGAAAATGGTGGTGCCGCTGAAGTGGCTGCCGTGGGAGGGGACGCAAATTCACGTACCAAGCAAGAAGTCACAGAAGTCGGAGGACAACAGAAGAAAAGGAAGGCTGCTCGTGTTGTAGGGATCGTTGGAGATGATGAAGCTAAGGATGTAGAGGAGGATGAAATTGAGACAAGACGTGTCAAGCAAGTGAAGAAGAAGTCCAAGCTTGTCAAGTTGTCCTTTGACGGTGAATGAGGAGTTGACAGCCGGTCCTTGTCGATTCATTCCTCTATGGAGGCCTAGCCTGAGGTTCTTTCGGGAACTGAACGATGTTGGATGTCGTCTTCCTAGAGATTAGCTACTGCATCTCGTCGTCATCGCATCGCAAGCCCCGGGTGTACCTGTCTAAGATCACACTGCTTTGACCACTGGCGAAACTCACTGGCAAGCCTGCGACCGTCTCACAATCAATGCTTTTGGGGACATCTGACAGACCAAGCACATTGCGACCTTTCAGCGAGAAGACTGCAGCTTGTGGCGCACTGCCACGGATCCTTTATATGAATACCATATCCGCAATCACAGCTCACTCGACACGACGCCCATATCGACTCCAAATACCTTTGAGCATGATCCAAACAGAGCCATAGCTTTCCGGCCAATAGCTCAACCAGTACGACTCGAAAAGTGACAGATGCTGGCTTGGTTGGCATCCGCACCGCTGCCCTCTATTAAGACACTATCTAATAGTGTACCCACCATCAATCCTAACATCAGTCCCGTTGATCATCCCACTCTCATCTCGACACAAGAACTCAATCGCCTCGGCAATCTCCTCTGGCTGCGCAAATCGCCCTGTCGGAATCTGCGCTAGATGAGCCTGTCGTTTCGTATCGTCCGCCCACGCCTTCTTTCCCAACGCGGTCAACGCCACTATCGAATATCAGCCCGAAGGGCATTTCTGAGCACCACATCCAGAGGGACTCACCAGTCGGGCTGACAGTATTTGCCGTCACCCCTCTTCCACCCCACTCATTCGCCATACACCTCGTCAACCCATTCAATCCCGCTTTACTCGCACAATACGCCCCGTGTCCATCAAGCGCCACATGGCTCGCCTGGCTCGAAATCGACACAATACGGCCCGGCGGAACTCTCCCTTCACCACCAACCCCCGCCGCATCAACACGCCACCTATACATCCTAAAGAACGCCGTACTCAAATTAAACGGCCCCAGCAAATTCGGCAAAAAGTTCGCCATTGCTTCCTTCTGACTCGTCTCCTCCAGCGGCAGCACAGACACATATCCAGCTGCGTTCACGAGGATGCAGGGGAATGCCCCAGCTCCAGATCCAGCATCAGATTCGGACTGGCGGTCTATCTGCTCAAAGGCGGATGCTACGCTGGTTTCGTCGGTGATGTCGCATTCGAAGGCGCGCACGGCGGAGGTCGTGGCGCTGCCGAAGGTGGCGGAGATGACGGTGTCGCGCCGGTGTGACTCGAAGGGGCCGTAGAGGAGGGCGAGCGTGCAGCCTTTGGAGTGGAGGAGGCGGGCTGTTGCGGTACCGAGGCCGCCTGGTGGGTGGTTAGTATGGTTGTTGTTGTGTGTGAGGTAGTGAAGCGGGAGACGTAAGTAATGGAGGAGTTGGAGGAGTTGGAGGTGTGGGAGGATTGTTTGAATGGAGGAACATGGCAGCTATAGGGGCGAGAGAAGAGCGCGGAGGCAGGAAAAGATATACATCAACGCAGGCAGGCAATGAGATGGCAATACACATACCTAAACCTCCGGCTATAATCGCAAGACGTCCACTGTATGCCATGATACGACTCTTGTCGGACTGTGCCTATGCTGCGTACTTACAGATATAAAGCTTGTATAATCAGACAGTTAGCTCCGAGCCTGTGCCGATTGACTTACAGACAGACAGACGGGCAGACGAGTGAAGGATGATCGACAGAGGGGAAGGAAGCGCGGGGTGTATGAGGGGTCGTCGTTGTGCTTCTAGTCTCGTTTAGGCTATTCGATACTCGGGGCATGCTGCGCGAGGCATATTCAGGTCATTGCTGGGGTTGCTGGAGGGTGCGTAGCAGGCAGTCGCGCGAGGGCAAAGGTGAAGGTAGGACGTGGATCCTCGTTACTGATATCATGCTACAATACATTTGAACGTAGTATACTGTAATTCTAATCACGACCCGCCTCATTGCCAACAGCCATGCCCTTCCATCTCCTCACCGTCGCATACTCCCAAAGCGCCGCAGCCCACGCTCCGGCATCACTGCATTGCTCAAATTCAGCAGCCACGCCACGATTAGATCTACATCTTACCGTCAGCACACTTCCACCCACCATCAAACCACGTCCGCAACATCTCAATGTCAGCTGACCGAACACCCACTGCTCCGTCTCATGCCGCTGCACACAATGACCCACCAAGCTACCCTTCCCATTCTCAATCTCGCTCCAGCAGCTGCCCATTCTGTCAACAGAGTGTCCTTCCTGCTGGGGTCTGCGCAGAAAGCTCGAATGCGCATGAGCTCGGTGTCGTCGAAGACGAAGTTGGGGGTGTTGTGCCGGGAGATGGTCTCGGTGGCAAGGGTGTGCGTGGACAGCCAGATGGGGACGTTGGAGGCCATGGTGTGTCAAGGGAAGTATTATACGGAGGAAAGTAGTGTGAGTTATGGAATTGAGAGCTGTAAGGGTTCGACGGAGGCTGCAGCCGAGGATAGATGCGTGGTTTTGGGCTTTGTTTGATGAGGACACTTGGTGTTGTGAGAGGAGATGATCGGTTTCAGGTCTGGCATGAAGAGGGTGGTTGGAGATGAGGAAAGAAAACATAGCTTGATGGAAGCTACTCCTGCTTTATATTTTCTCATTTGCGGAATATGTACATACCTGTTGCTATGATCGTGCAAAATAGTCGGGTTAACGTGCCATGAGCACACACGAAAGTCGGAATATCGTGATGATAAGCACACGCGACAGTCGGAGCACTGCGGCAGAAGCACGCAATAGATAGTGTGTCGTGGCGTCCCGTTGCTGGGTGAGAGATTGAGGCAACAACGCCAGGCTTCTGGTGTTGTATCCGACAATCTCCATGGTTATACACCTCGACAAGCACTACAAGCCACGAATCGATGTACATTCTCCCAGAATAGGCATGCATAGTGCAAAGATGGTCGTATGGCATGCCGTATTCAGGGCTGACGCCAGATCGTTGCTGTGAAGGAATCTTACTATACAGCTGCAATTTGACTCCGCACACCCGGGCTTGCGCTTGGACGTCCTGTTGTTGTACCCTGAGAGAACGCCGTCACAGCATCTTCGCACTTGCCCATACTAATGGTAAAAGCTAAGTCCACCATGCGGCAGTCGCGAGAACTTCGCTGAGTTGTTGGGGGTGCTCTGCAGCCTGCTCATGCCTATGTCCTAACACAGGATCATGCTTACTCAATGTTTCGGCACAAACTCATAGCCGTCACTTCTTCCTCCCCTTGTCCTTGCCAATCAGACTTCTGCTTATCGCACACAGCCACAGCTTGGGACCAATGAAGTCGTCATCTCTATTTCGTCCCTCGCCCTTCTTAGCCGCCCGGTGCGGGGTCATTGAATCAAGTGCCTCGTCAATGATACTGTCGATTTGCTTCGCAACTGTTCGGTTCGATGTAAGTGTGGCAATGCCAGCTCGCCAAGCATAGAGGAAGATACTCTGATTAAGTGTGCTCAATTGCGGTGCCACTTTCTCGGCGACGGTGCTGTCCACTGTAGTAGGATATGTTGTTGCACCATCGGCGGACACGACACGGATGGGGAGCTTGAGTCCTTGGGGAAGTGGGTGCTCGCTCAAGTTCTGCCATTCGTGAAGTATGCTCTGGCTATCTTGTTCATTGCTAGCAGCGGCACCGTCAGAGAGCAGTATGTCTGTCCTTTTGCGTTCATTATCGGTGGCGATTATCCTGACGATTTCCCTCATTCTTGAGGCTGCCTCGACTGTACACACCAGATCCCTGCCTTCCAGTGCTGGATACAGTGTGTTTGGTAATAACGCCTCCCCAGCCTCGACTTCGAGTTGACGAATAGTGGCTCGGTTAAACCAGTCCTCTTGCTTGATGACCTTCACATGACTAAGGTCTGACACGAGTGCCAAGAGCAGAGTACAGTCAATGTTCAGTTTTGAGGTGAGAGAGGTCAACGCGTTGCGAATCATCGATGTATGTAGCGCTGTGGTCAAATCAGGAGCAGGTATACGAAGATCAGGAGCGAGAGTGATGGTCATCCCAGGCCCTATACGGGTGATTCGATCAATAAGTGTAGAGACAGGTTGTGTAACCTTGTCTCCGAGATTTTTCAGGACGAGATGAACTCTAGGATGCTTATACCTCACGCGTATATGCTGAGAGGCGGTGTAAAGAGCTTGAGCCATGCGAACGATACCTACCTCGGAGTCTGAACCAGAGTCAGAGTCCTGATGAGAGGCGCCATCTCCGCTATCTGAGCTGTCGTCGGCCGGATTCCAACCTTGACGTGCAAGATCCCAGAGGAGTCTTCTTTCGGTGACGGTCGACACTTTGATCCATTCGGCACCATCGTCAGCCACAATATCGACAATCGCACCAGCTTTGTGTCGTTTTATGGAAGTATTATGTTTGTTAGAAATAGCTCCAGAATCTTGCTGCTGACCATTAATACTTTGCCTTGTATGACACTTCTCATCCCAATAGAAGCGATGGCTGAACGCTACGACGCCATTGCTTCGTTTAGCAACATCCCAGACCGCTTCATAAAAGGCAAGATTCGACGATCGGAGAAGATGTACTGTCCTCTCGCCCTCCTGTTCTGGATCGAGTGTTTCGAGAGATCTAAGGTCTGCACGCATATTACTCTGGATAGTCCGCAGATCCACAGACTTCTCAAGATTTCGAGATTTGAGATGGTCGTGGAATTGCTCAAGATCAGCTAAGAGAGCCTGGTATCGGGCTTGAAGACGCTGGATCTTCTCGACCGTGCTTGCAAGCGTATCATCGTCGTGACTGCGAAGACCGGTCAGTGGAACTCATTGAGTAACTTGACGATGTAGGAGATCTGAGTTCCAGCATGGTCCTGAAGTGTCACTGCTCATCTTTTGATGAATACTAGAAGCCTCTACACTATAGTCTTCGCAATGTATCAAGGCACTACTTTGGAGGTCATAACCACACATATAGTCACATACCTTTGTTCACCATTGGTAGCATCATCCTCCGAATAGTCATCGACCATGATGATAGAGATGAAACAATGGTGCAGCTTTTGATGTTGCCCTCTTGGGATATTTCAGAATGCGGGGCATGCCCCACTTCTTTCTCCAATGGCTATCGTGTGCTTTTGTGTCTGCGAGGTTCGTTTCTACACATCATCAGACTATGCCGTACTTCGCGACAAGCCAGGACTGGCTCAAGCAATCGTCTCTGCTTCTGCGAGCGCGACCGACCACAGTACGACCAAATCTTGCCCTGAGATTGCTGGAGCTAACAAGAATGCAGACGCGAATAACGACAAAGTACAAGCTCGCGAAACCAAAAGCACCTAAAGCCAAGACCAGCGAAGCTGCTGGCACCTCTGAGACTACATCTAGCGCACCGTCGGACATAACATCGCGCGCAACACTTACATTGAAGACATACGATCCTGTTTCAGGAGTGTGCTTAAAGTACCGCACAGAAAAAGCAGCAGAAGTCGGACGTCTTGTTGCGATTTTGGGAAGGTTGGGCAAAGATATGGCAGGGCTACCGGAGACTGACGATGCAACGATGGAGGATGTGAAAGAGGAGACGGTGGATTCGACACAGGAGGGAATAACTGTACCTCAGGTGGCAGAGAAACCTGTCACGGCAGGGAAGGAAGTTGCTGGCGCGAGCAAAAAGAAGAAGAAGGGTAAAAGATGAGCGAATCGCTCCAATTTGCCAGGTCCGCCCAGATTAACATCTGGATGCCATCCTTGTTACCTGCGACAAGGTTTCACCGCGATCATAAAGCAATCAATGGCTTACATCAACGATACGATTTCGCGGTGAGCCACAAGCACGTCAGTCGGCCTTGACCGTGGAGGACACGATGCTATCAGGCTGGTCTCACAGCTGAAAGTGCTCCCTACAACTCGCGTCCCGGACGCATATCGAGCTGCTGAGATGGCGTGACATTTACCACACCACAACAACACCTTTTTGGCTCTGATGAGCACTCGTTAAGCAGTACAGTGGCACGAAGAATTCGATGCTTATGTGCGGGAAGAAACATAGGAAGGCTATGCTGGTCAATGGTACAAGCAGCCTGATGCAGTCATTGGACTGAAATGATCCTGGAGAACTGGTGCCATCACGCGGGGCCTGGATGCACTTGTGGACGTATATGTGAGCTGGCTGGTTTGATACAGCGTATAGATAGACTTTTGTAAATACCAAATACTTTCATTTGTATCACCTATCCAACAGGTTCCATCCATGTCTACGCGAATCGTAATCGCCTCCTTGTCACATGTCAGTAGGCGAACAGAGTACAGCATCATCGTTTAGACACCTTACTTCACCTACGCTTATCCAATTCACCACCCTCTCATAAATTTGAGCACTTTCACCATCTACAAAGTTGTTACTAGACTCTCATTTCACAGAATCAGCTTTTCGTCTTTTTGAGCATTCTGAGGCATCAAGAGCTGTCAGATCCGCGAACTTAGTTGCCCAGCATGTCTGCGGAGCCCGACCACGTCGCGCCTAAGAAGGCTATGCCTGCTGCGTAAGATCTTGCAAGCAGCGATCTCGTACTCGACAGTGCTGACCTTATGAGTAGCGACCCATCTGGCAAGGAGAAGTCAGCCGTGAGTGATGAAAGATCTGGTCAAATGTTCAAGAGCGGCAACTGAATCATAAGGCAGGCGAACGATGATGTTGCAACAGCCATTCTCAGGAAGAAGAAGAAGCCCAATTCGCTCATGTGAGAAAATGGATAGCAAGAGGTGTATTGATTGGCAAGAGCTGACAGTAGATCTAGTGTCACTGATGCCGTGAGCGACGACAACTCAGTCATTGCACTATCCAACAACACAATGGAGACATTGCAGCTGTTCAGAGGTGATACCGTACTGGTCAAGGGAAAAAAGCGCAAGGACACAGTCTTGATCGTTCTTGCTGATGACGATCTCGATGATGGAAGCGCCCGCATTAACCGAGTGGTTCGCCACAATCTCCGCGTCAAGCATGGAGATATCATCACAGTCCACCCCTGCCCGGACATCAAATATGTAAGTGGCTGCAATCACAGAATTGATCCACATTGCGTTCGCTGACACTCCTCTTCAGGCCAAGCGCATTGCTGTCCTCCCAATCGCTGATACTATCGAGGGTATTACCGGCTCGCTCTTCGACGTCTTCCTTGCACCATACTTCAGAGAAGCATACCGCCCGGTGCGACAAGGTGATCTCTTCACCATTCGAGGAGGCATGAGGCAGGTCGAGTTCAAGGTTGTTGAGGTGGATGCACCAGAATTCGGTATTGTTGCACAAGATACAGTCATTCACTGTGAAGGAGAGCCAATTCAGCGTGAAGATGAGGAGGGTAACCTCAACGAGGTTGGATACGATGACATTGGTGGCTGCAGGAAGCAGATGGCTCAAGTGCGAGAGCTTGTCGAACTTCCTCTCAGACATCCTCAGCTCTTCAAGTCTATTGGTATCAAGCCACCTCGTGGTATTCTCATGTTTGGCCCGCCCGGTACAGGTAAGACCTTGATGGCCAGAGCCGTGGCCAACGAGACTGGTGCTTTCTTCTTTCTCATCAACGGTCCTGAGATCATGTCAAAGATGGCTGGTGAATCAGAATCGAATTTGCGCAAAGCGTTTGAGGAAGCCGAGAAGAATGCACCTTCGATCATTTTCATCGACGAAATCGACTCAATTGCCCCCAAGCGTGACAAGACCAACGGTGAAGTCGAGCGCAGAGTCGTCTCTCAACTCCTCACACTCATGGACGGTATGAAGGCACGCTCAAACATCGTTGTCATGGCCGCCACCAACCGTCCCAACTCTATTGACCCTGCTCTCCGTCGTTACGGACGTTTCGATCGTGAGGTCGACATCGGCATTCCCGACCCAACTGGTCGTCTCGAGATTCTCCAGATTCACACCAAGAACATGAAGCTTGGTGACGATGTCGATCTGGAGACCATCGCCGCCGAGACTCACGGTTACGTCGGATCTGACATGGCTTCTCTCTGCTCAGAGGCAGCTATGCAACAAATTCGCGAGAAGATGGACCTCATCGACCTGGAAGAGGACACTATCGATGCTGAAGTCCTCGATTCGCTTGGTGTTACGATGGAGAACTTCCGTTTCGCTCTTGGCACTTCCAACCCTTCGGCACTTCGCGAGGTTGCCGTTGTCGAAACACCAAACGTCCGTTGGGACGACATTGGTGGTCTCGAAGAGGTCAAGCGCGAGCTCATCGAAAGCGTGCAGTACCCCGTCGACCACCCCGAGAAGTTCCTCAAGTTCGGCATGTCGCCATCTCGCGGTGTGCTATTCTACGGTCCTCCTGGTACTGGTAAGACGTTACTGGCCAAGGCCGTCGCCAACGAATGCTCTGCGAACTTCATCTCCATCAAAGGTCCTGAACTACTTTCTATGTGGTTTGGTGAGTCTGAGAGCAATATTCGTGACATCTTTGACAAGGCGCGTGCTGCAGCACCCTGTGTTGTCTTCTTGGACGAGCTTGACTCCATTGCAAAGGCTCGTGGTGGATCAAATGGAGATGCTGGCGGTGCTTCTGACCGTGTCGTCAATCAATTGCTCACTGGTAAGTCGTGATTCTAGCTGATTAATGTTATAAACGATGCTAATGTATCTTCAGAAATGGATGGTATGACTGCCAAGAAGAACGTTTTCGTCATCGGTGCCACCAACAGGCCTGAACAGCTCGACCCTGCGCTGTGCCGTCCTGGTCGTCTCGACACACTCGTTTACGTCCCTCTACCAGACGAATCATCTCGCCAAGGTATCCTCAAGGCACAGCTCCGCAAGACCCCAGTCGCCGCCGACATCGACCTTGCATACATTGCCAGCAAGACTCACGGCTTCTCCGGTGCCGATCTTGGTTTCATTACACAGCGTGCCGTCAAGCTTGCCATCAAGGAGGCC
>Ga0058702_10000732_pt1 | contig 13070 bp, 12 predicted proteins | sample AgamicOrSfe_FD_83781 | JGI IMG/M metagenome (GOLD analysis project Ga0058702, IMG submission 83781) | Agave microbial communities from Guanajuato, Mexico - Or.Sf.e | ecosystem: Host-associated > Plants > Phyllosphere > Phylloplane/Leaf | place: Guanajuato, Mexico | collected 2012-05-30
TGAGGGAAAGTCGGCTTGATATGTATTGATTTATATATTGAAATGCTTAGGCTGATGTATTGTGCAATATGCAAATATATTGCTTTTCCCTATCGTGCCCCTCCTTACCAAGGGAGGCCTCGTCCCCCTACATGTATGGTACATCCTCAGGCCACGTTTTAGGCGAATGACGATCAGCTGCAGCTGCAGCTAAGCGAGGACCGACATGATTGTGACATGATTGTGACATGATTGTGACATGATTGTGCTTGTCACCCTCGTTGCTGATGCGTGGAGTGATGAGACGCACAGACGGCCGTTGTGAGCCTCATCAGGCAGAGTCAGGACGCTCAGGCTTCGTCACAGCTTCCGTCGGGCCAATTAGAGACGACGTCGAGACTAAGCAGCGAATATCACGACTATCACGACTATCACGACGATCACTATCACTGGTGTGCTTTGGTGTGCTGCTGTCGCTGACTCTGCTGGATTTGGGAGCACAACTGAACTCGCTCTAGTCTGAGCACTAGAAGGGACCCCGACAAGGGCACCCCCGCTTCCACCCACGCGTTTGAGCTTCGCCAGCGGCTGCACCTGCACCTGCAGCTTGGGATCCTGGTAATTCCCAATCCTTCCCGTCGCTCGCCAAAAATTATGCTTCAAAACACACTCTCTCAAACATCGGTCTTACTTCCACCCACTTATCCTTCTCGACATCCTACCACACACTCGGTTGGAACAATAGTCATAATATTCATTGCGCCCCAACACTCTGCTTGGCTTCCTCTCGCCAATGGCCAATCTCTTCCATGTATTCTGAAACCGGGTCAAACTGCTTGTCCAAGAATCGTCTCATGATTGCTACACAACACAAGACACCATAAGACCACAAGAACTCTAATCTGATCTGATCTGGTCAATCGAATCGTCCAAAGTCACAAAGAACAAGAGACCTCATGCTGAAATGCCATCCTACATTCTACATGGCTTTCGATGGACACGCCCTGCCATACGCATCCATGTCATCCTGAATGACATCGATGATGCCGCACCGGAGTGGTTAATCGGTGAGTTGTCACTCTGAAAGAGCTACAAACAGCCTCAGATTCCCAGTTAAGTGGACCATCTAGCTGACCAGATCTATGAATACAGCACCGGCCACCACAGCAGCAATGCTCGAGAACCTGCACCACCTCTTCCCCGACACATTAGCTGAACTGCCAAGCCTGCGCTTCATTGAGCAATACGATCCTGCGGATGAGACGATCAAGTCACAACCATTCGCATATGTCGCCGATATCGTCGAAGAGGTCAAGACAGGTGTTGAGATTGCAGAGATCACGGGAAGAGGAGTCGCAGTTGAACAATGGGAAGCAATGATGGACTTGCGCGATCATCTACAAAAGGATGCAAAGGTCGCCTGGTATATGGTGGTTTGTGGAGACGAGGAGCGCTGGGTGCCGCCGCAAAGTCCGCTGAGTGAAGTCGATGAAGTTCTCGAGACGTCGACTACTTCGCCAAAGTCGCCCACGGCTTCAAAGTCAAGCGGTAGTCGTTCGGACACGTTCGCGTCAAGCTCGAAGAGTACGCAGTACACAAGCTCGCCGATATCGACGAGAGAACAGAAAAACAGAGATCAGAGGAGTGCGCCGCCTGCCAAAGCCTCATCGTCCAGTCGCACGAAGACTTCAAGTGATTCACGGTCGTCGACGAAACCTGCACCACCACCGATGAGCAGAACGACCACGACGGAATCACGTGGGAAACAGAAAGAAAGAGATCCCGAGATCAGAAGAGTATGTTTGTGCCGTCACGTACAGCATGCACAACTGACATGGACATTCAGCAACGGAGTAGCTCGATCGGCAAAGGTCTTCGGAAAGTCTTTGGTATGAAGGAGAGTAAGAGGTAAGATGTCCTTCGCCTCACGACCTCGGAGCTGAGCTGATATCCGAGAATAGCAACAGGAACCTGCGCGACGATGCACGATACGATGATAGACAGAGCCCGCCTCCAATGCCGAGGAAGCGCTGAGTGCGCTGCTTGACGAATATATGATGATGTTTGATGCCCATGTATAGACGATTTCCTTTCCAGCATCTTACAACAGGTGCAACGGCATAAAATGGGGATGACGGTACAAAAGAGGAGGACACGATACGCACAAGGTCGGCATGACAGAAAGAGAATGCCAAGTAGCTCGATGATGATGCCAGCTATGGCTTCGAATGCTCATGTGGGGATATGTAGGAGAGGAGTCTACTCGCCACATCAGGCGCTCAAACTCACACACATCACACCTTCCAGGTTCTCTAGCTTGTCCATGCATTTCACTACTCGGGTCTGGTTCTCGGTGCAAGCTTTGTTGTATTATGCTGCTCACCAGAGACTCTTTCTTATAATCATGCCGACGTCTTGACTTACTTCGCGCATCAGAACACAACTTATTGGACAGCCATTACTAACGCCGGTCCTCCGAAGTAGGCCTCTTCTTTGGCTAGCCACCGTACGTCCAGGCTCGTCGATGGCTCGTCACTCATCGACCAAGGCAAATAGCTCGTCCGTTTCTCATTGGCTTGAGGTGCAGTACGGAGTAATATCTGTGGCTAACGTCGCCAAGCTCACGCGCGGCCGATTATGATGCTGTCCACTAGAATCATCAAACGACAAGGTCAAATGCACGATTCCTTGATTCATTGCTGCAGAGGGAGAGTGAGATTATTCATCAGACAGCGTATCTGCCAGTGATGATGACCTGGCTATATATAGCCAGCATGCAGTGAATGACAAGCGTTTCCTGCCAATGACTTTAGATGCACGCAATGGCGAACTGAATTGGATTCTTTCGGGCATGTTTGCGCTGATGAGCAGAACCGACTGTCTGCAGCGACTGCAGGACCTCCATCGTCAAACGACGTTGCCTGCGAGAGTGGTAAGCTTTCTCTATAAGATCGAGCCCCCATCAAGAGAAGGTAACAACAGCAGCCGGCAAGCTGGCACAGTCACATCTTCTTGCATAACACAGCACGAACTTGTCCTCCCTGATGAGTAGGATGACCACGTGGTTGTATGTGTCCCCGATGGAGACTACTGTTTGGATAATGCACCGCTGTTCTTCAACTCGATCTCCTTCGATATGGCAGCAGAGGAAATGACATTTCTCATCCTACCGCAATCGATCCACGTAACGTTCCCTGGACTGAACGGACGGAGGTCGACCCTTGTGCGTGGGACATGTTCTCTCGGGATGACTGCATCAAGATCCCCACTGCCGCGCCGGATGGACATTGCTATCCACACGTCTGCGGAGTCTGGTCTTTGCCGTCATATTATCTAAGATATGATGCCTTTCACCGTACAGAGCTGCCAGCTGCGGTTCCGGTGAAAGTTAGCCTCCGCCTGATAGACTAAGGCAGAGTCTGCGTACACGAGTCGAATCGCTCTGTGTTTTGATAAGAATTGTATTCATCCTCGTCATTCCCCAATAGCCAAACCTACGAAAAGGAGAGTCTGGATGATAGGATCACAAAGTCTGCATGATTCTGGAGTCTGGTCTCTCCCGTTCTCCTGTCTAAAGTGAATATCAAGTATGTTGCGCTGTACGTAATGCCAGCTTGGAATGATCTACACAACCCCTGGAAGGAAGCGATAGAGTAAACTATACCTGCGCACAGCATACAACCTCTGCCTGCACACAGCAGACGGCAAGCTCTGTCTACATACAGCAGATACCAAGCTCTGCCTGCGTACAGCAGGGAGCAAGGTAAATTGCCCTTAGGAACTACGTCCAAAGCGCTTGCAGTGTCAGGTGGCGATTACGGGTGGTAAGCGCAGAATCTGCAGCGACGATGTGGATCACAACACTTCGGAGGTACGACATGTGGTTTGCGTCTTTGGCGTGTGACGAGGCAAAGGCTGTGCTAAGCAGGCAGAGACTCGGCAAAGACTCGGTGAGGTGCTCATGGATTTTTCTGGATTCAGATATGCTGAGGCTAGACATGGCAGAGATGGTAAGAATGGCTTCATTTGGCAGTAGAGTTGATGTAGTATAATCTACCACTTTGTTGTTTAAGTTGTAATAGACTTGAAATCATGATCTCATGAGCACGACAGCGAAGCTCAATCCCTGTACATCCAGAGACAGAAGAGATATGGCGGCTTGATGCTAGTATAGCTGGTAATCCAAATCGCAACTTCTCAAAACTTAGCACGCTCCTCCGTCGCCTTATGTGACCCGCCTTTCTCCTTGAAGTATTCCCTAATCTTCTCCCGCGCCACCTCGACCACAGCAGCATCCTCCACAGTCGCTGGCACCTGCACCTCCGCATCAAAGTCGCCGTGCACAGCATGCTCTACCAATTCCCGCAGCACCCGCCGTAGCGTCTTTCCACTGCGTGTTTTGGGGATCATGCCTTTGCCGATGATCATACCTATAATAGCAAACCAGAGTCAGCGAGGAGGCGAGGGCAAGAAGTAGCAGCGAGAATGTGACATACCACCTAGACTCGCAATGGCACCGATTTGGTCGCGGACGAGTTTCTGCACTTCGGCGAAGAGCTGGGAATCGGGGATTGCCGAAGCAGGATGGTCTACTGTGGAAAGCGTTGCGAAGGCGAAAGGAAGGTGACCCTTCAGCGAGTCCGGAATACCTATGCAGCACGCTTCGGCGATGCTTGGGTGTCCTGTGATTGCTTGCTCGATGGCGCCTGTGGAGAACCTGAGCAGACAAAGTCAGCATTGAGCGAGTGCTGGTAACGTGATACTTGTAATCCATGTTATCAGCTTACCGATGTGCAGAAACATTGATGATGTCGTCGGCGCGGCTCATGATCGAAACATAGCCGTCCACATCTATCATACCAGCATCGCCTGTATCAAGCCACCGTCCGTCAAAGCGTTTGAGATACCCTTTATAGAAGCGCTCCTCGTCCCTCCAGAGTGTTGTCATGCCTGTAGGAGCCAGCGGCAAAGCCAGTACTATGTTACCCATCTCTCCCTGCTTGACCTCCTTCCCATTGTCATCCACGACTCTGACATCGAAGCCTGGCATAGGTTTACCAGCCGAGCCCGGCTTGATTGGCAGAGCTTTGGTCAATCCCTTGCTCTGCATATTTCTTGCTGCGGCAGCATGCAACGCAAGTCCAGTAATGGGCGACCCGGACTCGCTTGACCACCAATTATCAATGACTTGCGCACCTGGCGCACAGTGCTTCTCGAGTAGTTTCTGGTAGGCCTGCACGATAGACGGCTCTGATCTCTCGCCAGCCAGGAACAAAGCTCGAAACTGCTGCATACCTCCGTCCTGTGCAGCGCGCTGGAACTCTTGGCTCTCGGGATCCTCTCTGCGGATGGCTCGTAGTGCTGTGGGTGCGGTGAACATCACGCTGACCTTGTGCTCCTTCACGATCCGCCAGAATGTGCCGGCATCCGGGGTACCTACTGGCTTGCCCTCGAACAGCACGGTGGTCGCACCGGCTAGGAGCGGACCGTACACGATGAATGAGTGGCCGACGACCCAGCCAATGTCTGACGCGCAGAACATGACATCGCCTGGGCCACGAATAGAGAATAGATAGTGGATGGATAAGTTCAGACCAACAAGGTGTCCTGCTGTGGGGCGTGGTACACCTTTGGGCGTACCTGTTGTGCCAGACGTATGTATAATGTAGGTAGGATCTTCCGACCTTACTGGCACATTCTCCGTGACTCTGACGTTTCGCTGCCGGCAGGACGCCATCAATTGAGCCCAGTCGAGTTGGCCGTGTTCAGAATCAAGCTTGTCCCATTGCAGCTCTGGCCGTTGCCATACTAACACCTTCTCCGGCTTGAAGTGACTTTTTGCCACGGCACCTTCGATGAGAGGTTGATACGATGTTGGACCTTTCGCGCCTTCGATGCCGCAGGAGGCTGTGATTAATGAGTCGCGGAGTTGAAGATTCGATCCGCTGGGCGAGAGAGGGTGCAGAGAAGCCACCAAAGACCACGACATGGATGGCACCGAGGCGACAAATGGCGAGAAGAGATATGATTGCTTGCGGTATCATGGGCACTTGCAAGCAGGGTTGAGGTCAGCCAATCGCAGGTGAGCCGGCAAAGATGCAGTGCGTACTGTATACGAGTACGACATCTCCCTTCCTGACACCTTGCTCGCGTAACGCTCCTGCTAGTACCTCTACTTCTTCCAAAAGCGCTGCATATGTGTATTGCTCTTTGCGACCAGTAACCGGAGAGTCGTAGATGACTGCCACATTCTTTCCATGCCCATTCTTGACGTGTCTGTCTAAGCAGTTCTCCGTGGTTGAGATCTCGCCATCTGGAAACCACGACCAATGTTGATGCCTTGTGCCGCTCTTGAGTTGTTTCGTCTGTTTACGTAGTACGCAAGATGGCTTCTTATGCCAAGTCAGGTGATCGGCTTGTCGTTTCCAGAAGGCTTCGGGATCGCGGAGAGAGTCTGCAAGGACTTCGTCCTGGAGATGTGGAGTCGGCATGGCTATGTGGTTCGAGGATGCAACGATGCTGAAACACTTCCATACCCCGCATTCGATAGTCGTCTCCCCGCAAGATCCACTCATTAACCTTAATCTTGCCTCGGTACAGATCTGACAAATACTCACCATGTCGTTCGTCCAGTATGTCCAGTACATGTATGAAATACCCGGGAAGCTCAATAGAGAGACTATCGCAACCTTGCGTCCTGGTCCTGACTGTCCAGAGTGTGCAGCACGTCGTCTCTGTTCGAAGTATCGAAACATCGAAGGATCGGAGGCTGAAAGTAACAATGTTACAAGTACTGCACCTGAAATGTTGCAGTTTCAGTGCTCAGCCTCGTGTACCTGCATATTGCCGTGGGAAAATGCATCTCATGTGCCTCGTGCGCCTGCATGGGTGGTTTGCTGGTCAAAAGCCTTCACCCAGTACCAGAAAAGCCAGCGGATGGGCAGTAGTCCTTCTCACTCCTACGAGTGCACCCTACAAGGAGGAGCGTTCCGTCGTCTGGATCCTCGGGGTGTGCATTACATCAATTCGCCTCCGGCACTCCATCGCATCCTCCTCCCACCTTGGTGATTGTTCGTCCACAAAGTGTGTTAAGCGGGCAGTCCCCTGCCTGAAAACATGCTCAGCTAGCTGTAGCCCATCCATGATAGCAGCATTGCCACCACTTCCACCTAATATTGGCTGTGCGTGAGCTGCATCACCAATCAGGACGACACCTTTTCTTGCTAGCTCTCTAAGATCAGCAGGAGGCACACAAGTAATCCGCATGAGCCAATGCAGTACTCGATCTTTCTTGATTTGCTCTACATCGAAGGCGTCTGCGAAGGGTTTCGGTAGTCCGCGCAGTTGTGTAACCTCCTCATAAAAAGCTTCGGGAATCTTCGCAGCATCTCCTGTAACGCGATCTAGTCTGTGCATGTCTTTCTCATCTCCTGGTCTTACTTTTCTCGAGTATGTATAGCTCAGACCGACTACGTTGGTCTCCTTGTTAATATCGTTCAGTGCCAACTGGAGCAGGCGGTTGTCGGTTTGCATCTCTAGTGTTGTCGCGCCGTCCATTGCAGGCGCATATAGTTCATCGTACGTAGCCTTGGGCATACGTCGTTTGCCGTTGTAGGTGACGAAAGGCAGGACCTCTGGCGCCCTCGCACCTGGCAAAAGCTCTGTTCTCAACTTCGAATGTACTCCTTCCGCAATTATGAGAGTCTCTGCCTCGATCTGCGAGCCATTGGCCAAGTTCAACCAAAGTCCTGATGCTCCGTCGCGGAATCCGGCACCATCCACAGCACAGTGCCCTGATGAAGATGGGGAGCTGGTCTGCTCGCCGCCATGCGATCGTAGCATTTCCTCAAGCATCTTGCGACTTGCCCGAAATATCCCAAGATCAACCTGTGCACCCGACAACATAGAGGAAGCATGTAGTCGTCCTTCGCCATCGACAGCTACTGCCCTGTGAAACTCGTGCTCGTCTAGCCCTAGCATCTTCCTGAGTGGCGTCGATGCTCGTGGCTCCAATGTCATGGAGTAGGCATGACGCGGTGGACCATTGTATGCTTCGTAGAGAGTAGCAGGTATGCCATATTGAGTCAATGCTCGCTTGAGCGTAAGACCTGCTAAACCAGCTCCGACGATGACTATATTGGGCGCCATTTTCTCTTGATGTGATTACACGGTAGGTCAGCAACACTACCTCCACCTCGCGCAAGTGGCAAATTGCGCACGCAGTCAAACACTAGTCTGGTCCAGAATGTTCACGATACTGTACTTTTCGCCAGGACTTTCAATCTCATGTTCCGTGACGGTCGAAAAAAGAACACACATCACCACCGCATACTCTACCATTAAAATCCTCCGTTGGACAATGATTAGGTGATCAAGTCGTCTGGTGTATGCGCAGTAAAGTTCACATATATTGGAATACGTTTCACATCTATCCCATGATCTCCCAAGCTCTCAACATACCAGCCTCATTACCCACTGCCAGGATCATGATTTTGCCACCTTCCTCACCGCCTCGCCCACCACCATCATCTGCCTGCACAATCTCGCCCAGTGCCACAGCACTAATCCTGCCTAATGGCGTCTTGCTCGTCGGCCAATTTCTGTACACTGTGCAACTTGGTAAATGTATCAACCTCAGGGCATCCTTCTTCCACCGACTTGCCATCGCCATCACTTGTCCATCTGGCGAGAAGCACAGCTTACTCACCGGCGTCGTAAGATGATCGAAGGTCTTCGTCGGCTTCGGTTGTGCTGGTGGCGTGCTATCGACCCAGCCAGTTCGATCATAGATGTTCACAATACCGCTCGTGCTTCCAATGGCAATCCAGCGATCCGTGCCAAATTGTGGCGGTGCAGCACCTTTCTTCCTGCTCGCCTCGAGCCCTACAATCTGCCCACCCAGCGCAATCGTAGTCGTTCCAACAGCTCCTTCGTCCTGCCATCGTGCCACGATCTGTCGGTCGTTGACATTGTATTCTGCGACTTCGCCACCACGACCAACGAGACACATACCACTGCCATCAGCCCACCATACGAAGTCTGCTAGTCCTTTTCGTGATTCCAGGCGCGCTTGGCATAGCCATTGCGTTGTTGTCGCTGATAGTATGTTCACCAAGCCGCCGCCCTTTCGCGAGCTTCCGAGCAGTCCGATATAACGACCACAAGGTGAAGGTTTTAGAGTCTCAAAACTTCGCTGTGTTGCCGCTTGCCCGTAAATGCGTGTGACCTTTTTGATCTCCCCGGATGGCAGGTCCCAGATGTGAAAGTAGCGTCTTCGACCAGAGAGATATATCTGGGGAGAGGTCTTGTCAGAAGAGAATGCCGTTGTGGCAAGAGGAGTATGTTTCAGATGGAGCGAGGTCACGAGAGGGTTCGCAGGATCTGGTGGTGTAGGATGCGGTCGAAGATGGTGAATGTATAGAGTAGATGACGGGCCAGAAGATAGGAGTAGTGGGAGGCTGGGATGTATATTAAGTGACGTGATCGCGGAAGGTTGTGTTGGCAAGATGTCTTTCATGCGTTCGATGCTGATGACTTCTGGACGTAGCTTGAGCCGTTTCGAAGATGTCCTTTGAGTTGGTCGTACGAGTGACTCCGTGCTCCGGAGCAGTTTCGCAAGTGGTTGAACAGATAATTCGTCGTCCTCCTCTTCATCACTGACAGCTGCATCACTATCCGACATCTCGTCATCCTCCTCCTCATCTGCAGAACGCCGTCGCTTCTTGGAGCCCTTCTGTTTCGCATTCCAGTCCGCCCAGGCAGGACGTGGGTGTAGTACTTCAAATTGTCGTCGTAGTCGTTCCGTGTACTCCACAGCACTTATAACATCCTCGCCTTCGTACTGTCGTAGCTTGCGCAGTCGAGGCACTGCCATCAATGAAATCTGCCGTCTGTCGTCGTCACTGTCGTACCACGCTGCCGCCTCTCTATGTGATGTTAACGCCGATCCAGTAGATGGTGGACCTTGCAGAGCCTGGTCATCCCCGGTGTCGACCATAAAAAGCTAGGACCAAATATCAGTCAAAGATCTGTCCGAAACATGCTTGCGAATATCTTACATCAGCGTCCGCAAGCGTTGCAAGCTGCGCCTGCTCATCTTCATCGCTGTCCTCTTCCACACCTGAAAATGCACCCGTGCCGAATGTCTTAAGCTCTTCTTTGAAGCCTGCAGCGTCGCCGAATACAAGTCGCTCCAGCTCCAGCTCCGTCTCGTCCTTCTCTTCGGACTCTGCTTCGCTCATGACTTCGTCCTCGTCCTCGTTCTCAAAGATCTCTTCTGCATCCTCCTCATAATCCATGTCCGCAGTCCGGTCCCCGTCCATGTCTGTTAATGTCGCAATGCAGGCGCCCTCGCCTCTTATGTCGAAATACAGAGGAGACGCGGATAGATCCTAAATGCTGTCGCGCTACACTGGTGCTGATAGTAGAAATTCTACATCATCAATCTCAAATTTTGTCGGAGATATCGCTACACCTACTCCATACGGGCTTAATTTGCCGACGCAGATCACCGTTGAACCTTAAAATGACGATCAAGCCCTGAAACGGGACGACTTGTTTCAAATGTTTGTCATCAGCATCAGGGGCACCTGTTCGTATTGCTACGTCTGTCCTCATATTCCATCTGCTCTGAGGACATGGATAGTACCACGTGCATTAGTTTCAAAGCACTGTGATTTTAATCAATCCGCTCTCAAGATGGTGGATACCAGCGCCCTCTCCCCAAACGGCAACCTCCAGACCGCGATCAACAATGATGGCGACAACCTGGCAGAAGCCCTATACGACCCAATCTCTGGAGCCACCACTGAAGATGACGAGCCGGTCTTGCGTCTCAATTCTGCTGGTCGGAAAGGAAGTGTGACGCTAGAGAAGACTGGCAAACGAGGTCGTTACATCTTGACAGCAGATGATCCCGAAATTCGAGGCATTTTGAAACGGGCATTGGCACGCGAAGAAGAAGATGCTTCAGGCAAACGGAAAAATGTCGTGCGTGACATCCTATTCACAAGACGATTCACTGCCTTTGATCGCCAAAATGTATCGAACACAGATTCACCCTTCTTTGGTTTCTTTGTACTTTTCTGGATTGTTATGGCTTTCATGTTGATAAGAGTCGCTGCAAAGAATTGGAAAGACTACGGGAGCATACTTGGTAGTAATGAGATCATGAAATTAATGTTTGGGCGTGACATTATCGTCCTGGCCGTGAGCGACGGCGTGATGTGCGCAATTACAGCACTAGGACTTGTATACCAGAAAATGATACTAAAAGGTGACCTCGATTGGGACAAATCTGGTTGGATCATACAGCAAGCATGGCAGACCTTCTACCTCTTTGCCGTTCTTTGGTGGGCATGGTTTCGAGATTGGCCATGGACACACACGATCTTTATTGTTCTCCATGCTTTAGTCTTTTTGATGAAGCAGCATAGCTACAATGCATACAATGGGTATCTGTCTGTTGTCTTCAAACGAAAGATGATGCTTCAACGAAAATTGGAGCAGTTAGCCACCATGAAGCCCGACGGCACTCCTCGAGACTTCACGACAGGCCTCAAGCCGCCCGCGGAAAATCCTACCGTTCGCCATCGAAGGCTACGCTCCCTCCCACGCCAGGAGTCTTATGTCAATACACCCATGGAAACGGATCTGGCCGATGACACAGCAGAGCTGCCTCTATAGCTAGTGCCATTGAGTCGGACGAGTCGCTCGATCCCGGCCAATTCACCCTCTTCAATCGCATCATTCGCCGCGAGCTGTCTATGCTTGAGACCGAACTGCGTGGCAAGTGCTCTCTCACCGAGAACCACTACCCGCACAACCTAAATCTCAAGGACTTCGTCGAGTGGACTTTCTTTCCCACCCTCGTCTATGAGCTCGAGTATCCACGCGAGGAGAAGATCAATTGGGCTTATGTTGCCGAGAAGACCGGAGCCGTCTTTGGTGTCCTGGCTGTAATGCAGATCATCTCCCAAGCCTACATATACCCTGTTGTCGCCTCAACTATAGGCAGCAGCGCTCTACCACCATCTCAGCGCCTCAGTCTTTTCTTGTGGGCATCTCTGGACTTGCTGTTCCCACTACTCCTCGAGCAATTACTGACGTGGTATTTAATATGGGAGTGTGTGCTGAATGTTCTCGCTGAGCTGACTGGCTTCGCTGATCGTGGCTTTTATGGTAGGAGACCACCGCTCAATCCAAGCCCTGCAAGCATTCTAACATCTTCTTCAGGCGCATGGTGGAACTCCGTCGACTTCGGCGAGTATGCTCGCGACTGGAACCGTCCTGTCCATAACTTCCTGCTGCGCCATGTCTACAACACCAGTATCGCCTCACACAAGTTGAGTAAGTGGCAAGCTAGCCTGGCTACCTTTGCCCTGAGCGCGTGTATCCATGAACTTGTCATGGCGTGCCTATTCAGGAGAGTACGAGGCTATCTGGCTGTGGCACAATTGATGCAGGTTCCGCTCGTGGCTGTCGGGAGGGTCAAGTTCATGAGGGAGAGAAAGGTGTTGGGAAATGTGGTGTTTTGGATCGTACGTTCACCTAGGACATTGCCAACATTGGTACAGATATTGGGCCTCTGCTGACACTTTGCTGCAGGGAATGTTCTGCGGACCGTCTTTTCTTGTGTCTGCTTACCTGATCATCTAGCGACGGCATCGTCTGCATTTACATAGCGTGGAAAAATGTATAGACTAGATATGACGACCGCATTTACAGGAAAACGGGGCACACGTCACACGCGCAGGCAGCATGCAAAGTAAGGACAGTTATTGCCGTAAAATAAATGACATGCGAATCATGTCGTCTATCTGCAGAGCTCGAGGTCTAGCACGTAGTATCCTGAACGCCTCGCTAAAATCAGATCCTGCCCACAATGTAGCTGACATGCCAAGTTCAGCTTGAAGTCATCTCAATTCGATACCTCAATACACCGAACACTGGCCTTTTGAGTCGAATGCTTGCGCCATCATATGCTGCATGGCCGTGTAGTGGTAGAGGATGCCTCCGAGAACCGCCAGGTGCCACAAATTGTGTGAACCACCAATATAGTCAAAGAGTCCTGGATACCATCGTTCCGGGCA
>Ga0058702_10000734_pt1 | contig 13061 bp, 10 predicted proteins | sample AgamicOrSfe_FD_83781 | JGI IMG/M metagenome (GOLD analysis project Ga0058702, IMG submission 83781) | Agave microbial communities from Guanajuato, Mexico - Or.Sf.e | ecosystem: Host-associated > Plants > Phyllosphere > Phylloplane/Leaf | place: Guanajuato, Mexico | collected 2012-05-30
CCTCAACTACCGCTGCTGCCACTTCTGCACCGCCATCGCATACAACTCATCCACATACGTCGCCACCTCTCCCCCAACCGTCTCCGCATACGCGCTCGTTTCAACTCCATCCGCAAACTCCGTCGTGCTCTCCGTCATCCCCTTCGCTCCAGCACCACCACTCGCCCCACCACCACCACCACCATATTCCCCCAGACCCGCAGCAGCCGTCGTCGTCGTCGTCTCAACAGTGACGTCACTACTGACCATAATGCCACCAAACGGCATCGGCCCCGCCCCTGCATCCGCCACACTGACTCTCTTTCCGAACGCGCCTCCAAACACTCCACCTCCTGGCGCCTTGACCTCGCTCGTCAGACTCAGGAGGCTCGTGTCTTCAGGGCTTCCACTCCGCACACTCTCGTCCTCGTCACTCCCAGACCCCAGTTCTTTCGTCTCGACCCCGTGGCCTGACCGCAGCGCTTTCAGGGGGATGGCGCGGCTCCAGCCGAATTTGGACTTTGTGTTTGTGTGTGTCGTGCGTCTCGAGGCCTGCGGGCGCGTCACGCCGGTGTTCTGATGGTGGTCTTTGGACGCGAACATGGCTGCGAATTCGTGGTGGACTTTGCGCTCGAAGGCTGCTTTTTGCATCGCGCCTTCCAAGACCTGTTGGCGACAGCGGAGGAAACTCAGAGGCGTGTACTCTACGTCCGTTGTGCTGGCTTTGAGCGTGCTGGCGTGGATGTCGGGGATGATGTGGAAGGCGAGCAAGTCGCAGCTAGCGATCTGGTTTGAGCCAGGAATAAGAGTGGTTATCTTGAGGACTTTTGCGCTGAAGACTGCGGTGCGGAAGAAAGGTTCGGGTACGGCAAGACCGAGAGCAGTGATGGAAGCGGCGAAGGATTCGAAGAAGGCAATGTTAAGTTCGGCGGGGTCGTCGAGGCGTTGATTGATACGTGTAAGGCAGCCAGCAACGCTCAAGCCGTCCATTTGGGCGAGGAGATTGAGACTCGAGGCGTCCAGGTGGTCTGGGGAGAAGGACACCCAAGGAAGGCGGTATGGCATATCCTTCTTGACGAGGACTTCCCATGTGCGGCGAGCGACACCTGCGCGCAGGGCGAAGCAGCCGAGCATGGTGCCGCGAGGGACGTCTGTTTCCTGCTTTGCGGCTGCTTGAAGAGCGAGGAGATGGCCGGTGAAGTAGTTGAGAGGGACGCGCATGCTGCGGGCGAGGTGATCAGCGATTTTGTCGATGGGAGTGAAGCGGTAGCCGTCGGACTGAAGGGCGGCGGTCTCTTTCTTGTCGCATTGATGGACGAGGAGGAGGAGTTGGCCTTTGCCGAAGATGTCCACGCCCATGTTGGCTTCTGTGTCGCGGAGGGCGTTGGAACGGCCGAGGGAAAGGCGATTGAGCAGGGATTTGCGTCCGGTGAGGCCGGCGATGTTGAGGGTGCCCGTCATCATGACTTCGGCGTAAAGTTCACCGATATTGGGCACCGAGGTTTTCAGAGTCGATGCCAGACTAGCTGCGGCACAGCAAAAACTTTCGCGGAAAATGATGGAGTAGTCCTCGACTTCCGAGTTGACTTCGAACAGTGAAGAATCGACGCTGACACTTTTTGTTCCGATTGGATCGTTGAGCATGTGTACAGACTGTAGATGTCTGCGCATGTTTGGTAGCCATCTCACAATGCTGCCCCAGTTGTGTGACACCCGGAAAATCCATTGGAAAGCTGGATGTGTAATGTTGAATTGATCTTCGAATGACTTTTGATTTTCATGTAGAGTCATTTTGATGCTGGGCAGCAGGCCCTCGTGGGTTACCATCAGTCTGCCTTCAGGGTCAAAGCGAGCACAAGCGAGAACGACCTGTTGAGCACGATCCGCGAGTTGCTTTTGACGGCGAGAAGCCTTGATTGCGATGAGTAAACAGACAGGTAATGACAGGACGGACTGTGGAAATTCTTGTCAATATTGAATATCTTTTGAGGATTATTTCGGTCTAAGCACTCACAATTACGACAGCCGTAACAACATTAGTGTTTCGTAGTCCATTCGATCCAGTATCCGCAGCATACTTCAGCTTGTAGCTGGTTCCCACCGTACCTTCGTAGTGCATTCCCGTAACAGCTCCAGCGAGCACCAATGCGCACACGATCCTCATGTAAAAGTAGTTTATCCAGAGATCCTGCAACATGAAGATGAGCGCCAAAGCCAGGACACAAGCCGAACACGCAATGATGATAGCGCCACCGACATATTTGTGATCGAATTGAATTTCGTAGTTGGTAACTCCTAGGTTGGCAGTGTAGTGCATGCCGACAATGGCAAGTCCAGCACAGACTCCAGCAAGGACAAGCGAAGCGAGCAGGAACTTCTTTCCACGGTGGCGGCGGTCGGCGATTGTGAAGGCGATGAAGAGAGCGACGATGGGGATGATACTGGACAGAGCCGTGTAGCCATTGTTGTAGGTGAGTTGGAGTCGTGGATCGCCGCCACCGAGGATGATGCCTCGGTTTCCGACGTAGTGCATGCACCAGATGGCGACCAGACCGAAGGATATCGAGCATGAGAAGAGTTCAATCCTATCTGCGTTAGCTCCTGTCTTTCTCCCTCAATCTCGAATCTCCCACATACCAAGTTGTCCAGCCCCTAGCTCCAGTACGTCTTTGTAACAGTTCTACTGTGGTGATTGCGCCAATCAAACTGACGAAGAAGGACGCCACCACAATGCCGCCATTCAAGTGAAACGGAATCATATCGCCAGGCTGGTATGCCAGCGGCACTTCGGCGTAAATTATGTTCGCCATGGAGTGTATGAAATGTTCTTAAGTAATGATCGGATTGATTTGTTCTTCTTCTAGCCTTGCAGAGGCTTCCTCAATAAGTGGACGCCCAAGTCGAGCTCGTCCAGATGATTTATACGAAGGACTCGAGTATCGCGCAGAGCGGGCTTTCAGCGCACAGCGCAAGGCGTTTGGTAGGTCGTTGGTCGAATCGAAAGTGTCCTCGGTAGCAAACGATCTACAGGTCCAGTCTCTCCTCCTCTTGAGTCTCCGGAAAGATTATCCTGTCGCTAACAAGACGAAAACGATCGCGCAGCTCGAATCAATCGTGGATTAGCGAAAGGGTTTGTGCAACAGCAGGCAGCGAAGGTCGTTGGGAGGAGGAGGAGTAGTCGTCGTCAGGAGCAAGGACAGCAAGCGAGCGAGGGTGAAGAGAGCCGAGAGTGACGAGCAAGGCGCTCGCGAGGGTATAAGTGCGGTTGTCGATCTAAATCGTTAGGGCTAGTGCTAATGCTAAGCGGAGGAAACGGCATCAATACTTGGCCCCTGCCGTCCCTCTTTGCCTTTATCTCCTCGCTCCTCTCCTCTGTCTATCTGCGTCTGTGCTTGCTTCGTGCTTCGTGCCGCTCAAGCCTGGGACGATACGATTCGAGACGGAGGATTTCCACAGCGTATGCACGGATTGAGATTTGACGACTCGTATCACACAAGGAGGCAAGGATGAGGTGGGACGGTCCTTTTTCGATAGTCCCGACTTAAGCTTTGGAGGTGGATTCTGGATTCTGGATTCTGGATTCTGGATGGGAGGAAGAGATGGCTGATGATTGGATGAACAGGGTCGAGGGTCGAGATGCGCAAGAAGACGAAATGTAATCTGCATGTAGGTACCCTTCTCTCCCTGTTAGAGAGTGCCCAAGTACTGGTAACATCACTCTCTTCATCATCAGTTGTCTTCTTCGAAGACCTGCATGTCTGAATGGGGGCAAGATATTAGACAAAGACTACGAGCAGCTATCCTCTACTAAGCCCGCTCTCTCAATGCATATCATCCAGCATCTCGTGTCCACCTCAACATTGCCATTCCACTTACAGTCTGACTGCCACCCATCCATCTGTCCACTGACTCCCACTCCATTGTATCTGCTTCGCAAATCCGGGCACAGCACAATTAAGCTCAACCTGCCCGTATGTGACTCGTAGTGATACGAGGATACACAAGGGCCACAGGGCAGCACAGACGCACGGTACGATCACGCTCGTGCTTCACAATGCTCCGAGTGCGGAGGATACTGTAAGGAGGGTCAACCATTTGTGATCACTCTTTGCTGTGACTGTCTGGCTCTACTCGAGTGCGCGAATCACCGGTTGCTTTCCACCTCTGTAATAGGACAGATACTGCCATGCAGAGTAGCAGCGCCGTAGCAGGGGTGCCAGGCTACGCATAGACTTTGATTTATGTTCTATTCCTGCCTCAAGTCCGTTCTACCAGTTTATATTGCCTTTTCCTCTCTGCTTGTGCACGACTCGTATGTGTATCTCGGTGGCAGCCTCGGTGTTCACTTGGGTGGCCCAAAAGCGCCATCTGCGCTCTTGCACCCTGCCTTGTCGCCTGGAACAGCCGCCCCAAGCCGTCCCTCAAATGTCTACGCTCATTCGAGGTCTTTCTGTATTCGAACCAAGGCTCTTTCGACCTTGTTCCATCACATCTTTCACATCTCCCTTTCCATCACATCTCTGTGACCTCCGTAAACTTCATGACCCCGCTTCCCATCAAGGACCCAGTAATCCCCTTCGGCAGCGTCTGTGGTGCTGCAGTGTTCCTCGCCACAGGCGATGCAGCACTACCGCTGGCATCGGAGACAAGCACAAGACCAGCCGCTTCGATCGCCTTGATCAGAGCTGGGACTGTGTTCAGTATCTCTGAACGACATATCAAGCCCATGAAGTTGTTGGTCTGTGCAAGTCTGACGGCGTCCTTGATGGAGTAGACTGCTCTACCATCGCTGATGATCTCCTGAGTGCTCGACAGACTGGGCGCGCCGAGGTCGTTGCAGAGTAGGACGGGGACTAAATCGACTGATTAGCTTTGGCTCCAGGATTAAAGAAACATCTCGACTTACAATTCGGCTGCTTCAGGTTCATCGCATTGCAAAGGTCTTTGTTGTATGATGTGAAGACAATCCCTCTTGAGGCATTACCTGCCTGCTTGCGGATGGATCTTGTGTGCTCAAAGACAACCTTGAGTATGCTGTCAAGGTAGACATTGAGATCCGGCTGTTCTTGGAGCCGCAGACGATCTCGCGTTTCAGCATCTGGATACAGCACATGGAGTTCCACATGCACGTCAAGTGGTAGACTTGAAAACACAGCCTCGAGTGAGGCGTGTGACACGGCGAGGGCCTGGTGGATGGCCGACAGATTGTGGCTGCTGAGACTAGCCAGCTGCTTTGCCACAAAGTCGGAACCATGTTCTCTGCTGTCCAAATCAGAGATTTGTGCAAACACTGCATCTGCTGCCCTCAAGTTTACGCCAGGGGCGATGTCCATGGTCCAGTGAGGGCACATGAACGGAATGCCATCCCGCGTGACCTGCACGTAGAGACGGACGTACTGTCCAGAAAGACTTGAAATGGTGACCTGCGATTCTTGCGGGTTCGACCGATCATTCGGCTCAGGTTGACTTGTGGCTTTCCAATATGTGGCTGTAGTAGTGATGTCGAGAGGAAGTCCTGAAAATGGTCGTATGATGTGGAACTGAAAGAAGATCTGACCGACCGACCTCAATCGGGGGTCAAACAGTGATAGGTAGTAGTAGCCGTAGCTGCCTCGTGCAGTCAGGAATACCTCTGCAGGGACAGATCCTTTCGCAATCACTCTTCTTCCGAATGTGGGATACACATCGAAGTCGACCGAGAAAGTGGTCAAATCTTCCATCTCGAAAGAGACATAGCGTTTGTCATCCTGAATTGGAAGGTCTATATTTCGTGGGAGTATGTCGGTGCTCTTTGGTGCGATCGTGATACGTGCTGCAGGATATTTGCTAGCGTTGTAGAACTGAACGGCACTGCCCTGTGTGCTCTCCAGTAAGCTGAATAGAACGGTTGTCCTGGCACCAAGGAAGGTGTGACCGTATTTTCGTGATGGCATGATTGGTGGTGGAAGTGCCAGATCTGGGATCATGTCAATGTCACCATCAAGATCGCCGCCTGCGAGTGTGAGCTCCATAGCTTGCATTGGCATGAGACCAGAAGCTGGTTGTCGTGTTGGAGCATGAACCACTGCGGCCAGTAACTTCATACACTCCAGGTGACCTTCCCAGGTGGCGTAGTACTGCGCAGTCAAACCTTTTTCGTCCTTTGCTGCTGCATTGACACCAAGGCTCAAAAGTGTCTGCAAACACTCCATGCGGCCGTCATTGGCGGCATGAAACACCGGTGTCCAGTCCAGGAATTTGTCAGGTTGATCGAGGTTGGCGCCGTACTGACGTAGCATTGGCAAGAGTTGAGGATCCCTACCGAACCGTGCGACCAGATGCTGTGGAAACAATCCTTCGACATCAGGCAAAATCGCTGCCTGTTCGTCGAGAAGCATCCGAATGATCTCGACAGATCCATATTGACAAGCCAGGTTGAGTGGGATGTGGCTGCCAACTCGTATCCGGTCGACCCGTGCATTCGAAGAGAGCAACTTCTGCACGCATGGAAAGTGACTGTGGGTAATCGCATGCAGAAGAGGCGTAAATCCATCAAGATCTTCAGTCTCAATCGTCCCCGGCCGTGCTGCTACAAGATCGTGAATCAGATCAACATGCCCGTTCATGCACGCATAATGTAGTGGTATGCGACCATATGCATCAGGTATCGATGGATCGACCCCTGAAGTGAGTCCGGTTTCGAGGAAATACAGCCTGCCTGCCATCGCCGCCTTGTGCAAGCAATTTCGATCATTGATATCGTCTTTCTTTGTCAGATCTATCATGTTTGTGCCCAAGATCATCTTCAGTGCGTCTTCTGGAGCAGAAGAAACAGCAGTAAGATATGCCTTTGACAGTCGCTCGCTGGGATTGTATGATGTCTTCAGACGGTCAATCAATTCTTCGAGTTTCGTGAGGTCGCCTTTCGTGAGGGAATCGAGTATGTCACTGTCAGTCTCGTCTTGCTCGAGACGTGGAGTATTCATAACATGTTGCAAGGTCGAGCTACCAGCGTCAATCGTCGGCTCTCCTTCTGCCCAATTGGCGCAATCAAGTAGCGCTACCTGAGCTTGATCGCCAAAGCTACCGACCAAGTCCTGATTGAAAGCAGGCTGAACCTCGAAAGCTCTGGAGAGGTATTGCGCTTTCATAGTATCCTACCCAAAAGTCAGAGCTGCGTTACTGGCTGAACCATTGAACACACCTTTGACGACTTGTCCCACTGTCAAGGATTAGCTACTTCTCGCTCGGTCCTGCCATGATCAGAGCGCGACTCACCTTCTTCAGTATCTTCGCGAAAGCTGTAGCGTTAACCTCCATGAATAGCTGTGCCCAATTTTAGCGGAATCTATGACTGGAAGATGTCGAGGACGAACCGAAAGCTTGTTGACATCCCGAATATAGTCATTGAATCCTTGCTCAAGTGTGATGTAATGTGATGCCTCCTTTGAGATGTGAGGAATCCGAATGCGCATAGACCTTAGTTTATCTGTCAAGACTCTGATCCTCACTTTCGCCTAAACCCCTGTCAGCCCGTGGACTACCGCTATCATGTGTTCTGTCATTACATCGGCCTCCTTGACTTCGTAGAAACTGTTCACCTTGTCCAACTCTCGATCCTGTGGGTTCTGATTAGATCCGTTGCGCGTTCGAACGCGGTCCGACGTACGAGACGAAAGAAGAAGGGAGCCTTATTTGCTTGAAGCGCAAGCTGCTGATCGTTGATCGATTCACCATGGTCTCCCGATTTCATAGACAAAGAGTTCTTCTTTAAACTTTTGATGAGCTAGATCGAGGCTCAGCTTTTGGCACAGTACAACAATCGCGCGTCTGTACAGACCTTCTTCAGCGCTTTATAGTCTACGAAGCTGGAGGCATACTCGGGGATCTCAAGCTGCTTCCTCTGGATATACTTGCCGAACTTCCTGTGGCAAGCATTAATATCCAGTCGTACAGAAAAGATGGCTCAGTCAAAGAGGGATGCCATAGCCGTAGCGGAGTAGCACATACATGGTGACGAGCTAATGCAGGACTCGTCGTGGCTTTCAGGGACTAATCAACGCCAATGCCTGCCTTGAGTCTCCTGATGAAGCACCGCAGCCACGTAGCAAGGCGTCTTCTCCAGGTCTGTTGCGAATTGGTAGTCAGTGCGTGACAGCTCCAAAGTGTTTTGTTCAAGGCCAAGGTACACAACGCGCAAGGCAGAGCGGCAGAACAGCAGTAACAGCACAGCAGCAGGCGGCGAGCAGCCCAGGCGCGATCCAAGCAAGATTAGAGCTCTTCTGAAGCCATCGGATGTGTGAAGAAGTTGTAGTGGTCGAGTTGTCTCCGTGCCTCGACTGAGCCCTGGAAGTGGACTTTGACTTTGGTTGAGGAAAAGCCAGGGTTCACTGGATCACACGCATCAAGCAAACTGTTTGCTTCATATGGAGGACAAAGACGGCGGATATTCTGTGTGTGAAAAGAGCATCATGCTCCAAGAATACCGTCTCCCTCTCTTCATATTGAGCAGCAACACTATAACGCCGCAGAGGTCTCCATTTGCTGATGAAAGGCCTCGCAACCAATAAGATGAACCACGTGGAAAACGGCTTTCGGACTGATTCCCTGCGAGGCGACAACTACGAGTACAACGACAACATTTGGAGACAAGAGGCAGTAAAGCACGCTTACATTACGTGAATCACAAGGGAAACCAAGGTGTATCATGGATATGTTTGCGTAATGCCCCAAAGCTACTTTGTATGTCTCTACACTAGCTAAGACAATTGCGCATAGCAGCAGTAGTGGGTATATCATTCCTCAACGATTGCGCCAAGCTCCATCACAAATGCTCGACAAAAAACATCATTCTTCTTTTCGCTTTGTCATCCTCCACCGTCTATCATTCGCAAGGCTCGTCTTGACTCTCATTCGTGACATCCCACGGGAAGTGCCACTCTCAAATCTTCGTAAATGGTCATCAGGTTGACTCACAAAGTCCAGTGTCTGCACGTCAGTGTGCTATCACAGCTCGTACAGATCCCATCCATCAAGCTCGTTTGCCGTGCGTCCAGCTGGTACAGGCTCGCGATCATGTGCAACCTCATTGCGCAACTCTTCATCCAGTCATAGCTCATCATCGTCCATATCGGCAGGCTTGATGAGTCCTCCCACCTGTAGGCCACGCTGTCTCTCAGCATCCTTTGCTTCTTTTGCAGCTTGTTCTCTGTCCTCTGCGAACAGCTCGGCGTTGTCGCCAGACGAGAACTCGCGTAGCGAAATAAGGAAGTCCCTCAAGGTCAGCTTGAAGCGAGGCAGGTCGGCGTTGTACTCGAACATGCTAGACACAAAGTTGGTGATCTGAATTGGTTGCAAGTTTGAGAAAGCGCCTGTAAGCAGATTTTGTACGTATTGTGATAGGTAGTCCTTGTTGGAGGTGCCTGCAGCAGTATCGGATCCATAGATTGGTCCTTGCACCTTGCCAGAGTCCACCAGCCAGAACATCTTTGCAAGCAGCATAGATTGATACTTGAAGCCAGCTTTGTGGTCCGAATCCGTAAGCACAAAAAACACGTCTTGCAGGACGTTCGTAAAGAAAGTCTGGAAGAATGTGTTGCAGGTGGTGGCATCAGTCTCGGCCATGTTGTTCATGAGTTCGATACACATGTTGAGACCGGCGCTTTCAACGTCACGGTTGTCATGCTTGCTGGCCCAGAGGCACGAATCGATGACAAACTTGAACTGTCTGCCATCCAGGCGTAGAAGAGCAGGGAAACAGAACAGGTTGATGGTTCGAAGAAGATTGAAGAACTGAACGCGGTGCTCTGGGAATTCGGAAAAGTCCTTATTGATCATCTCAAGTGTGCACTCGAAGACATTCTCCATGATGTTGGGGATCTGGTCTTCCATGACGCCCTGCAGGAGAAATTAGCGAGAGAGTCTAAATATACAGAAATAGGACGCAAGACCATAAAGCGGCTGCGCCTTGGCGTCCAACGTACGTGTAGTTTTGATATGATAGTGGTCATGACGTTCAGTACTTCAGCTTCTCGAGCATCCGGGACGTTGCGGCGATAATCAGAGAGGACAGCTTCGAGCAGACCTGGAACCAGGCTGTCATGCACCATGTTGATATCGTCTGCGCGCTCGACGTAGGTATTGATGAGCTTGAGAATCTCCTTCTTGATGGTCCTCAGACCGCGAACCTTGGGAGTCTTCGTTGCAATGTTGCCTTCTCGCTTAACAGCCTCATCAATGAGACCACTCGCGGCACGGTACATGTTGAGCATATCCAAGTATATCCTACCAATCTGTGGGTAGAAGTAGCTGCCAATTGAAGTACAAGCAGCCACATTAGTCTTCATAATGTTGCCAATGACCTTGATGGTCTCGCCATCCTGTAGCGTGCTGGGATCTTTGTGCGCCTGTTCGATGATTGCATCCCACTAGTCATGGTCAATATCACGGCCCGGACCAAAGCATTCGATTGACTTACGGCTTGGTTTGGCAATGCCATCAATTCCTGAATCAGTCTTTCCTGGACACTCTTCTGCCCTTGGGCGTTGATCATATAGCCGCACGCTTCGTAAAAGGTGTGTACCTGCTGAGGTCCCAAGTCGCAGGTGATTTTCTTCATGTTCCTCACAATCTCGTCGATGAATGGCTCGACCTCACCGGGTTGGAGCGCAACAAAGTGTCGCTTACACTTGCTAGCAATCTTGATGAAAGTGTCGCATGCCATGTCTTGAACACCCTCGTGTGTCTCGTGCATGAACTCGAACAGCTTGTTCACCACAGTTTTGAGGAATTTCCAATGCGCCTTCAAGAAGCGCGGGTATTGTCCAACAATGTACATGATGTTACTTGCAACGACAGCCTTATTGTCCTTTCCACGCTTCATCTCAGTGAGACCAAGAAGGTCTTTGATCACACCAACAAGGAAACGCTTCTCTGTTTCTTCGTTCATCGCACCAGAAATAGAACCAATGGCCCAACACAAAGTGTTGCAATTCTGCCACGACCATTCCGAGTTGTCGACTTGTCGTGCCAACTTGTCGGTCATGATCTGTTCGGTATCTACCACATCGAGATGAGTCAGGTATACCAAGCATTCTCTTGTAGTCTTGTATAGCTGGACCGTGTCACTCTCTTTGATCAACTCTCGCACGATCTCACCCTCATCGTTCTCGACAATCAAGACTTCCTCTGGTCGCACCATGTTCTCGATCATGACTGTGCGGAGGTTGGTGAGGACCTCTTGATATTTGTGCTTGCGGAGAGGATAATTTGCGAGCATGCTGGGATGTGGAGCTCCACCATTCTGTAGGCCATTGGTACCCATGTTGACCAAGGGGCTGATGTTTGTGATAGGTAGCTGCTGCATTTCTTCGTAAAGCTCGCATACAAGCTTCGTCCAGTATTCCAGGCAGATCTTGAAGATCTCACGGTCTTCAATCTGACTGATCCGCAGGAGATAAAAGTGGCCATGCGTTAAGAAATCTGCATTCGGCAGGTTTTCTATGATGTTCAGGTGTGACGAGAAGAAACTGCAGAGGAACAGTGCCAGGTTCTGGACAAATTCCTGATCGCGGCCGTTGCTATTGGGGTAGATCTTCTTGAGGTCAGTCTGCAATGGTAAGATTTTGGACACCGCAGTGAGGGTATCCGTGAATGTCTGCACGAGTTTCTCGTCATATCGAAAGTGTGGATCGATCGACAGACTGCCAATCTCTGTCAGACACTTCATGGTGATGTTGCGAAACTCTGGCACCTCGAGGAAGCGACTTCGTAGCGTGTCGATGATGGGAGTCTCGAAGATGTAGCCAAGAGGAATCCAGTTGAGAAATCTAAGTAGCGTTTCCAAGGTTGCCTTGATCAGCGGGGGATGTGTGGCGGTGGTCAGGATCTCCGAGCAAAGCTTGAAGATGGCCGCAAACTCGTGGCACATCGTTCCCTTGAGGTTCTTCGTTTTCGTCGAGGTCATCTGATCAGCAGAGTAGTCAAAGACCTCTTCTGAAAGCAACCGCAGAATTGCCATGTTGTTCTCGCAAATCGCCAAACTGCTGTGGCACGACGAGATGATCTCGTTGACAAAGTTCGGCCAGTTGTGCGGCCACTCTTGCTTCAGGATGGAAACCAGTACCAAGTTGAGCTTGTTTAGAAGAGCCCTGTTCGCTTTCAGAGTCTCCTCGGAATTGGAATTTTGGATGATGAAGTTGACGACGAAGTTGCGGATGCCTATTGTGTTGATTGATTAGCTATTGTCATCGTTCAAGTTTGATAGCGCTTACCCATGCATTGATCTCTTGGAAGAACTTTCCATCTTGTCGTAACCACGCTGTCCAGAACCTGTAAACCAAGAACTAGCTGGGATTAGCACAGTTTCATGTCCCCGCTCCATGCTGACGTACACTTTGATTGTGCATTTGTAGCTTCTGACAGTATTTTGTCGACGATCAGCCATGAGTCTGGATTCTCTTTGAACTGGTCCCTTTTTAGCTACTCATTCTTCTTAGTATCCGTTCATCGTAAAGCATACCTGATTGAGGGCTGTTTGGGCTTGCTTTTGCTAAGGTGGTAATCAGCCTCTGGTTCTTCGTACTTTGCTAAGGTGAGACGATGTTTCACTTACAGCTTCACCTTTGCCGTTGTAGAATGCGTTCACAGTGGCATCGAGTTCCTCAATGGAGAGCGACATGTTGAATGGGCTTCAGCCAGCCAAGGGCAGTTCTTTGCGCAAGATCTGAGCCGCTGAAGTAACGAGGTCGAGGTCGGACAAGGTTAAGGCGAATCTGATGTTTTCAAGGTTGAGGGGGGGCTGCTTGTCGCGCTTGTCACAGCTTGCAATGACGAGTATCAGTTGCGTTCTGAAGTGTGCAGCAATGAGCAGCCAGAAGTGCGCGTCTGACTTGCTTTGCAAGTTCAAGATGGCGAAGAAGGAGTGACTTATTGGCAAAAGGTTGGGAGGCGAGATTGACAATCGGACAGTCTCTCGGCGTGACCTCCACTGACAAAGCGATGAATGTAGAAAAACAAGGGTCGTCCTTTACCCCACACCTTTCTTCCATCATCCCATCATCATCATCACCTCCATCATTTCTCTTCTTCCTTAAAGTGTCACC
>Ga0058702_10000735_pt1 | contig 13055 bp, 10 predicted proteins | sample AgamicOrSfe_FD_83781 | JGI IMG/M metagenome (GOLD analysis project Ga0058702, IMG submission 83781) | Agave microbial communities from Guanajuato, Mexico - Or.Sf.e | ecosystem: Host-associated > Plants > Phyllosphere > Phylloplane/Leaf | place: Guanajuato, Mexico | collected 2012-05-30
GACATAGACGCCGTCAGCGACCGCTGGCGTCAGGAACAGCGCCCCGGAGGCGTTGATGTGCTCGACTACGGCCTTCGTGAGGGCGTTTTCGCGTGCGAGCGTGTTTGCAGTTGAGTTGGACAAGGATTTGGAATTGAAGGCGTTCATTTCGGCGTCTTTTGTCTTTTCGTCTTCGAGCTCACCGTTGTCGTGGCTATGCACACCATGCGGAACAGTAGCAGTAACGGGAGTATTGCTACCTCCATCACTCCCCGACGACGAAGACGATGGCAACAAACAGCGTATCACCGTAAGTGCGAACTGCGGACCGGCCACGATTTCGAAGCGGCCAGAGCCCTCGGAGGTGACGAGGGAGGCGAAGAAGGTGCCGAGGGCGATGTGTCGCCGGATCATGGATTGCATTTTCCTGACGCCATAGGTGCGGATGACTGTGGTGGCGTTAGAAACGACAACAGGAAGGGGAAGGGGACACAGGGCACGGGGGGGATGGCTTCGCACTGATGAGCATCTGTGCTCACACTCACCGAACCAGATCTTCAGCGCGCGGAAGCGGCGGCCGAGGGGGATTTGCCAATCGCGGTAGTCGGTTATTGCGGCGGAGGCCAAGGAGGTCGGGTTTTGAAGGTAGGAGGGCGTGATGGACATTGCTGTGATGAGGGGGAGGCGGGACTTTAAGTAGAGACAGCTGCATGGCCTTTGTCAGCACATTCGGCCTCACTCAACCATCGTCCAAGTCCAGATCGACCAACATCACATACCTCGCATCGAAATTCACTAACAGCCACTTGTGCATATTGAAGTTGAAGCTGTCAAACTCCCCAATCGCGCCCGCCCTCGCCAACTCTCTGTATTCCGGGCAAATGAGCGCGGATCCCGCATACGCAGCATCGATATGCAGCCATAGATGCGGATACTCCTTCTTGCACGCCGCAATCTCCTCCAGCTCGTCCACAGCACATGTACCCGTCGTTCCTATCGTCGCAGTGACGTAGAAGGGCTCGAGTCCGCGGTCTCGACATTCGAGTAGCTTCTTCCGCAGATTTGCGCCCGTCATGCGGAATTGTGTAGCTTGGCCGGCGGACACGGAGCGGAAGCGCACACCGAGCATGTTGGCGGCTTTCTGGGTCGAGGAGTGGCTCATTTCGCTGCCGAGGGCGACAAGTTTGCCTTTGATCTCAGCAGCTCTGTCCTCCCTCCTCTCCCGCTCCTCCTCACTCTCATCAGGCCGTTCCTCCAGCCCCTCCGCCTTCAGCCGATCCCGCACCAGCGCTTCCCGCGCGGCAATCATGACGACGACAACAGCTTCACTCGCGGAACCCTGAATTACTCCACCGCCGTGCGTGGGACCTGAACTGAGAAAGCAATCGTCAAGCCCCAGCATCTTGGCGACCCAGTCCATTACGATTGTTTCGAGCTCGGTGCAGGCGGGGGAGCAGAGCCAGTTGAAGGCTGGGGCGGTGAAGGCGGCGGAGAAGAGCTCGCCGAGGATGGAGGGGTAGGTGGTGTGCGCGGGGAAGAAGGCCATGAAGTTGGGCGATTGCCAGTGGGTGAGGCCGGGTTGGATTTTTGTGGTCACGTCGGAGGCGATGGCGGTGAAGGGTTCGGGGTCTTGGGGAGGGGTGGAAGGTAATTGAGGTGCGAGGTAGCCCGGCTGGAGGTCGGGGGTTACGCGGACGGTGGCCAGGGATGCAAAGTATTTGATGACTGGAGATACATGTTAATGTAGGGAGTGAAGTATTGTACAACAGGGTGCCTACTGTCTTCTATACTGGCATGAGCTGCCTCTCTGAACTGGTCTGGGTCCATTCCTGCTTTTGTGGACGATGCTCGAACGAGGAAAGAACGATACTTTGTAGGGAAAACTGGCCTTTTGGCTAGTCTATATGCTGACCCCAACACGTACAAGTACAGAAGGCACGAAACGAACAATCTGATTTCTTTTTGGGCGCCAGAACAATGCAGTGAAGATGACACTTGATGGTGGATGTGATATAAGAGGAAGGTCGGGTTGACTCCGCATGATGACCTCGGTGTTTATTTTCCATTCTGTAACAAAGACGAAACAAGTCCATTTCGCCCAGAGCAATGGGGAAGAACACGGACAAGCTCTACATCACTCACAGCGAGTGGGCAAGTGGCGACGCCTTCTCAGCCTCTGCAGGTTCCGGTGTGAAACAGGGTCAACCGCCCTCCGGCGCATCATTTCGACGACTTCCCTACAACTTCTGCGCTCTATCATTACAGCCATTCAGTCACCCGGTCTGCACGCAAGCAGGTATCATCTTCGACCTCACGAACATCCTCCCTTGGCTCAAGAAACACGGCACCAACCCTGTTGATGGCCTTCCACTCAAGCGCGCCGAGCTCCTCAAGCTGAACTTTGCAAGAAACGAAGAGGGCGAATATGTCGACCCGGTCACTTTCAAGGTCTTCACCGACAACACGCATATTGTCGCTCTGGGAAATACAGGCAATGCATTTGCATATGAGACTATCGAACGACTCAACATCAAGGCTAAGAACTGGCACGACCTGGTCAGTGATGCCGAGTTCACAAGGAAAGATATCATCACACTTCAAGATCCCACGAACCTACAAGCAAGAGACTTGAGCTCCTTCAAGTATATCAAGGAGGGCACCAGCACTCTTACAGATGAACAGATCCGTGAAAGGGCCGATCCTACCAACAATCTCAACCTCGCAGCAATGGGCAGTTCTGCAAAGGTGATCAAGGCGAAAGAAGCAGTTGCCAAAGCTCGTGCAGAGCGGGCTTCCACGCAAGATCTCAACAGATCCTCGACAGGCACAGGTCTTACAACGACAGCCAATGGTTCAACAAAGCTCGCTCAGTCCTTCGTGTCCAAACCTACTCCCTACAATGCCGCCCAGTACACCACCGGTCTCGCCGCCGCTTCCTTCACATCAACCGGTGTCGCCGTCCACACAGCCGCCGAACGCGCCACCATCACCGACGAAGAATACATGCTCAAGCCCCGACGTGTGAAGCAAAAAGGTTACGTCCGCCTCACCACCACCCAAGGCGATCTCGCCATCGAACTCAACACCGAGTACGCCCCGCGCGCCGTCTGGAACTTTATCCAGCTGGCCAAGAAAGGTTACTATAACAACGTCTCCTTTCACCGCAACATACGCAATTTCATGCTCCAAGGCGGAGATCCCACGGGGACCGGCCGCGGCGGCCAGAGTATTTGGGGAAAGCCATTTGCGGATGAATATGGCGCCAGTCCGCTGACACACTCTGCCCGTGGCGTTTTAAGTATGGCCAACAAGGGTAAAAATACAAATACATCCCAATTCTTCATCCTCTACCGCACATCGCCCCACCTCGACAGGAAACACACCGTCTTCGGCAAAGTGATCGCCGAAGACCCAGAAAGCATGGAGACGTTGCGCAAACTCGAGGATGTGCGCACGGGCGAGAGTGATAAGCCGGAGGAGGAGTGCAAGATCGAGGATGTGCTCGTGTATGTGGATCCATTTGAGGAGTTCCTCAAGGATAAAGCGAATGCAGAAGTCAAGGAGAAGGCGGCCGTGGAGGTAGCGAGGCAGGGAGGGACAGAGGACGATCTTACGACGTGGACGGGCAAGAGGGTAAGGGCTGATGGCAAGGTGGAAGCGAGTGAGGGCGGGGATGTGGGTGTGGGTAAGTATCTCGGGGCGGCTGCTGCCGCTGCTGCCGCGCCGAAGGCAGTGGTGGAAGATGAGATTGTGGAGGAATGGGATATACCGGCTGAGGTAGACCCGGTGCCGACGAAGAAACGCAAGACCGGTGGCGGTTTTGGCGACTTTTCGGGCTGGTGAGCATAGTGCAAGCTTTCAGCTAAAGGCATAATGCCACACCTGAGAATCCTCGTCTTCTTCGATGCAGAGACCGAAAACGTCCATCTAATTCGACATACGCTTCACTCGATGACGAACGCGTTAGCATCAGTTGCATGGTTAGACTGCAAGCCACAGACGCAGCGAACTGCAGCAACACGGCACCACGTCGCCGCCACTGGACCTGCTGCAACGCCGCAAAGGCCCGAGCTCATACTCACTCAACGCATATCCTTTGGATGGTTGGGCGGCTATAGTCCGCTGGCTTTGCCGGAGTAACCCCTTGGGATATGTGGCAAGTCAACGTCGAGATCTTTGAGGTGCAGATTGCAGGACACCTACGCCGGCAGACGCGCGACCTGTACGCTAGCACTCGCAATCCGACCCGCCTCCTCCCTCGAGCACCACCCGAAGTCGTCGAGATATTGTTCAGTCTCATATACCAGTACCGTATCGTGGGCCCAAGGTTCAAAATAGGACAGGTTGTGTCGGTCAGGCACGCCTGCTGCATCATGTTGTGGATGAAAAGGCTAGGGAAGCAGGGGAGTAAGCTGTGCCCCGTTTGTATGTTCCAGCCGCATGTCAACGACGCAAGTGAAACAGGAGAATTGATCTCTCCAAATTATGCTATGCTATGCCTATGTACCCAGATCCTGCGCTCATGCAAATAATCCTCAAACTGCCCAGAACACACATTCCACACCACCAGCACCCCTCTCAGAGCCTTCGTCTCCCTTCCCCTCCGTCACCCGTCCTTTTCCACTTTTCTACGCACCAACGCCAACAGCATGCTCCTCCGCTCCCAGCACGCGGTCCCGAATGTTCGCAGCACCAGCACCATATGCCCCACCATCCAGGATCATGGCCTCGTTATCCGTCGAGTCGTCCTGCACGCGCCGCCATCCCGTTGTTTGTGTCCGGGGAACCTTGCCTTCGCCACTGACGGGACCTTTACCTTTCTGCACTTCCACTTGCGACCCAGCCTCAGCACTCTTATACACCGGCCGTATCAAGCTGCCCAGCAGCGGATTCCGACTGAATGTGCCCCTCCCCCTGCCATCGCGTGCTGCGCCTTGCGCCTCTGCACCTATCTCGTCAGTCTCATCGTCGTCCCCATTCCCATCCACGTCGCTCCCAAGTCCCACCTGCGCAGCCCTCCCCGCCTCATCATCCACCCTCCTCACAGTCTTCACAGCCTTTCCATTCTTAATCTCCAGACTAATAACCGTCCGCTTCCTCTCATACTCCGGTCGAGCCGCCCACTCCTGCTCCCTTAGCACCTTCTGCTGCCGCTTCAACTGCAGCGCCCGCTCCGACGCGCTCGCCCATTGCGACGTACCAGCGTCGGGCGTCTCGAAGTCGGCCGCTTCATCGTGGATGCGTGTTCGACGCGCATTTTGGGATTGGAAAGCCAGAAGTCGGTCGCGGTGGGCTTTTGCGGACGTGAGTTGGGCGGTCGCGGCTTCGTCGTCGGTGTGGGAGGACGTGGGGCGGGAGGACGTAGCAGGGGTGGTGGCGCCGAGGGTGGAGAGATTGGAAGATCCCGAGAAGGGGCGAGTCGCCTGCGCGATCTCGGCACGCGTGTGGCTTGCGTTATGTGCCGCCTGTCGGGCGTGCCCGCGCTCATCCTTCAGAATCCGCAACATCGCATGCGTCTCCTCTGCACTCAGCAGTGGCCTCTCGCAGAACGTGCACGGCCCGAGCCCCTCCTTTGCGCAGACAATCTTGCCACACGCCGTGCAATTCGGAGCTGCCGCGAGGAGCGGGTGTCGCTGGGCCATGCAGTCACAGCGGCGGGCTGCGTTTTCGGCGGGCGTGAGCGTGGAGAGGGAGGGGTTTGTTTGAAGTTCGAGGGTGCGGATGGCGGAGTCGAGGTCGTTGAGGACGGTGGACGCGCCGCGCATGGAGGTACCGCCAGCGATTGCGATTTTGGTTTTTGTGGAGGCGTGGGATGGGTGGGGAGCTGGAGAGGAGGCGCGGGAGGATTTTGCGGAGGAGATGTCGGAGATCAGGGCACCGGTGGCGGAAGGCGGGAGTTTGGGTGTTTGTCGTGATGAGGTGCCGGAGGTTGCGGTGGGGACTTGGAGGGCATCTGGCTTTTCTTGCAGAGCGAGTGTGTTTGCTAAGGGTGGTTCTTTCCTGCCTTTTGACCTGCCGGACATATAGTCGTCCTCGTCTTTCTTCACGTATGCGCCGCTGACATCGCTGCGGTCGATTTGACGTGCTGGGAGTTCGTGGAGTGGTTTCTTGGCTTTTGCTGGTCGTCGAGCTGTCCGCGGCACTTCTGACTGGCTCGAAGCTGATGTAGAGGAGTTTGGTGGCGGTTTGGCAGGTTGCGGATTTGGTCTGCGGTTATTGAATGATGAGATGAACTCAAGGGACTGTGGTGAGTCTCCTAGGATGTTCTGTAAATGTTCGGCGGCCGCTGGTTTGGAGAGACTTTCAGTGTAGGCTATGATTTCTTTCAATGACTCTGCGTCGAGTGGTAGGAGGCGATTTAGTTGCGGGAGTGCCCAGTTTGTGAGTGCCATGTCAAGTGTGTAAATCTTATCAAGCGCAATTGCAATGATATACTGGAAAAATTGTCGGGAATTGACTGAGACAATGATGAAACTCGGGTTACGAGTAATGACGTGCATACGATCATACAACTACCCCGCCGTAGTATACTTTCTTACATCATCGTCAACTACAACAACAAGCATTACACATCAACCCCTGTTACAACATCCCTCACAATGGACGACATAAAAGCCACTGCCTCCTCCGCCGCCTCCTCCGCGTCCTCCACCCTCCAAAACCTCACCTCCACGTCCTCAGCCTCCTCAAACACAAATCCCATGAACGAGTTCTACCAAGCCAACACCGACGGAAACTCAGCACCCGCCAGCTCGAAAGGTGGACAGCCAGGCGCGCCACAAGACGAGACTATGGCGAAGCAATTGAAAGGGTCGCAGGAGCCAGTGAGTGGTAAGAAGGGTGCTGGTACGACGGAGGATCCGTATGATAGGGGAAATGAGGATGAGGTTAGGGATGTGGATAAGAGGCTCGGGGGAACCGCTTAAGGAGTAGGATGTGAGAAAGGATTTAGGTGCAGCTTGGAGGTGCACCATTGAAGCGCTCGATGAATCCTGGGCGCTGAGCATAGCGTCCTGTCATAAGTTCCCTGGCGTGTGCTGTAAAAGGCATTACAGAAAGAACACCAGCAGCTTGAAGCGACTCAAGAATAAAGATGAGATGTCTATAAGATTCTGCTATATGTTCTACATCGAAGGCAACGATTCTCTACAGATAGGACAAGCAGTCCTATACTGCAGCCAGCTTGCAATACACTGCCCATGAAAGACATGCCTGCAAGGTGTGATAGCATAGTCATCCTCACTCAGAGCCGCGTTGTCCGTGCGTTGAGTCCTCAGCGCCTTGTCCAGCACTCTCCGCCACAGCATAGTCCACGCTCTGGTCCCATCGCCTTGCCGTCCAGGTCGTATAGATGTATTGCCACTCCCACTCCTGCTGTGGCCGGACTCGGATCGCGGGACTGAAGCAACAAGAGGCACGCGCACGGCCGCCATGCAGATAGCGCAGTCATATATCCTGTCTTTCGTGCCAATGCCAATCGTGGTGGCAATGAGTGTCGTCCTTTCTCCTCCCTCATCTGCCGTCTCGTCCACGTCTCCTCCATGTGTTAGATTGTCCGTTGCAGCTACCACCGTACCACCAACAGGTAGAAGTGCGGCCTCCTCATCGCTATCACGCAGAACAGGTCGCCAATTCCAGACATCAGGCACCCACGCCCACTTCTCGTTGACGAACCAGCGTGGTCCTAACAACGATTGAGAGCCCAGTACCAGTATCTGTACACCGGACCAACCTATGAAGAAAATGAAGGTGCTTCTTGCTGTTTCACTGTTGAGCACGTTATCCTCGACACACCAGAAGTAGAAGATTGGAGCGAGTCTTAAAAGAGACTGCCCGATGACGAAGCGCCAGAGGAGTGGTTTTCGAGTGTTACGAATGATGTTACGGTAGATTTGCGGAAGCCAAAGGGAGAGGTAGGCAAGGACTAGGACATTGGCGTAGAAGGTTCGTGCCGGGATTGGCCAGATGGTGAAAGCGGATAAAGAGATAAAAACGAGGACGAGTAGGAGGATCGAAAATCGAGCGTAGACAGAGCCGAATGTAGGCGGACGTAGTCTGGGAAGCTGCGTCGGCATCGACACGGGACGAGGAGCAGCTCGTAACGGAGCGGTTTGTCCTGGTGTAGTGGCAGGTTGCGGCGCTGCATCGCCCGGACGAGCGGCAGTAACAGGCAGTGGTAGTCCGAATTCTCCAGGCACTACGTTTGGGTGCGCAATTTGTAACTCAGCCAGTCGCGCTAAATATCTGGCATAGGCAGCATCTTGTTCACGTTGCTGGATCCGGAGTACATCCAGCCGCTCCGGTTCCTGCGCGGTCCAAACATCGAGCACGAATCTCATGCCAATATAGTTTCCGTCGAGGAAAGCAAGGAATGCTAGGATCATGCTATCGAGGAAGACGCTGTCGATAACAGATGAGAGCATCAGGAAGCCAAAAGCAGCAAAGCCGGAGCCCATATTGAGCATGGAAAGGGTTGTATAACTTATTCGACCACGAGTAGATGGCGTCGATGAGGCCTTCATTTGCAAGCTCAATAGCACCAGTTGCGCAGCATACACCAGCATGAAGAAGAACATGACGTTCTTGGTCTCCTTGACGTATACTTCTGCTTTCGGTCCTTGTAGATGAGGAGCATCACTTTCCGGCAGACCTTTGGACTCCAGCACAAACCCGCAGTCTGGACTGAAAACAGTCATCGACATTGTAAGTTTGGGCACGCTTGCATGGTGGAGACCGGCTGGGAATCGCAAGTCGTTCTCCAGATCTAGTAAACCCTGAAACTCTTGCGAGGTAGAGTTGTCTCCAGAGCGCTGAACATCGCCTCCTAGCGGCTGTTGCTGCATATAGACGATGAACTCACACATGGGCTGAGACGGTGTATCCTCGCTAATCGAGGACCTCCAAGGATTCCACTCATACGCAACGCGTGATCTTTTTTCTTGAGCCTCTATTGCTCTTTGTATCGTGGTGTTGAGCAGATCCTTTGCGCCATCAAAGGACCGCGTGGAAAGAGCAAAGTGAGGTAAAGCCCAGATGCCAGCAAATTTTTCGCTTGTTGTCGCCAGGATGATACTGCCAGAATCAACATGATGAACGCCGTGCAGTTTCATTGCCCATCCATCTCCGGTGGATGTCTCATCTTGGATTGTTAACCGTGCAGCAATGGGTTGCGTATTTCCATCCAGATCGTCTTCAGTCCTTGGAAGCCTCTCATTGAACCTCAGTGATACCTTGCCTTCCTTGCCGGAGATGTTACGGCCCCAAGTCTGATCAAAGTACTCGACATTTGGAACGATTGCAGATAGATTGACTCCAGGACTTCTGTTGCCTTGCACCTCGGATTGCACCCATTGTCCGCGCACATATCCGGTGACATTGTGGTATAGCAACAGACTTCCATTCGTCCGTCCATCCAAGATGTTCAGTCCTTCCTCCCCAGCCACATAATCCAGTCGGTCCCTTGCTCTTTTCTGCGCTTCTGGTAGCAGAGCCCACTGGAAACCGTCGCCTTGTCGCAGTCCAGTCAAATTCAGCCAGCGCGAATCATTGCCGTACAATGGCGCAAAATCGCCGAGCGAAGAATTCCTCAATAGGTCCAGCGCAGCATGTTCGGCAATTAGGACGGCCTCGAAAGCAGAATGCTCGTCAACAGTAGAGATTGGGGGAGCACTAGGCTGGAACAGGAAGAAGAGCAGGATGAGCAAGACGACGACGGCTCCAGGGTTACTACTTTGTGCCATCGTCGTCTAGGTGTTATCGCGCAGTCGTCATTGTGTTTGTAGGATGTAGGAGGGCGACGAAACGATGATGTAACACGGACATCACGGAGATATGACTTAGGCGCAAGTTATCCAGTGTCTCGATGCATGATGCACTTCTACTACAACAAAGCTAGTCAAATCCTGCATACCATGCTCATCTGATCTGTAGCACTGTGCGCAGATGTCCTTCGTTCCCCGTTCTTCGGTTCTCTGTATCGACCCTCCACCGAGACAACACTGGCATATCACCTAGCGCCAGGATCAACACCTGCAGCCTGTTTCCCAGACGCAGCCTTCTGTCTTGCCCTCTCCAAGATGCCTGCATCGAGTTCCGGTCCAGGCTCCTGCTGCGAGCCGTATCCTGCTTCTTGCTCACGATTTATCTCTCTTGTAACGCTGGCCACATCTGCGTTTCCAGCATTTGGCATCTGCTTCTTGACTGCGCCGACAATAGCTTCCGCTTCAGTAATGCCGCCAGCCTGGGTGGGAGGATCACCGTCAACTCCGATAGGCTCCGCACGGCGAGCAACTGCATCCTGAATCATCTTGTTGTCAAACCTGATGACCATGCAAGAGAGGTTATCAGTCGAAAATCGTGCAAGAGCGTGTTCTACGAGCTGTTTCGATGCGTGTTGTGGATCTCTGGTATTGCGAATGAGATCGACAGCTTCTTGATCAGAGCAAACGTCCCAGAGCTGTTGCGAAGATTAGTGTCTATCTAGCAGTATGGTGACATTATTTAACTTACTCCATCACAAGCGAGTATCATGAACTCGTCAATATCCGGTTGAATCACAGTCTCGGTGGTATAAGGATGTCCAGTCACAAGATCTTTCATGTAGGCATCGCCGAGAGCTCTCGTAACTGCGAGGACTCCATTGACACGGTTGTTCAAAATCAGACCACCGGCGTTCGCGACGCGCTTGCCCTCATTGTCATCACTGCCTTTGTGGTCGTACGACAAACGTAAGGCCTTACCATTACGGCAGAGAATAATACGAGCATCACCGACATTCGCTGTGTATAATACTCGCTGTCTGGTTGCAGTTTCACGTAATCTGGCTTCGACCTGAGTTTCCGCAGTCGGCTGCTGACCAGCAGCCGAGTTCGATCGTTCGCGAGCAACTGCAGCAGCGGTAGCGGGCGCAATCGATGTTGAGCCAGTGGCTGAGCTGGAGTTTGGTATTCTGTCCTCCCAACGAAGTACTGCGATCACAGCCGTGCAGCCACTGTTCTTGAGTGGTAGTTTCTCCAGCTGCTGATCCACGTTTGTAAAGGTTTCATCCAAGAGCTCTGGAATGGCCTTGTTCGGGTTCCTTCGTATCGTATCCTCAAGGAGGATGTGAAGTTTCTTTCCACACCACTCTGCGGCGAAAGTACCAGCATGACCATCGAAGATTGCAAAGTAGCCATTATCCGTCTCGACCACATTGTTGGAGGATGGTGGTGATTGCTGGCGTGACATGTCAACAGCTGGAGCCGGAGTACTTAAAAAGTTGTACAAATATGCATGCGTGTCCTCCATCGTTCTACGACATTTCTTGTTCTTGTCCTCGGTGACGCCAACACGGAAGGTGGAACGAGGTCCTGAATGCGACTCTCCTGCAGCGTTGTTCAAAGAACCTTGCGGGACGATCAGAGCAGGATCTGTCTTTCCAAGCTTCTGAATAGCCGAGGGCTGCTCTTTCGTCGATGACGATCTTTGAGGTGAACCTCCGCCCCCGCCTCCAAATGCACTTTTGGCACTTGAGAACATATCCCGCGCTCTGTTGACACCACTGCTTCTTCGAGACCTCTTGTCTCCGTTGCTGTCCATGGTACTACTTATAGCAGGCGACTGCGCACGTTGTGTGGTCGGGCTAGTACTGATGTTGCTGCTCGACGGAGACGAGCCTGTATTGATATTGCGAAGGCCGTCGTTTGAACTTCTTGGAGGATCTTCAATAGCAGTTTCGGGTGGAGGAGGCGAGCCTGAGCTACCAAACATGCGGTTCAAGAGACCTCCGCCTTGGCCAGATATGCTTCTCCTCTTATTTCCTGCCACGTTTGCGGTGTGCGTTGTCTAGTGAACGGGGCTTCTTTGTAGAGTTGGTTTCGTGATGAACGGTCGTGGTGCACTCGAGATGATGACCAATTGCTTGTTGTGCAGGGATGCTTTCACAATGTCGAACGTGGAGGTGGATGACGCGAGGTCGGGCTCTCGAGAAGTGGGATGGCAGCCTTACAGGATCCGGGGTTTCTCCGCAAAAAGAATCGTCCTTCCTTTCGAAGATAAGCTCCTTCAAGACTAAGGTACAGCAAGGGTATCGAAATACGCATCCATTTGCAGATGCCACTTTCGATGTAGTCTCAGATATCTCCCAAGTCTATCAGATGATGAGCAACAGCAGTGAGTGGAAGGAGATGCAGAATTGCCGAGGATAGGCACGAAAGTGATGTTATCAGGTGGATTCTGGATGCCAAATGCTCAGTCCTCCCGCACATACGTGCAATATATCATATTATATTATATAGAGCATCATGCATAGACACTTCTTCTCGCTTGCCTCTCACTTCACCCGTCTGTTAACTCGTCTCCAGTCAGGCTTTGTCCACTCCATCTCTCCTCTCTGCATGGTCCTGACGTGGCAGTGCAGCCACGCATTGCGCGCAGCACTCCGACCATACTGCTGTCTAGCAGGCTTCCCGCGCCCTGGGGCACAGAACAATATCGCCCGCTTCGTCCCAATTGACCACATCTCTTGGCCAACGACAGTCTCTTGAACGTCCTGCAGTGTTCCGGCCCATGATAAACGAGCCCAAATGCTGCTGTGGAAGACGAGCGCCGAAGTATCTCTGGTACGCCGTATCTTGCCATTCCAGGAAGGCGTGAGCTAAGTAAGCATGAAGTCGCGCGTAGTGGCTAAGTTGTGCGTATTTTGTCGAGGTATCGTGGCTAACGAAGTGCTTCCGTCCTTGCGCAGGATATGCCTTTGTAAGACCTTCGTAAGCCAGGGGATGCTTCCTCATTCTTTCGTCCAAGCAACACTTGGTCCCCAGAACCCTGATCGAGAACGTGGAATATTTGTCTTCGAGAGTGCCGCTGACTGGACGATATGTTCCAGCGATCTTGCTTCGGTGATGACTCTCGTCAGCCACGCTCAGCACTTTCGTACCGAGGCCGCTTGACTTCGCCCGTCCCAGTATCACCATATGCTCTCTTTCGGTCACCAACTTGTCCAGCATTGGCGCCAGTACCACCAGCACCTGCTCCGCCAGGCGTGCCAAACCCACCAGGACGGTCAGGTCGAAACCGCTCATCCTCCACAAATGCAC
>Ga0058702_10000736_pt1 | contig 13048 bp, 18 predicted proteins | sample AgamicOrSfe_FD_83781 | JGI IMG/M metagenome (GOLD analysis project Ga0058702, IMG submission 83781) | Agave microbial communities from Guanajuato, Mexico - Or.Sf.e | ecosystem: Host-associated > Plants > Phyllosphere > Phylloplane/Leaf | place: Guanajuato, Mexico | collected 2012-05-30
GGGTAATAGTTGTGGAGATAGTAGCAAGAGTGGAAGTCATTGCGATGCAGGGAGTGGCTGCTGATGAGTATATAGGCTTGCTTGATGTTGAGTTGGACAATGTCGGGATCTGCATTCGGTGATGATGACTAATGGCCGGCCCTGCATCCGGTTTGTGGGGAATGATGTTTCAGCCTACTATAGGTGGACAACTGTAGAGGTAACCACAGTGGAAGTTGCAAGATATGAGAATGAGAATGAGAATGAGAATGAGGTTGCGATCTGGATGATCAGGTCAGTGCGGCGTTGGGAGACGAGCTAGACTCAAAGTACATCTTGCACGTACAGAAGGCATACTTTATACTACATAAACCACAGCTGATCCACCACATACTGTCACAGAGCAGAAGTCTGCGCAATAATTGCACGGCACTCTCCCCAGGATTCTTTCAAACTTCTGATCTAGCACAATAGCATATCGACTATCGATCCGCCACCGCACTTTGCCCTCCAGCGTTCTCCCGTTTCTCACCAGCACCACTCTTCTTTCCCTCGCCCCTGATCGCTACTCCCTCCGGCCTCTCCACCTTCTGACACCAGCCCCACTGATCCTCACTCTCACCCCTCTGAACCGCCTGCAACGCCTTCAGCAAGACTTCACATACTTTTCCCGGCGCCTCTCCCTGCAAGTACACGATTTTGTCGCCCTTACTCCGCATACTGATCGAGCGAATAGGTACCAACGCCGCTGCAGTCCCCGCAGCCATGACTTCGACGAAAGAGCCCAGCTCGGCATATGTGACTGCACGCTTCTCGATAGTCATGCCGAGGGAGGCTCCGAGGGCGACGATGGAGGAACTTGTTATTGAGCGATGATCTGGGGGGAGGATGGGACCACGAGTGTATAGCCTGAGAGAGCTGAGGTAGACCCATCGGCGGATGTGGTGGAGGATGAAGTTAGAGATTTCTTGACGCCGATGAAGCCGGATGTGCTGAATTCGTCGATTTCAGAGCGACTTTTTGAGTCTAAATGTAAAGTGATGCCATATCCTTGGGACCGTGCGGCGTCGCTGTGGCGGAGGACGGGGGCCTGTGAAGGGGTTTGTCAATTTCCAAGCATTGCCTGTTAGTTTACGGCGCGACGTACGTAGTTACCGCCTACAAGAAGTTAGCTAGCTGCATCATGCTATAGAATATGAAACTCACCGATCTTCGCATGTCCAGTTCCTTCTGGAGCACTTCGGTCAAAGTCTTCCAGCACAAGGGCGTCTACAGCATGTACACCATGATATACTCCTGTAGGCATGACATAGACGACGAACAGGTACTCCTCGGGCGGGCTCAGGCCTAAAGTGTGCTATTAGACATGCTAGCCATACCAGGGTGATATCTCGGTACCTAGCTGCGCGGATGATCCAAAGAGAAGAGGCCGTATGTACATCGCAGCACCACTACCAGCTGGAGGTACGAATTCTGCATTCAAACCGACCGCGAGATGGACACAGCGGAGGAAGTGGTCAGTGGGAACCTCTGGCATTGAGACTACAGAGGCAGAGTGTTGCATTCGGGTTGCATTGCTGGAAGGACGGAAGATTGTGATGTCGCCAGATGGTGTGCGGAAAGCTTTTTGTCCCTCGTAGCACTGTTGGCCTGTAAGAAGATCGAATGAGCTGGTGGACGTAAGGAGAAGGTGATCTCTAAGTGTGTATCAAGGATGTATCATGGATAGGCTCAAAGAATACTCTCCCTGTCTCATATTTCGTCTCGATTAGACTTACCATAGTTGAGCCCTGGTGCCTATGAACACCGCCGTCAGACCTGATCGTCAGAAGACCTTGGAAACAACACTGACCATTCCGTGAATACGTAGAAAGGGATCCTGTACAGCTTCTGGCTCCGTCCACTTGCCAGTTTTGACGCTGTATCTGGACTCAATGTGACAGTTCACTATAAATTAATGAACTATTTTCCAGCAGATGCTGATCAAGGATCATGGACACACCTTCTCTTACTTGAAAGCCAACATTTGGCCAGTCAATATCACTAGAGGGAGGTGGTGGAAAAGGGGATGCTTTTTCAGTCATGATGAGGGTGGGCAAGACTTCTTTCTGTCAGTGTGTTGTTCTAAGATTACTACACCACGTCGACTACACAGCAGGGAGATCGATTTCGGGTAGAGTTGGGTTACGGAAGGTGAGTTGTACTCGACAGTGAGTAGTAGACTCATTTGAAACCGATGTGCACGTGACTCTTGGCTGGAGATCGTCGAGCGTCATTGTCAACAAGGGTTGCGATGCGCCTTGCCTCGTTTACTGCTTTGACCTCTTCTTAGAACCAACACATAGTAGGAATCAGCTATACAAGGACGCGTTGGCCAAATCAACCGCCCAGCAAATATCAGAACAGCATCTACAAGGCAACGATAGAGAAAACTCTCTCCAGTGATACGACCAATTCCCAGAGACGACCTTAGCGATGCCTCCCTCGCCAAACCCTCCACGTCGAGTGGTGATTATGATCATCCTCGGATCTTTCCTCGCCTGCTTCACTTTCATCTCTATCTTTCGCAACATGTCCGAAGGCACACGGCATGCCACATACCAGGAAGGTCTCGACTACTATCGCAATCAAGACATACAAAGCCTCGGTCTACAAACAGAAACATTCGCAGGTGGCCCTGCCATAGCGCCGAAACTAGGCAACGAGACCGCAAAAGCAGAACTCGGACGCGCAGCATGGAAGCTGTTTCACACAATGTTCGCCAGATTCCCAGACGATCCAACAGAAGACGAGAGTATGGCTCTGAAGACATATATACATCTATTTCAAAGGCTATATCCATGCGGAGAATGCGCAACACATTTTGGACAGATCTTGAACCAGTATCCGCCGCAGGTGTCTTCGAGGTCTACGGCAGCTGCATGGGGGTGTCATGTGCATAATGAGGTCAACAAATCTTTGGACAAACCGATCTTTGACTGCTCGAATATTGGAGACTTTTATGATTGTGGATGTGCGCCGGACGCGGAGGACGAGGATAGCCCGCCTGTAGTGGTTCCAGAGCACGGTGGCAGGGCAGGGATGGATGATGATGATCGATGAGGTGAACGGTGATGTCGGCATTCGGGGACTGTACGTAGAGAAGGACATGAGTTCAGGATGCTTTCGAAGATATGCTGCTATTCAGGAACTCATTAGCGAAGCTGCAGACAGTCTCGCGATGATGCCTGGTGCTTCCGTACGAAAGGAAGGAGGTGACAGGATCTTCATCTGATAGCGAACTTCCCCGCATCGCCCGTGACATCTTTTTTCTCGACAACAAACTTCCGTCGTCTCATCCAGTGACATCTCCTATAAACAACAACCTCTTTTCCACAATGGTCTCATTCCAGTGCGAAGTGAGTCGCCGAGTCTTCATCATGACAATGTCACATTTACTGACTACCCGCAACAACAGGGCTGCGGCGATATCTTTACCAAGAAGAAGCTGGATCAGCACTTCAACCGCTGCCGAGCACCATTTGTATGCGCATCCGTATCTTTTCTTCATGTCTACTGTCGCTGATAGGTATCACTTCTAGTCATGCATTGACTGCATGGTAACGTTCCAGGGTACATCGTGGAAGAGCCATACTGTATGCGCCGCTCTATCATCACTATCTGGCTTCCTCTAACAAGATTTACAGAGTTGCATGAGCGAAGCACAAAAGTGCGCCTTACAGATATTCGAATACTGAGGATACAAGCCACTTATACATCCCCAGATACCAAGGCGCGCTATACAAAGAGCCTAAAAAAGGCCCCAACACCAACCGCCAGCCCACACAACCCGCCAACCCACCCCGCCACGCCTACGTCGAGGACGCCGACCCATCACCTCCAGAGACCGCCATACCGCCTCCAGCACCCTCACCTCCTCCGTCAGTAGCCCAAGCTGAAGCCCTCAACATCTACGACTTCCTCTCCAAAGACTCCCCCGGCACCGTGATCCAGCACCCGAAAGACGAGGCCAAAGACAAGAGCAAGGACAAGAAGGATAAACCCACACCCAAACGCCGCGCCTCGCCCTCACCATCTTCTTCCTCCGCCTCCTCCTCATCATCTGACGACGACCGCAAAGCACACCCGCTCCCACGCATCGTCGATGTCCGCCCCTCCTCAGTAGCCGCAATCGGCACGTCCGACAAGAAGCGAAAACGCCACGCCCTCCTCGAAGCCGACTCCGCCTCCTCCTCTGCACCCACATCCCACCGGCTTCTTCACTCCGGCCTCACCGGCGGCCTCGACCGCATGCTTTCAGCGCCGGACCTGGAGTCTCCACGCAGCGAAGATACGACGCCGCTTGCGGCTACGAAGAGGGCGAGGAGGGAGAGGGAGGGAGATAGTGAGGTTGGTGGGAAGAGACGGAAAGAAGGTCATGCTGACAGTGGAAGCACCGCATTGCAGAGGACTACTAGTGATGCAAGAAAGAGGGAGGCCGAGATAGATGCCGAGCTTGCGAAGTTAGAGCGGAAAAAGGCACGGCAGGCACGGCGGGAGAGCAAGGCGATTGAGGCGTCGAAGGAGCGGAGACAGATCGAATATCACAACGGCGTCAGTGGGCCGGGCAGCGTGGGCGGGAAATCTGCATCAACGGCGGGATCAGGGAGCGCGGAAAGCTTCATGACTTTGGTCAAGGGCGATCGACATAGTAGTGCTGGGAGTAGGAAGGGGCAAAGTGTGTGGGGTGCATTGAAGATGTGGAAGGAGGATGGGCTGGGGAAGACGGAGGGAGAGGAGGGCGATAAGAGGTTGTGGAAGGGCTTGAGGATGAGGGTTAACGAGAGAGGGGAGGTTGTGCTGTTTGCGAAGGAGGATTGAAAGCTTGGGCGGGTCGAGGCATGATGAGAGACGGGAGAAGAAAGAGTCATGAGTAGATGGCAAGGACGAGGGTGAGGCCATAGCAAGAAGAGGAAGCTATCAAGAATCGAATATGTGGCTCACTCCCTCCGACAATAATCTCATTTCCTTCTGGATCTCCTCGCATGGTCGTACTACCTGACTGTCACAAGACAGAAGTCCAGATGAATCCTTGGGAGAATGCCATATGGATTCCATTTGTGCTCCTCACTCTCACCCCCAGTTACATATCCAGCCAGCTGACTTCGCGGTATGAAGTCCAGCGTCCATCCCTATCGTCCTGATCTGGCTGTCTAGGCGCCCACGGATCATTTCCAGCACCATGCGACAATGGCTGAGTCACCGAGTCTTGTCCAGCATCTCCGCCATTCTCGTCTGCCATATTCGCGCCCGCAAGCTTCTGCGCAGAAATCTTTGCCATGGCTGCTTCCTTTCTCTCATTGTACTCTTTGCACCCGATCCGCACCCATGTCTGACACTTCCTAGGATCATGGCGCACCTTACACAGCGGACACCATCGCGTCGAGGCTGTCCACTTTACGTGGTGCATGGGAGCTTGGAATCCCTGGCCTATTGATCCAGCCGGGGGAGTGCCATTAAGGATTCCGAGCTCCAGCTTCATTGCTTCTGGCAACTCAAATGGCGTGGTCATACCGCAGGTGACTGCGCCAAAGTCCTTGCGGCTGCGTGGCATCTTGGTCAAGATTACGAAATAGTGCCCACGTTCATTTGATTTGTTCCCAAAGAGCCGGAAATTGCCAGCACCGAAGGAGGCGCAAAGGGCGTTGTAGACGTGATGCGCGTGGAACGGCAGCGTGTCGGTCAGCACGAAACTTTCAGTATTTCCAGGACCGAATGGGATAGGGAGCGCATAGCCTTCTGATGTTTGTGAACCTTCATCATTGGTGTCGGATGCCGTAGCCTCAGCCTCTACAGCTGTGCCAGGAATGGTGACAGATCTCGCGTCGTCGTCGACCTCACCAGCAATGGCTTCTCTGGGCCCTTCCTCAGCCATCTCGGGAGTGTGGTGCTCGTCATGCATAGACTCAGTCGGTGTCTTGGCTGGAGGCCCGCCATACCTTCGTCTGATGACTTTCGAGAGTGCTCCAGATTGCATCATGGCCAGGAATTGATCACCAGGAGTTGCAACATCGACGAAAGCCTTGACTTGTTTTTCAACAGCCTTGTCTGGGACCATGACAGCTTGCTCACCGAGCAGCTTGAGAATCGAGTACGCAGTGGTTGATGCGGGCAAGTTCTTTGCCTGTACCGAAACTGCTACACTCGGCGCAGGCCCTACTTCTGAAGAGATAGGCTGGATCTCGAGGAAGATGTTCATGTCCACTTCCTCCAGAGCTCTTGAGTCTGGCTCTGGTGCAGAATGTGCAGGTGTATCCCTCGCAATTGCTGGAGAAGCTGTCACTTGAGAACTGGAAGTGCCTACCGCAGAATCTGCTTCCTCAGAGTCGAAACGCTGCTTCCAGTCTGCATACTTCATAGTCGGCTGAGCTGCAAAATTTGCAGCCTCGTACTCCCTCAAGACTTTATCTGGCGTCCCTTGATGTTCTCCAACCACTACTGGAGAATCTGGTCGTGACAGACGACCAAATGTGTCGACAGCATGTGAAGCTTTTCGTTGTTTCCCCTCAACCCAATGCATGTCCTCGTGATCTTTCTGCTCAATCCACCACGACGCCCGTGGAGCATCATTCGCAGCTGAGTTGTGACGATCTTCACTCTTGGCTGATAGTGTTGACCGCGGCAAGGGAACAAAAGTCTCGTCCTCGGATACAGCATGCAGGTCAAATTGTTGGTCTTTGGGGACGACATTCGACTTCTTGAGGTCTAGTGGTGGCTCAATATCTTCTGACAGTGGACGGTTTTCTTCTTCTCCCGAGAAATTCCTCGTTGGTCTTTTCTGGTTGATATCAATGACGGGCTTGACCTTCTTTGGTGTTATGCTATCGGTTGGTGCTCGAATAGGGATCGCGTTTGACTTTCGCTTCGTCAGAGGCGAGGGCGAGTACATCGTTGGTGACGACCATGGAATTGGACACGAGGTCGTGATACTACTCGTATGATCTTGAGGTGGTACGATCGATCCACTCGAGGTGAAAGTGGTGGCTGTATTTGGAGCTTTGCTCCTGGGCTGAAGGTTCGTGTTAGAAAGTGGTTGAAATTGGCGATACTTCTCACGCTCAAAAAATTGAGAATATGTCAGTGTTTCAACGGAAGAAGAAACAGGTCGTCTTACTGTGTAGGCCGCTGCGTACGGGCTGAACGTGGGCGGCATAGAAATTCTCGTGCTTCCAGACTCAGAGAGGTATGATGCTTGTTGAACTGCAAGCGGTAATCTGGGCTGAACATGAGACTGAGCTGGCTCGAGTAAGCTGTCTGCAATCATGTGTAGTCAAGTACACAAATGCATCCTGAGGGCAGTATTCAATTTGGCAAGCTTGTTTGCGTCGCGCTTCGTGGATCCCAAGATAGCCAGCCAAGCTTCGATGGTTTGAGTTGCAGCATTGACAGGGATTGCGACATTCAAGAGCTGTTCAACAGTGGAGAGATAGAGCGCAACATCACTCAGGCTGAGCTCGTAGAGAACGTTGAGAAAGTACGCGTCTTGACCGTTCGTTGCTGAAGAAAGTGGAGGCAGGCACAAGCCCAGAGGTCGAGGAAAAGGTTGGAAAGCCATCTTGGAGAGGTGTTCAGCTTGCGAGGTAAACTTCAATTGCTTCTAGCTGGAAGCTGGGTCAAGATTGCCGTGCCTTCTGGAGAGTGCCGAAGAAACAAGTGAGCGAAGCTGGTCGAATCTGATGGCTGATAAAGAGCTGGAAAGTGAAGCGGCTGTGTGAGGAAGATGTGAGTTATGTAGAAGTCTTGAGAAGAAGTGAAGAATCCAGAAAGATGGCAGAGAATTCAGAAATGACAGGAGCTCGCTCGAATTGGAGGTCGCTGATTCGAGACATCCGGCATGTTTCGAACGTGTTTGATGTCTTCCAAGCTCAAACAAGACTGCAATGATTTTTTCCATAGATGTCATTCAAGTTCTTCGACAGTGACTTGACGTTTGCCAGTGATCCCGCATAGCTCCATCATATACGTCTATCTTGCTTGCTCCAATCGAAGTCTTTCGCAATCAGCTTCAGCACGACAGTGTCAAACGAGTGCGACCTCAACGAATGCGAAATCTCAGCTGATGCGAAGTCTCAGCGAGTCCCGATTGACTGCTGATGTAGCTAGCTCATCCGATTACACATCGACATGTTCTTCTCCTCGCGACGCCCAACAGATTCGCAATTCTTTTCTCGTTCTGCAGGTCTAGAGACTAGCCCAGGGTCATACTCACTCGTGAACAGCACTCCTTTGGCTCGAGCTATCATCCACCGTGATATCGTTTGCGACACTGCACTCTCAACCCAGACTCGCTGAAGCCAATACTATCCTGATCAGGTATCATGATTACAATAGCCTTGCGTTACCGAGTACAAGCGCAGATATTGTTTACCACAATTTTGCCCATCTGGCCCAATGGGCGTCAGCTGAACATGATATGATGATGGTATCGGTGATGGTGACGCTGACGCTGATGCTCACATCAACTACTATATACGCAAGCTATGGCAGCATGACAACCACATAAAAGAGTCCCAACACAGCATAGCTACCACAAGTACAAACTCATCACCACACCGCGCTGAATACTAGCCCAGACACATCTTCAGCGATCCAGCTCACTTTGCACACATTCCATCATGAACTCATCAACGCCTACTCAACAACACCCTCAACCACAGCAACCCCTGCCATCGGCCTTGCTCTCCTCTCCGCCGAAGTCCTCCAGACCGCCTCTCCCGCCGCCTGCGCCAAGTTCGACAGCGAGTGCTACAACCCCACGTCATTGCATACAGCGGTCTCATGTCAAGTGTCTACCACAGCCTCGAAGAAATCCTGGGATGGGCCAGCTTCATTGCTTGACAAGAGCGACAAGGGAGAGGACCCGCCCGAGTTCGAGCTGAAAGCAGTAGGGGTTGGGAGAGTGCTGGAAGCTGGTGAGTTTGGAGTGGGAGTTGAGGTGGCTGAATGATGAAGAGGGCGAGGGCAAGTATAAGGGGGAGGTGTTGAGAGGACGGGATGTATATCAGTTTGAGAAGTGGGACGAGGATGGGGCGACTGGGACGACTGTCAAGGCTTGGACTGTTTTTGTCAATGGGAGCGGGTAGTAGGCAGTGCGTTTGCGAGGCGGTGAGGGCTGGTAAGTAGAAGTGGGATTGTGGTTGCAGACTGGTTGGTGGACAGTTCAAAGCGACGGCCGGGCTGTTGGGCAGGATTCCGCAGGGATTGGGGTCTCTTGCTCGACACTTGTGCCTTTCAATGAGAATGAGTATACAGCGGTTAGTAGAGAATGCCTTCCTGAAGACCGTTCATGCATGGTTGACTGATTGATGCTGCTATTTCGTGTCTGCTACTATTTCTCACTTTCTCATTCCGGAAGCATTATCGTCGCGGCTACAAAAGTGGCGGTTCGAGTGGTGAAGCAAACTATAGCTGGAGACCAGAACTTGGTCACTTATCCAATCGCGTTCCTGGCGTCTCAGTCCTAGAAAAAACAAGTACTGAAGTATAGGTAGGTGAGCAAGCTCGGTTCGGATGATCATGATGAGATGATGCTGTTCCATGTCTGTTTCTGTTTCTGTTTCTGTTTCCCATTTCCAAGAGATTTCGGCCGGGACACTTTCACCCACCCACGGAACTTCATCGGCTAAAGGAGCTCAACGAGAATCTGACATTATTGCTCATTACGCCATACTCTACAGTACTCACTCCAACATGGCCTCATCCCGTCCCATCTCACTCACATTCATATGGCCTATCTCATCTCTAAACCACCATAACGTACATAGCCAACGACGACTGGAAAGAGTTCGAAGAGTAGTGCACCAAGAACGTCCAAGCACGATCACCAACGCCGACAATATTGGACGATAGGGTAATGGCATGGTCCCTGGATGCGCTTCTCTTGGCACAACGGATGTTATGCACGAGCTGGACGTGCAGAGGTGAAGCACGCGCAGGTTGTGGTCAGCGTTTGTGCCTGGCCGCAAGAGAGGACAATAATGATGATGACTACGGATTTTGTTCGAGATTTCAGATGTGTTGCGTTTGACATGAACCGCGTATACTCTATAGTTGAGGCTGCCAGTGTGATTTCGATCTTATCGTGTAAGGCAGAAAGCGGGCACGGTGGGCGCAAGCGCATCTTCGACGTGCATGGAGGAAGCTTGGACGTTTGCAACGATGCTGAAGGGCCAGAGCTCGACTTTCTTCTTGCTTGCTGCTCACTTGTGGCTTCTTAAGCTTGCAAGGATGGGCATACAGACTACAGTGAAGCACGTCTTCCGTATGCGCAATCCTCTTCCTCACCTCTTTGCTCACCTCCACCACACCGATTCCGAAGATGCACGAAAGTATGACATCTTCGACATCTCCGACCCTCATCCCGAGAGCCGCCATGATCCATGGAAGGCGTTTTTGGCTATTTGAAGCTCGAGCCAATTCCGTCCAATCAGAAACCTTCAATCTTCGTCTAATCCAGATCAAGCACTAGCTCGTGCACAACTTCTGGACGCAACGGCGCAGGACCGTGCCTGATGATCCTTCGATGATTCTTGCCAAGCGTGGGTGGGTGGGACGAGGCGAAAGTGCGAATTGGATGCAGAGACAGCCAGGCAGCCGGTGAGAGGAGGTGGTGGAGGAGGAGGAGGAGATGGAGATGGAGCGGAAGCGGGAGATGATGCACTGGTTAGCTAAGGTAGATACTAAACACTGCCGTCTCCCCCCCTCTTCTGCATCTTCAATCATCGACTTCGACTTCATCTTTCGTCTCGCCTTACCTCACCGTCACACCGCTCTCACTCTGTCACTCGTTTTCTTGATCGCATTGAACGTCTCTATCCATTCAGCTATAAGGCAAACTCTCGAAAAGTCACTCATCCTCTCAGCGGATCTCAGCTTTCACATCTTCAACCTCATCGAATCTGAGATCTCTCAACGCTGCTTCTCTTTTGAGGCGTCTCGATTCACCTCATCTACTCGCCAACTGATCTCACACAAACATACATTCGCTACCATGAAATCCTCCTTCGGCTCTTTCGTGCTCTCAGCAGCAGCTCTCCTCATCTCCACTACATCAGCGCTATCATTCACATCAGAAAGCATCACCTCAACAGTATGTTCTTCACCAAAATCAATTCTGCTTCACCTCTTCCCTGCTGCAGTAATGAGCACTGCATACTCCCTCCTACACATGCACAAAAAACCATCCACCTCACCTTTACCTCCGCTCGAACAAATCCCAGCTTCGCCTTCTCTCCTAACACAACCTCCACAGCTCGACGACCGCGACGCAACCCAACCAACCTACGACCTCCTCACCCCCGTCGGCATCCACAACCAGCTCTCCTGGGCCGGTTTCGGTCTCTCCTCCCCACCCGTCTCTTCCCCCACTTTCACCGGCGTCGAAGTCCACTCCGGCAAAAACTACGCTTCCGCACCCGTATTGAAGGACTTCTTCCCGCCGGGCTTGACGACGAGTTATCCCGGAAGTGAGATTGTCTTTTTTGATCTCGAGAAATTCTGGTGGGGCTGTAGCACGAAGGATAGGGGGGATGGGAGAGCCGCGCCGAGGGATGTGCCGGGCTGGTGAGTTTGCTGCTGCTTTCCGTCTGCTGTGTCGTCGTGCGTGACTGACACATCCCCCCTTAGGTGCACCCTCGAAATCCTCGGCTTCACCCCGTCCAGTCTCCTCCCAACCGCCCACGCAATCTCCTTCTACTTCCCCATCGACTCTCCTTCGCGCATGACCATGGTGGAAGCCTCCCTCCCCGGTTCCTTCAAAGCCGTGTCTCGCGTCGAATTCCGCATCGATGGCGTCGACGAGCCAGTCATGCTGTATTTGGACGATGTAAGGTATACGGTGTACAATGTGACGGATATGGGGAGCGGGATCAGCGAGATTGTGCATCAGGAGGTTGTGGTGAGGGAGAGGGATGGGCAGCAGGGGGTGTTGAGGAGGGGGATGGAGTTTAGGGCGTGATGGAGAGGAGAGGACCGCGCATGTGGTGATATGAGGAGGCAAATGAGTGATGCATAATGACTTGGGCTGGTTGGCTGGACTGGGATGAGATGGGATCGGTCGGGATCGGCGTCTTTAATCGACATTGAACAGGAAGGACCGTGCGGGACTTTGCACATATGCTATGGCTGAACAGGTCATTTTCTCATCTGGCGACATAGATACAGACGGGCATATAGACTGACCGTAGATTGCTCAGCTGCAGCAAGAAGCATACTTTGCTACATATATCGAAACCTGATACAGATCCAGATCCAGATTGATCCCTCGATTGGGCTGCACGTATGTACTGTACCTTATCTTCCGCATAGCCACCAAGCTACCCTTCGCTTCCCTGCGCTTTCGTTCGCAACCTGTCATTCGTTCCGTGTGTGTGGCGTCTGTACAGTGTTCACACGCGTTCATTACGTTCACTTGTTCGATTTTAGGACAAGTACTACCGTACCACTTGTGTCTCCCACTGCTGAGCACATAGCTAGCTAGCCTCTTATCATCCCATCTCAGTCCAGGAAAGCGCCCAACTTGCCTCCACGCCTCCATGCCTCGACAACATACCCATCTCCTCCTTCTCCTCCTCCTCCTCCTCCTCCTCCTCCTCCTTCTCCTCCTCTTACTCACACGCTCGCGATGACCAGACCACAGCAATGGTAGCATATCCACATAGCATAGCTGCACCTCCTGCGACTGCTCTTCATACACTGAGGAGCACAAGTGCAGAGTATCGAGCTACATACCAGCACGTGAGAATCTCCTGCACATCTCACAAGCTCTTCTCCAGATGTCATTGAGGCTCACCACTAAGACCTCTGCAACAAATCCGACGACCCATACCTATATGAGCGCGACCTCTTAGAGCTCTTATCAGCCATGAGCCCTCGTACTCTGCCACCAGGCTCACTCATCTCCTGATCAGTCTGCTCATTGTGCGACCTGCGCACTGGCGTAGCAGGATCTTCCTCTTCCCCTGCGTGACTCATTTCAACAACTCGCCCTGCCTGCAGCTGCTCCTCCAATCCCGCCATCTTCGCGATAAAC
>Ga0058702_10000737_pt1 | contig 13037 bp, 13 predicted proteins | sample AgamicOrSfe_FD_83781 | JGI IMG/M metagenome (GOLD analysis project Ga0058702, IMG submission 83781) | Agave microbial communities from Guanajuato, Mexico - Or.Sf.e | ecosystem: Host-associated > Plants > Phyllosphere > Phylloplane/Leaf | place: Guanajuato, Mexico | collected 2012-05-30
GATGAGGAGGTCTTTATGAATTAATGATCAGATTGCATAGCAGGAGCATGGTGTTCATTGTAGACATGGTGCGAGTCCCTAGCGACACGGAGAATGATAGCATAGCCACTACTCCCCTTTTATACTGCCTCGAGTGCAGCCACATTCATGTGTGCATATGATGAAGCGAATGTGCAATAAATGTTCGGAAAGCGTGGTCCAATGGTTGTACAGTATCAGGATCGAAGGCGATTCATTCGCCACCACGTGACTGCGTGACATCTCAGTCGCGATCGAACCTTCATCATTCGTCAACTAATTCTTCTCTGCATGTACTATTCATCCTCTGCCACGACGCCAGGACGGCCAGCACCACCATGAGCATCGCCCCTCTCCCCGCAGCCGCCGTCCGCCTCATCGGCGCCACCCAAGTAATAACCGACGCCTGCTCACTCATCAAAGAGCTCATCGACAACGCCCTCGACGCGCGCGCCACCTCCATCAACATCGAAATCTCCCTCGACACCCTCTCGACCATCCAAGCCCGCGATAACGGCCACGGCGTCGCACCGACCGATCGTGACCTCCTCTGTCGCCGATATTGCACGAGCAAGATACGGGGTCATGGCGACTTGAAGGACCTGGGAGGCTCGAGTTTAGGGTTTCGAGGCGAGGCGTTGGCGAGTGCGTGTGAGATTGCCGGGGAGGTGGGCGTTATCACAAGGGTGGAGGGCGAGGATGTAGCGTGTGCTCTGAAGATGACGCAGACTGGGGAGGTGAAGAGTCGAAGTCGTGCGAGTCATCCGGTGGGCACGACTGTCAAAGTCACGGATCTGTTCAAGCACTTGCCTGTGCGCAAGCAGACGGCGGTGAAGAGCGCGGCAAAGACACTAGCGAGGGTGAAGACGATGCTGCAAGCGTATGCCCTGGCAAGGCCGAACGTCAGGTTTGCGCTCAAGGTGCTGAAGGCGAAGAATGATAAGGGGAATTGGACGTATGTGCCTGCGAAGGGGCAGCCGAAGGAGGATGCAGCGTTCAAGGTCGTGGGGAAGGAGTGTGCCGGGCAGTGCGAGTGGCAGGTGATGGAATTGCATGGCTTTGAGGTGCAAGCGTTCATGCCAAGGCCGGATGCGGTGGCGAGTAAGATCAGCAATGTTGGGCACTTCTTCTCGCTTGACGATCGACCGGTGTGCACAGTCAGAGGCACGCTGAAGCAGGTCATGACGATATTCAAGGAGAAGTTGCGTGGTTGCAGTAAGAGTCTGGAAGGAGCGAAGGATCCGTTTATTTGGCTTAATCTGGTGTGTCCGCCGGGAAGCTACGATCCGAACGTGGAACCGGCGAAAGATGATGTGGTGTTTGAGGATAGCAACCTGGTGCTCGAGGCTGTGGGTATGCTGCTGAGCTCTTACTATGTTCCTGCCCCGGGGGACGAAGAGCCTGAGCAGGGTCCGTCCACGTCTTCTGGACTTCAGGAGTTTGACGAGGATGTTGAAGAGCCGCTACGCAAGAGACGACGCTCGGTCGAGCCTGCTCAGCGCAACATGTATTCTGGCAAGGACGATAACGTGATCATGCTCGATGACAACGCGATTCCCGCGACCTCCATCGAAGAAGAGGAAAACTCGCAGACTGGTCTCGACGATATCAGCATATCTAATCCTTGGACGGCGGCAAAGATGACTAGCAGCACCAAGACAAAGCTGAAACGGACGGGCTCTGCAAGGAATGGGCAGCTCCTAACGCCTCTGCATGAAAGGACTGAAGTGGAGGACAACTCGGCATCAGAGATACAGCGTGCTCCAATTCCTGCACATCCACCGTGGCAGTTGATGACGCCGGCTGCGTCGTCACCACCGAAGAATTTCGGTCATGCCAGAGAGAGGGAGGAATCACCACTACCTTTTCAAGCCGTCCCACGTCGTCAGAAAGATCAGGACGATGAGGAGACCGTGCAAGGCATGACAGAAGATACAGATCGAAGTCAAGTGGGAGACCTCTTCCTGCCCGACGAACCCAGTGCACAACGCTGGCGCGGCTGGTCAAAAACAGCCGACTTCACTTCTGCTGCGCATCTACCTCCAGGTACACCCCAGCCACCGACCCAAAATGCCTTCGAAGCCATGCTACCAACACCAAACACAAATGGTCGACCATTTCCACCCCCGAAGCGTCGCCAAAAACAACGTCAACATCTTGCGGAAGACGACTACGACGACTCTTCCGCTCCACAAGCCGAGGACGAAACACGAGTCTGGTTCGATCATCTGCAGGACGCTGCTTCTGGATCTAGTCCTGCTGCGAGTGGAAGAAGGCAGAAGACGCAGAAGCAGAGGGCCAGAGATGATATTGATATACGGGATATGTTCGGCGGTGGTGGAAGTAGAGTTCCGGAGAGCACGATATCCGAGGAGAATAGTGATGCTAGAAAGAGAGCAGGAGTTGATATGCGTGCGTTCACTAGAAAGTCGAGAGGTGGATCTGTCAATGCACCTTTCAGACCTGTTGTCCCTCAATGGCGCTCCAATCAGGCTGCACGCGAGACACGCGATGATAGCATTCCAGATGACCACGATGAGTCTTTCTACGACGCAGAAGAGCAGCACAACAACGCAGACCTACCCGAGGAAGACGAGGCTCAAGACTCTTCTCCAGCATTCCTCAATCAGCAATCGCAGGCAACCTCTGCAGAAAGCACCAACATGCCAGACTCCAGCTTAGCACAACTAAGCACACCACGCCGCCTTGCCGCCTGTCTTGACTGCCACGATTCTGATTCTGCACCTCACAATCACAGCCATAATCACGCTCACGATCCTCCCGTCCGCCCTTCCACCACCACCACCACAACAAACCCTTCCAAAACCGGCCTCAAACGCACCCGCTCCCTCGCGCACCTTCCCCTCGAGCGCACACCCGCCGCTTACCACATCCAAAATCTGGACACCGTGCTCCACTACCACACGCCCGACACGCTCGCCGCGCTAAGCCGTGTGCGAAAAGACCGTCTGAAGAGTGGTGAGTTGCTGGACCTGGAGGCGGGAATGTGCGTGTGGGGCGTGCTGGAGCCGTTGAGGGTGGGCGATGTTGTGGTTGACGAGGGAGATGGAGAGGGGATAGATACGAGACAGTTGCAGTGTGCATTCACCTCGCCGGGCGTCGAGGCGAACGAGGAGGAGGCGTGGACGGAGTGGTTGGGAACTTGGATCGCGAGGAGTTATTCCATGCCGGACGGCGACTTTACCGGCAATGCTGCGACTGATGCGGACGAAGGAGAACAATTGGGCTTGTATGTTTCGGACGCGCTCACGGGGCATGCGCTGCTGTATGGTCAGTGATCTTGAGACACCCCGTGGTCAAAGTCCACGCTGTCTGCCTTGCGGTGGCCGGCACGATGCGTGGTGCAATGTCAGTGTCTCCGACTTCGACTTCGACACCATCTCTGGCTTTTACTCTTGCCTCGACTCTAGCTTGGTCATGCTGCAGATATACTCTCGTGCTGTCGATGCTGCCTCGGCGTATGACACACTTCTTGCTTGTGTTTCCTCCTGCCCGAGACGACACGAGACGAGACCGGCTTTGGGAGGATATGCTAGAGCTGGCTAAGGTAGTATTGCGTTCTCCCGCGATATGCTGCTACGATGCTATGATGGCACGATATCATGATGTGTATGATAATGTATGGAACAATGGCCTCCTCGCTCTAGTGACGTGGCTTGTATATATATATGCTCTTCGAGATACACACTTTGATGGCAAATCGTATGGGATGGCAGTGATGGAACATCTCCTTACCCTCGGGTGACTGCCTGGGCTGACCTCCGAACCAATCTGTATGCTGGTGCATCGCACAGCCATGCGTCGTGTTGTCTGGTAGTATGTCGGAGGCTCAACGGGGCCAAGTCGACATGCAGCCTGCAGGGTCAGCAGGACACATGCGGCGACTTTGTCCGCACCGTCGAGGCCACGCATGCAGTTGAGGCGGAGTGAACGAGCTCTACTGTAGGTATTACCATTGTCTCTTAAAATAGATAGACTATCGAGATCCAAAGATGGAGAAGTGGAATAGAAGTGGACGATATAGTGGTGCGTGCCCAAGACCACTGCATTACTGTAGTCTGTAGCAAGTGGCAACAGGAGACGCGCACAAACGCGGTGCACGGCAGCACGTACGCCAGCATGGGAGAGAGGGTAGCCAAGAGGTGGAGTCGGGTGGCAAAGTCCTGCTCAGGTATACACACGCAACGACGACAACAGGAATAATATCTCAGACTTGCCACTCTATACACAGTAAAAGGCAAGTGATCAGCAGTGTCGTCGCGTGCTTCAACGTGTAGTGGGTGTAGTGTGTGTATAAACGATTTTCTGTGACACGCCAAGGATACGAAGTCATGCTGCATCTACCCGCTGCAGGTTCCCGCGCGACGACGCATGATGCGAGTGTATACACATGACATACAGGCGCGCGCGTCGTCCAGCCTCCTTCGAAGTCTCGTGCCATTGGGTGTCAAAGAGGTATGAACACACTGTATTACTTGTGTATACTTGGCGCCAACCTGCCCGAAGCACAATTCCAGACATTCATTTCGAATTTTGCGAATTTTCGAAAATTCCTATGCCCTTCTTACTCTGAAGCTCTGAGCCTTTGATCTGATTTACAAGCGGGACGCATGGGTGGAAAAGATCGTTGAGCAGCTCGTGCTGCATCGTGCGACGACTAGCCTCAAAAGGGAACAGCACCGGCTCTCCTCTCCAATTCTCAACTCGATGATTCGGTGCCTGAAATCCTGGGGCTCCGTCCCAGGGGTAGTGTATCTTTGTCACTTTCTGAACGATGAATTCGCTGGGAGTTCATGGACTCAGCTTGGCTATGCGCCGGCAATGGCGGTTAATGAGACGAGTGTGCAATGGGTGCGACAGCTTGGAGGAAGGGATGCCGAGGCTGTATACCGAATGCTGCATACTGTATACTGACTGTATACTGCTGCCATACTATTGATATTTACTTCGGGGTGGAGTCCAAAGCGGCTACGTTACCATACTTTAGATGTCGTGCGTTAGAGTCTGCAGTAGCGGGTAGATTTGCTCAATGAGGATCATCCGGTGCCCTCGTGCAGTTGTTGTCGTCCACGATAATCTGGATAAGCATAAGGGGAACACTGTGATCGGACGGAGAATCATACCTTTGTGTCGTCTCGTCTTGTCCCTCGTCCGGACTCAAACTCAAGCTTGAGCATCGAGTCCATCCTTGGAAGCATGGTCTAGAAGCTTAGCCTTTTCCTGCGATTAGTGATGATATGAAACAGACGGGTTGGGGGGACGACAAGCCAGCGGCTGGCGCTAGATGTCCCCGACTAGTGGCCGCGGATTGGTTGCAGGCTCCGGGTTGCAGGGGTTTTCGGTGGTGCGCGTTCCTGGTGGCTTTTGCAATACATTCCGCCCATCTGCCCTAAAATTCTCCTACCTTCCTTCCTCTCTCGCGCACGTAACATCCACGCACACCATACGCTTCACGTCAAGCTCTGCACACTCCCAACCTCTCTCTTGTCAATCTTTCCAAGAGAAAGCACCCGTCGCTCATTCAATCAACTTACGATAATCATCATCTCACAGTAGAGCTACTCGCTGCTCCGATCTTCGTCACCAGAGACAATAGTGAAACAATAAGACTATCACAAGACAAGCTTCAATCAATCAGACAATCCCCAACGACAGCTCACGCAGCTTCACCAACTCTACACCAATCCACCAGTTGATATTGCGCGTCTTCAAAGTGATCATACCTCTCACAACACCTCACGAAATCATCACAACACTTTGACGGAATTTCAACTCAAATTCAAAAATCATCAACAACAACAACAACATGCTTTCTTTCCTAGAAACCATTGCCGCTGTGCTGGTCGCAGCTGCCCTCGCAAAAGCTGATGATTGCGCTGCCGGATCCACAGACATCGCTGGTAACTGGTATTGCCAGGCCGTCGACACCATTCAATACACCGGCTTCGGTGGCTCTGGAACCTACAACCAGATCACCAACATGAACTCGGCCAACGGACAGTGCTCAAGCCAGCCCGTCTCCTACTCTGGCTCAATGGCGCCTCTTGATGAAGAGGTAAGTGAGATGAGATGAGAGCGTCTCGCAATCTTCGCGACATTTTGCTCTGATTGTGTGGGAGCTTCAACTGACACCTCACCTCAGGTATCACTCCACTTCCGTGGTCCTCTCCAGCTCAAGCAGTTCGCTGTCTACACTCCCGCCTCAGCCAACAACGCCAAGCGCTCTGTTCCTGAGCACGCTCACGCTCACGGTCATGCTCACAACCACGCGGAGTTCCACAAGAAGCGTCAGGCTGAAACCTGGGTCACTGTCACCATGGACGGCCAGGTTGTCTCTTGGATCAATGACTACACTGGTGGTGCCGCCACTTCAACTGCTGCTGCAGCAGCTCAGACTACCATGGCTACCTCAGTCGTGGCTGCCGCTACTTCATCTGTTACCAGCATTCCTGTCGCTGCCACTTCAGCTGCCGCTGTCGTGCCAGTTGCTGAGAACATCGCCGTCAATGTTGGCTCCGGTGGCTGGGAGCAAATCGGTTACTACAATTCTGAGGCCGGTACTTCTACTGGTTTGACCTTCATGGGCAACCACGGTGGTTCTGGTTCCGGTGTTTGGGACAGGTGAGATCAGTCAACTCTGATCCGAAAATCAAAGCTAACAATCTCTAGTTCTTTCGGCCAGTCGCTCTCATACCTCTCCTCTGACGCCAGCACCGGTGCTGCCTCAGCAGAGACACTCCAGGACATGCTCGTTCCGTCTGGAACCGAGTTCTCCATCTTCTCAAATACTCCCTGCACATCCGGCTCTGGCTGCAACTACTACCGTCCTGGTTCAGTTGCCAACCACGGTTTCGCTGGAAGCGAGAAGATCTTCCTCTTTGAGTTTGAGATGCCCTCTGAGCCCAGCGCCACAGGTACTAACGCTGACATGCCTGCCATCTGGATGTTGAACGCACAGGTTCCTCGCACTGGTCAATATGTTTCTGCTGGTTGCTCATGCTGGACTTCGGGCTGTGGTGAATTCGACATCTTCGAGGTTCTTACCACTGGAAGCGACAAGGCTAAGAGCACCATGCACGGCAATGATGCCAGTGGCAACGCTGGTGACTCCGACTACTTCAACCGTCCCACCAGTGGCACCATGAAGCTCAGCGTCACCTTCTCGTAAGTAGTACCGGCCCCTATCGCTTAACATAGTCTTTTACTAATGTTCGAAGGAACTATACGGGTACTGTAAAAGTACTTAGCAACAGTTACCTGTTCACCAGCTCGCTGACCGAAACTGCTGTCAGTAGCTTGACGAACACTGTTTCTGCGATTGCCAACGGACTGGGGGTTTCCGACTTCGCGCTTACCAACAACTCATAGACAGGCGTTGCTTGTTTTCTTCTTTTCCGGAGGAGCGTTATCACTCTCTTGTCATGAAGTTATGCTAGGAAATCGAGACAATGATCTCTTTATAAGGACCATGAACACCATACGGCCTTTTCAGAATCAAACCTTCTGCTGCCTTTCAACGACTAGTTGATGAACGAGCTCATCTGCTCATCGTCTTCTGCAGACTTTTGCTTGTTATCATCTGCGCAGAGCAGAGATCGCTAAATTTGCGCTTTTTTTGTGTTTTCTCTTCCTGTATACAGACTCTGTGGTGGAAGGGGCTAGCTTGTGGTGGTTCAATATTTGGCGCTGCAGGGCAGTAGAGCCTGGAGCATTTGCAGGTGCGATATAGCAGTATATGCGGTGCGATGCATTGGGGATGAGGTGTTTGCTTTCTTTCTAGATCAAGTCTGGAAAATCTTCAATGTTCATTCGTTTCTCTGATTATACATGACGCGGTTTTCTGCTTGTCCTCGAGCTGCTTCTCGTGCTGTCTATGTCTGTTGTCGTCTGCTGTGCTGTGATATATACTGGTGGTGATGATGTTGTCGTCGTATCTCCAACTATGCCGAGGCAAAGACTCAACCCCAGCATCCCGTGTCAGTCTCCGATCTTCTCATACCGATCTTCCTGCCTGAAAGTTCACCACTGAAACCCAAGCGCAAATTATCCACCCCCCCTTCCATCTAGTCCTTCGAGTCTCTTCACCAGCTCGACCCGATCCCAGGAGTTCCGAGCCTTAAGACGACACACTTCGCTGCGAACGCATCCCCGCCACACCTTATACACCTCATCATGCGATAGCGCCCACAACACAAGCCCGTTACAACCCTCAAGAATCATGGCGCAAGCCTCACCGCCGAAGCCCTGGGAACGCGCAGGCATGACGGCAGCGTCAATAACCTCACCCTCTGCACCACCCACATCATCCAATACAAGCACACCTTCCGCACCCACAATGCCAACGACATCAGGAACAGCAGCGCCTGCAATCCCCTCAAGACCGTCCGCTCTGAACACCGTCGCAACACAAAACGCAGCAGCCCTCTCTACACAACCACTAGCACAGTCCTCCGTCCTAAATCGACCTTATGGCAGTGCCTATGGTAATACATACGGCAGCACATACGGTTCCGGCTACGGCGGCTACAATTCATACTCAAGTCCTTACTCCCGCTTCGGCGGCGGCTACGGCTCCAGTTTCGGCGGTGGCTACGGGGGGATGGGAGGGTATGGTGGAGGGATGGGCGGGTACGGTGGAGGCATGTTCGGAGGAGGAGTAGGAGGAGGCATGATGGGTCCGAACGGCGAGATGCAGGGACCGGGACAGGAAGGCATAGTGAACAATTTTGCGCAGAGCACGCAGGCGACCTTTCAGATCATTGAGAGTCTGGTCGGCGCGTTTGGAGGGTTTGCGCAGATGTTGGAGAGTACGTATATGGCGACGCATTCGAGCTTTTTTGGTACGTACCATCCCGAGCCTGTCATTCATGTCTCGTCTTACGCGGTGTTGTGTTGCACTTGGATGAGAATGGAGGAAGAAGCTAATATGGTGTGACTTGACAGCCATGATATCAGTAGCAGAGCAATTCTCTTCCCTTCGCGACACCCTCGGCTCCATCCTCGGCATCTTCACCGCCCTCCGCTGGCTACGCACCATCTACGCCAAAGTCACTGGCCGCCCACCGCCCGCCGACGCCACATCTCTTACTCCCTCAGCCTTTTTCTCGCAGTTTCCGAACCTAGCCAGCAACACCACTGGTGCAAGTGGCGAACAAACCGCAGCCAAGCCCAAGCCAAGCAAAAAACCATTCATAGTCTTCCTCCTCGCAGTCTTCGGCATGCCCTACCTCATGACCAAGATCATCCGCGCGGTGTCGAAATCGCAGGAAGAGCAGCTCGCCCAACAACAACTTCAACAACAGCAGCAACAACACCACACCACCACACCAATAGATCCCAAAACCCTAACGTTTTGCCGCGTGCTCTACGACTTTCCCCCACCAGACGCAGTAGCTTCGGGCGCATTCACACCCAGCGAGCTGGATCTCGCCGTCAAGACGGGGGACTTGGTCGCTGTGCTGGATAAGTCCGAGCACGGCAGCGCAGAAGGTGATAGTTCGGCGTGGTGGCGCTGTAGGGCGAGGGATGGAAGGATCGGATACATTCCTGCGGTGTTTGTCGAGCCGATACAGCGGAGGCAGGGGACAGGGACGGGAAGTGAGGCGAGCTCGAGGGCGAATACAATGCCTGAGAGTGTGAGGAGTGAGGGGACGCTGGTTGAGAGTGGGAGTGGGACTGAGGATGGGGCAGGGGGTGGCGCGATTGCGAGTGGGATAGGCGGGAAAGGCTGGATTGGAGGACAGTCGAGGTCGAAGAGCTTGAATGCGAGTGTAGGCGGAGGAGAAGCAGGAGGGGATTTGAAGAAAGTCGGTGGAGCGCCTGCGACGAACGGGCTAGAAACGTTTCAGAAGGCTTGGGTGCCTGGGCAGTGAGGACTGAGTATGTGAGTATATTGATGATGGGCTAAGTGTGGCGATTATGAAGTAATGAACAACGATGATTTCACAGGATCCAATTTGACAGCACCTATGGCCCGAAGAAGTCGCGATTGACTATAATGTAAGATCTACAAGGGCATGATAGAGAAGTACCTTACACCCGGAACAGCCGGCTGTGGAGGTCCTGGATGTGTTCCAGGCTTGTGAAGTAGCAATGTCAGGAGCTGCAGAGTGCGCAATAGGCTGGGCGTGTTTGATGGATGTTTCGAAACTAATTGTGGGGTCGTTTCAGAAACAAGCTTGTTCACGTGACTTCCTGCGGTTCTCCTGTTGGAAAGGGCGCTGTGGCCTTGACTACAAGACATGCAAGTGCAGGCAGGCGATGAAGTGAAGATGGAATATCATTGGTCTGCCAAGTTACTACTAGGATGTGAAAGGACAAAAGTCCGAGTGTTCAATTGGTTGTTATTTCGGCGACAACATGGTACGTTTTGGCCACCAAACGCTTCAGCTGTGGAGGGACTCACTTCCCAGATCTCTTTGTCTGCTCTTTCGTTGACCATCTTGTTCTATCTTCTTCCATTTGAAGCCCTTTGTCAAGCGTGAATCTGGCTGCAAGACTGAGCGTGAACTCTAAACGCAACCTATGGTTGTTTGTCAAACTTCGAACTGTTTACAAAATACCTTTCCCAAGCCCACAGTCTTTCGAAACCAAATCCTTCTTCCTTTCTTTCAAGACCATAACCCGTCGAAACAACTTTCCCGCAACGACTGTCAATTCCACGATCTGTTAAAACAAATCTTTACCTACTCGCAACACCCTCTGCCGCCTCAATATGTCGAGCACCAGGCCCGGCGTGATCAGTGGCAAGCGTCCTGCGACTATTGACGTCGACGTCCTCTCAAGAAGACTCAGGGGCGCCATCAAGCGTTCCAAAGGTGGACCTAGATTCAAGAAGTATGGAGTCATGTTTCTAGGATGGGACTACGATGGATACAGTAAAAAAGGCAACAAAAAACTCAACTTTCAAACGATTTCTGAAGAACTGGAGGCGCTCTTACGTGACCAATACGGCTACGAGACACTGCGCATCATCCTCAAAGCTGATCAGTCGGAAAGTGATACGCGTTACCGCAACGACAATGCGGGTGGTCAATATTACCGCGAAAGTCGTGACTTCGTGCGCAAGTTCGATGATCCAGAATCTTGTCTCATCATTGTCTACCGCGGCCATGGCGCGGTCATTCGGACGGAATATGAAAAGGACAACGAGCTGAATCCGAACTTGACCGACAAGTGGTACTTGGAATATGGCAATCCCGACGGCACGTCATTGTACCTGGCGTAAGTTACTCCCAGAAACAGCATCGTGTGGACTGACAGAGCTGATACTTACTAGATCTGGCGACTGGGTTGATCCGACTTGGGTCGATGATGGTGGCAAACCGCGCAAACTCAGGACCGAATTTTCCTTCCAGACACATGTGTTGTGGCGATTAAAGGGCACGAAGGCTACTGTTGGTCTCATCATGGATTGCTGCTTTGCTGGCTTGTCAGCGCTGCAAGGCAACTTCAGCTTGTTGGCCGCGTGCGCAGCATCAGAGAAAGCGAAGGACGGAGAGCGGAGCCTAGTCAAAAACGTCATCGCAGTCCTTTCGGAAGCGTACGAAAAGCAACAGTATGTCACCTTTGGTGGGCTACATGGCTGTATCCTCTCTCGGGCCCGCAGGCCGAACAAGGTAGCGACAATGCCACTATGGCAATCAAATGAGCACAAGACAGAGCAAGATGGGTCCATCTGGTTTCTTCCCCAACTAGAAGAGGAGGACGAAGATGCCGCTCAGGCAAGCGTCGAGACAAGTAAACAAATTGCAGCCCTGAGCATCAAGGAAAAAGTCGACAGAAATCTAAAACTGCAGAAGAAGGCCAAAGCGAAAAGAGCGAAAGCAGTCAGACAGAATGACCGGAACAAAGAGAATGAAGCACTGAATAGAGACACATTGCCAGGAGCGTCTGTCATCATCACCTCACATCTCAAAACTTGGTCCGACGAAGCAACAGCTGAGTTTGTGTCCATGCTGGAAGCGTACCCAGAATCGAAATCTGTGATCGGCACCAAGGTGGAAGTCAAATGGGGTGAGATCACCAATGTCTTCGAAGGATCTTTCTGGGTGGAGTTCAGCTTGGACGCCAGGGTGTTTCACGAGCTCCAGGAGCATGATGCCATCATCTGGCACAGTGGACCTTTTGAGCCTGTCTACTCCAGAACGCTTGCGAACAGGTTTACCCGCTCCGTCTCGAATGGTCTCGTACCAGCTGTTCAAGACTTCGCTGATGTCGTGGGCCGCCAGTTCCATTCCAGATCAAGTGGCGCGCCATACAAACCCTTTCACAGCGCCGCCGACACCAGCAAACTCAAGGAGAACCAGCAGCCAGTGTCCGCTGTCCCCAAGACTCTTATGGGAAGTTTGAAAATGCGAAGGTTGCGTTCCGACGCTGTCTCTGCGGGGAGCGCAGCCAATCCGACTTCACGTCCCGAAAGTCAGGATATGGAAAACTTTGGCTATGAGTTGTTGCCTCGGTCGGGTCGATGATTGGGATGAGGAGGAACAGGACTGGTCCGTCAAGATGATCGAGGTGGTGCCAGAAAGAGTACGAGAGAACGAGTCAGCAGAGATGAAGGCTCGGGTGAAATTGTAGTGCCTGCGGAGGAGCCCGCGCTATCTGTGTGCCATGAAACGAAGATGCTTGCCTTTTATCGCGCTTGCAGAAGAGCCGGGAGCCTCTTCAGGTCGGAATATGTCAACGGAATCATGAAAAGGACAGTTATGGCCGTGACCGCGATGAATGGTTGGATTTTCCAGGAGTTATCAAGCACAATGCTTCTCTCCATGGAATGGTGGATCGTTTGGATTTATGCACCGGTCAGGAGCTTGGACTGCAGAGATTGGAGTGAGTAGAATATGCGGTATCAATATGTGCAAACCCTTTCAATATAATTCTGCTGCTTCTTTGCTCTTCTTGTCCTCTTGAAAGTCAGTAGAGCTTATGCTAGCGCACGTCATAAGCCCGCCTTCGCGCTACCCACTCTCCAACACCTTCCTCGCCCCCTCCACCAC
>Ga0058702_10000740_pt1 | contig 12989 bp, 26 predicted proteins | sample AgamicOrSfe_FD_83781 | JGI IMG/M metagenome (GOLD analysis project Ga0058702, IMG submission 83781) | Agave microbial communities from Guanajuato, Mexico - Or.Sf.e | ecosystem: Host-associated > Plants > Phyllosphere > Phylloplane/Leaf | place: Guanajuato, Mexico | collected 2012-05-30
GGGCAGCAACGCTGCCGACAAGAGTACCGACCAGCTCAAGGGTCTCGAGAGCAACCCCACCCCCGTCCTCGACCACGCCAGCAAGGAGAAGACAGCAAAGGGCAACGGTAACCCTGACTTGGGCGGACACTAGAGTGTTCCAGCGACAAAAGAGAGGCTGTCTGAAAGAGCGCGGAGATGACACATTGTGAACGGCCTTGATATGCGCGGATGTTGTGATAGTGGTCTTGCGTATGAGCGAGCGGCAGCTGAGTGCACAGCGGAACCTTTTCGCGCCTCACTATTGCTGGCAGCAAAGTTGATCGGAACCGACGTCTGAAACGAAGTGCACGACAGTATAGACAAATGTATAATGTAGAATGTCCAAGTTACACTGCAGCCTACAGAGATGTATCCTACCATTGTCAATGCTCTGTCGTGGCCGTGTGCCAATCGTTCCATATGCACCACAACCAGGAGCTTGTCCGCAGAGAGCAGGTGAATGAACAACTCCGCTCCTATCGGGCCATATATCGACCGCCGACCTGCACGTAAGTTCCTGTCTTGCAGCATGCAGCCTGATCTTCAGCAACACCAACACTGACACCGCACCATGTACGGCATCATCAAGTGATGCATTCAAACTCTTCCGTCGTATTGGGCTTGATCCTCCGATAGCCTGAAGTCGTGTTCCTGTCATTGCCTCTTCCTTCAGCCAGCTAACACTCTTGATTCACGCATACGGCATTCGCATAGTGCCACGACTTACCTCTATCTGTGCACATGAAATTGCTAGCACGTATGATCTTATGGTTGTAGTACCACAGGACGCTTGCTGTAGAACGTCAAGTGACGCCGGGCCATTTGTATGAACTCTCTGGCTGACCTCCCTGTAACTAGATCGACGCAATACATACATCCCTGCAGAGGTTGGCTTCATCCGGTCGCCTACAGATCATTACATAAATCCCGCACCTATCACCCTATCGAATACGTTTCAATGACACTAAACTGCCAATTATACCCCGCACATGTGGTGTCTTGAGAGATCTAGACAGCTTGCTGGCTATCAGTAATGTGCCAATCAGTTCTATAAGCAGCGCATGCAGCATTCTGTCTGTCAAGGTTGCCGAAACAATACAACAGGTTTTGCTACTATGGCTTCAAAACTTCTCTTTCTCGGCGTCTTGAGCGCTGTGGTCGCAGCACTTCCTCAGGTGTCTGTCGTGGAAGACGCTAAGTTACCTCAAGAGACTGTCGCCGTGACTCCTGGCACAGTGTATCAAGAGTTCGATGGCATTGGCATGTCCGAAGCTTTTGGTCATGCTGCTGTGCTTCATGGAGACAGTGGCTTGTCCGCCAAAAACAGCACTGCTATCTTGGATCTTCTCTTCACGGATATCGGCGCTGCTCTTACCATTCTCAGGAACGACATCACCGAAGCCATCGAGCCAAATCCATCCAGCAGTGGACTGCCCAGCGGTACTCCCAATTAGCAATGGGACTACTACGATGATGGTCAACTCTGGCTGTCGACATCGGCTTTCTGAATGAGCCTGAGGAGAAGTATGCTTCCCTTGCCCGTCCAAATTACAAGTACTTACTGGCATACTAGCGTCACATACTCCTCAATATTATCTGATGGGCAGCAGGTTCTCAAACCTCCATCTTCACTTCGTATGGCTTCAATACTGACATTATCATGCTTCGGACTTCATCGAGGTCTTCGCACCAATCTTGAAGAAGTCAGCCTTCAAGACTCAGATCGCTTGCTGTGAGCAGCCTTCTGCCCTGACTATATCTTGCACTAACAGAAAATCCCAGGTGACAATGATGGATGGGAGAATAGCCGTCGAATGGTTGAGCAGATGGAGGCTGCAACTGGTGCTGCTCAAGGCGCTTACCAGAAGTGGCTCGGTCTGGTGACCTCCCACGGATACAGCTCACCTCCTACTACGCCACTACCAACTGATGGCAAGAAGGTTTGGGAAACTGAATGTCAGTGCTACCTATAGAATCCTCAATCATGTACAAGTCGGGACTAATGGATGTATACCAGGGGCCGACCTGAGCGATCAAGGACAACAGCCATGGGTAGGTGCTTGGCCCCTTCCGTTTCCACCTCACTCTTTGACAAAAGACAGTACAACTCAAGCGCGCCCTCCTACTTGCACGCTGCAGAGGGTCTCAAGCGCGCCCTCCTACTTGCACGCTGCAGAGGGTCTCACTTGGGCGAACCACATCCAGCAAGCCTTCACTGTAAGCAATGTCAGCGCTTTCCTCGGCTGGGTCGGCACCACTGGGACTTTCGCCTCGAACGACGCACTCATCGAAGTCGTTGGCGACGCCTACCTCGTCTCCCCACGTCTCTGGGCTTTCGCGCAATTCTCGCGCTTCGTCAAGACGGGCGGCCACCGCATTGGCGCATCTGCAACAAACTCGACGCTGTGTGTCAGCGCGTTCGTCAATGCAGACAAGTCTACCGCTGTCCAAGTCATCAATAATTCGGATCAGGATAAGCAGGTCACCGTTGCTGGCGTCTTCGCAGCAAAGGGCGTCAACTCCATTCAGACGTGGTTGACTAACAACGTGAACAACATGACCATGATCATGACCTCTGCGAACGGAGATGTGGGTTTCGAGGGTAAGGTGCCAGCGAGGAGTATCGTGTCGTTTGTTGTGCCTGCGCACAACTGAACCTTAATCCTTACAGTGGAAGATAGAGGTAAGAATGGACCGGAAGCTGGAAATGCCTGGAGCAGACGGCCCTAATGATACTGGTCAGGTTTATGTCTCCATTCTGTGCAAGATCAATCTGATCGTTGTCCATCGTGCTGACATCCCATCTGAACCCATGTGTGCGTTCACAGCTGAAATGTGGCCTGCTGGAGAGTCTAGATATCAGAGTCGAGGAATGTGAATTGTTTTGTGGGACGACTTCGCTTGGTGCATTCCTGACCCAACAACAAACCTGCGACACAAGCTCAAGATTTTCAAGATCTGTCGCACATCCGGAGTGCTCAACCAGCGGGACGACGCATCAAGAGACCCAGAGCTTCCCGTCGGATTGAGAAGAGCTTCTTGGAGATTCTGCTAAGCCTCACTTTTCAAGATCGCTGAAAGTCCAGACATAACATTGACACAGCCAGACGATCCATCATGCGCTACTATCATATCCTCACATTTGGCAGTGCCGTCGCCGCCACCCTGAGCATGCCAGACATTGCAAGTGCAAGACCCAACGAGGCGCCATCGCTTGTCAAGAGAGAAGAGCCTGCTTACGCATCGCCGTACACCTACATTGGATGCTATGCGGACAGTTACTCGAATCGCGCCCTAACAGTTGGCAACCCCGCCAGCGAGTCGCTAGTGATCGAAGCGTGCGCGGCTACTTGTGCTGCGTCGAATTACACGTACATGGGGGTGGAATATGGAGAAGAGGTAAGCTATGTAGTCCTCCGTCCGGGCTGTACATGACTGAGTTGCTGCAGTGCTACTGTGACATGACGCTCAATCCTACAGCAAACCCAACCGCAGAGACGAGTAGGTACATGTATATCATCGTCGACCTTAAGCCATTGACTTGTTCTACCTAGATTGTAACACGCCATGTGGTGGGAACCCCAATGAGATGTGTGGGGGCAGTCTTGCTATAGCTGTGTATGAGGTTGGAGGTACTCCAGACAGTGCAGACTTGAGTGCAGAAAGCGCAAGCTATTCATGTGAGTCTGGAGTGTCTGGTCTTGGGCTGCGGTGACTAATTCAAGCGTGAACAGACGGCTATGGTCCTACTGCGACCAACAAAATCCCAACAAGCACCTGGACTCCTACACCCCCAGTCAATACTACTGGCCAGCGACTCAAGTGTCCTGATGACCAAGGAACCATATACTCCTTCAACAGCACCGCCTTCGAGGTTGAGTGCAACACGACCATCTCGGGCTACCACGTCAGTAGTGGTGGAAACAACAGACCTGGCGGTGTGTGATTGAATGGTCCGTCATGCGCATCGTGGATGATGCTAAGACATTCCAGGGTACGATCCTACCATGGATCTTCAAGGCGGTCTACAAGGTCAGTTGAATGAAATGCCATGCTTATACAGCCTACACTAATTCATCCTCATAGCGTGTACCTGTGTGCCAGGTTGTATAGCCGTGGTCTTCTATAACAACTTCTGCTATTACAAAAGTGCCAATTATACTACGGCATCGCCCAGTGCGCTCGGATATCAAGATGGAGCTGAAAGTGGCATAATCCCGCTGGGCAACGTCGTCTGTCCCTCGTGGGATGGAGACATTTACAATTACAACAACGCGTCTTACCAGATCCAGTGCAATCTTGACCACCCAGGTTATGACATCGACTCAGCTCCCGCCAGCCCCGGTGGAATAACAGTACAAGATTTACAAAGCTGCCTCCAAGCTTGCACATATGTCCCAGGATGCGTTACAGCTACATGGGTCCAATCGTAAGTCCTCGCAGCCTTATCTGCATCAAGACGTGATGCTGAACTTGAACTCAGACAGCAAACGTGCTACTACAAGAATTCACAATGGACAGAGGGGAAACCAGTGGTGCAGAGTTATACGTGTGATAGCGGAGTGCCTTCGGCGGTTCTCAATTCGACCGCAGTGGTTTCAAGTACTGCAAGTTCTACCTCATCCACTAGTCCCGGCACAGGTTCTGCGACTTCTGCTTCATCGACCAGTTCCGGAACAGGTACTGGTTCAGACTCATCGACCAGTCCTGCGACAAGTTCTGCTTCGACATTTAGCAACACTTCAAGTTACACCTCATCGACCAGTTCCACAGAATCTTCGGCAACCACAACTCACAGCTCTTATACCTATGGCGGCCAAACATACAATGTGTATCTCGGCATGTATCATGTTCCAACAACTTCAATTGGTTCCAGCAATTCCGGCATCAATCCAGCTTATCCAGCATCAAATGACCAAGTCAACGGAGTGACAGTGGATGACCTCGCTAGCTGTGTGTAAGCCTGCTCCACAATCTCAGATTGCAACAGTGCTTCCTGGATTCCTGATAATGGACAGTGCCTGTACTCCAGCGACGTACCGAACACAGGTTCGTCGTCGTACGAGGTCGATACTGCGATTGTGTCGACAAAAGACCCGAATGTTACGGGATCGAACGAGGGTATCGGGTCTCCGGGAGCCTATCCGTCAGGAACATCCACGAGTACGAGCTCAAGCGCGACAACAACAACAAGCTCGGGGACGCCAGGTTCGTCAACAGCAAGCTCATCCGGAGATGCCCCCAGCACCACCACATCATCAACCTCCTCTGTGCTAACCACGATATCATCAACGACGAGCTCAGCGTCTGTCAGTGGATCATCTTCGTCATCTCAGCCAGCGTTCCCAACAAGTTCTTCAGCCTCCACTAGCTCTACCAGTGCCTCACCAACTGGTCCACCTGCACTGATTTCGATGCTGCCCACCTCTTCCATATCGTCTAGCAGCACTAGCAGCAGCGCTCCGACTTCGACAGGTCAAGCATATTACCATAACCTTCAAGCCGGCGCCTACGCGCCTCTGGTCGTCCTTGCTGACATGTCGAACACGACCACAACGACGCCAACACAGATGATATACAAGTATCTAGGCTGTTACAGCTCGACCAATAGTACGGCACTCTTCACCTCGCCTCTCGCAGCCAATGACAGCGTCACAACGGAAAGTTGCGTCTCGCAGTGCGCAGCTGGAAATTACAATATCTCGGGCGTATTGGCGGGAAATCTATGTGGCTGTAATGCCAAACTCAATGACACTATCCCACTGGACGGCCGCGTAGATGAAACGAGTAAGTCAGAGTCTATCATCGTCTCCTCTATCTACTAACTTCTTTTTGCAGACTGTAATTTAGTGTGCTCAGGCAACAGCACAGAAGTCTGCGGAGGCAGTGGGAACGGTCTCATCGGTGGTACGAAGTATGTAAGCTTGTACTCAGCCTCACTCGGAGACTGCTCATTCAACAATGAGACTGGTACGGACGTGGCATGCACGCCATACTACTACCTAGGTCCTGGAGGCGGCGCAGCAGGGACGAGTAGCAATGCTACCGCTGGTGGAAACAGCACTGGCACGAGTCCATCAATGGCTGGAAGTACATCGTTGTCATACGTGTCATCAGGATATATCCTGCCGCCTTCTTCGTTTTACACTGCTCCAGCATCATCGAATACGAATGGCTACAGTCCCGCTCTTGGTAGCAATACAAACAACAATGGTGCAGGTAGTGTAAACATTAATGGTGGTATAGGCGCCTCAGAAACAGAAATTGGTCAGTGCCAAGCTCCACGCACTGTAGTCGTCACGACAGACACCACTGTCACTGTGTCTGGACCGTCGACTGTAGCAGGAGGTGTAGGTACGATGAATGGCGTCGATGCAGAGAACGATGCAGGAAGTGCGGCCGCAGCCACGCCGTTGTACAATACAATGGGGTACATCTTCCGTCCGTCGTCGATGTATGGCGCAGCCAACCAGGCAATGTCGGGAGTGGGTTACTCTCCAGCAATTGGGACGATGAGTCAGTAAAAGATGTTTAGAAAACAAGTTGTGGCAGTCGATCTTCGTTTCAGCTTGAGAAGGTGTGTGTCCACGACCACGATCTCTTGAGGTTCGGGAGCGCAGGATACGGCAATAGATACGATTTTCTCCGATTGTACTTATTTCACAGTGACCACCTCATTGTTCGTCAAGCCCGCGTGCTTTGGTCTTGTTTCAGAACTCGGCAGATGAAGTGCCGCACCCCGCATTTGTTTCATCTTCACCAGCTCCTTGCCAAATGCAACTGCATCGTCCACCTTCCATTGTATCCAATGTGCATTGCTGGCAATCGCACTAGTACCTTCCTCTAGCAGAAAAGTAGGTATTCTGAAGTTGGAGCAGATATGACGACCTCGCTGCAGCACGCGACTTTGAGAGCAACATTTCATGGCATTGAAGACGATAGATATGGCGAGCCTGTAACACATTACCGTGGGATAAAATATGGAAGAATACCAGAACGATTCGCAGCACCAGTACCGCCGATACATTCGAAGAAGGCATAGTCGACTGCACAGCATTTGGGTGAGCAAGAGAGCACCAACGAAACTCCAGCGCTGGTCCGCTGATATCACCTCGAGGCCACAGTGCCACAAGTCCACGTAGATGTCGGTCACCTTCTACGAATACCAGAAGACGAGGAGGTGTTACGCGTGCCGGAAGACGAGTTTGAGTGCCTCAATCTGAACGTTACGGTGCCACACGGGACGAAACGAGGTGCTAAGCTACCTGTATTGATTTGGATACATGGAGGATCACAAACAGTCACATTCCCCTCAGCAGCATCGAAATGCGGTGATCAGACGAGAATAGTGGCACAATCAGTCGAAGACGGGCGACCTATGCTCTTCGTCTCATCCAACTACCGCTTGAACGTGTTCGCATTCGGAGATCAGACAGGAGAGAGGAACTTGGCACTGAAAGATCAAAAGATGGCCATTGATTGGGTCAAGAAACACATTGCTGGATTTGGAGGAGATCCGCAAAGGTTGACAGTAGCTGGAGAATCAAGCGGAGCAGTCCATGCGCATGCTCAGCTTGTAGCTGATCCTACGTTGAGCGGAGTACTTGCATCTGGGTCGTTGTACCTGTCGCCGCCACTGCCTTTGTCGTTCGGAGAAAGTCTACTTTCCAAACTCTCAACTACGATTTCAGAACTACATCCAGGTCAAACTCTGGCGACTGCACCAGCATCCGCCATCGTTCAAGCTCTCTCCACGAACAACGTCGTCTCCATGTTTCTCCAGGAAGACCCTTCCGACACGTCTCTGACCAATTGGCACCAACTCACACTGCATATCAAGCGTCTCATGCTCGGCGACGTCGAGCATGAAGCTTCTATCTGGCGAAATGGTCAGGATCCTCTCTCAGCCGCTAGCCTAGTCTCCGCTTTCGACGACACTGACCCTGTCAACGGACCTGCCCTCCGAAAGCTATACGGTATCACCGCGAATCGTACACACGCCAGCCGGGACGGCGTGACCGATTTTATCACGGACGCGCGCTTTGCACTCCCAGTCGAAGACATGTGGGCAGCGGCGCGGCAAGAGCAAGGAAGCACAGTACAATGGTATCGCTACCTATTCGACGAACCGAATCCGTGGCATGCCTCCTCTCGCGCCCATCACGGCGTCGATCTAGTGATGCTATTCGGCGGTCTAGACATCAGTCACAGTACGCACGCCGAAGCTGTGGGACGGACATGGCGAAGCAAATGGATAAGCTTCGTGGCGGGCGAAGAGCCCTGGGCAAAACAGAGACGATACGCGTTTGGGCCGTTTGGACAGTGTCGGGAGCTGGATGTTGAGGAGGGAAGTGGAGAGAAAGAATTCAGCGCGAGGAGACGGACGAGGGCGATGGCGAAGTTGAGGGAGATGGGGTGGAGTGCGTATAATCCGATTTTCTTCAAGGTCGCGGCGGGGAAAGTGTCACTGGTTGATACGTGAGGAGTGCGTGACCGGGTGCTGGAGGTCCCGCTGGGGTGGTGATGCGAGAGCGAGTGAGTGTGACCGTGGAGCGGGAGATTGGAGGGGAGCTGTCTCCGACCAATATTAATGCTTCTATGTGATGTCCTCTAGATAGAGTTGCGAAGAAACCGTAATATGGAATGCGATCTGGGAGGAAACAGAAAAGGAGTGTCGTTCCGACAACGACATCACCAATCCTTAACCACCTCAAGCTTGACCTTCACAACCTCTCCCTGTTTTGCCAGCCACATTCCTCACTTCTCGCTGAGCGCATCGCGGCTGCAACAGTGGTCCAGCGCAGCATTCCGTCCAGCTCCGTACGATCCGTGTCGTCCTTTTACACTTCGGCAATACTAGAGAAGCGACAGAGGTTGAAATAAATCCCGCACTTCTGCAGTCCGATCTGGCATGGGGTAGGCACTTCGGAGGTATATGCTAAGCAGACCTCGTATACCACCCCGTAGCAATTCTCGCCGGCAACATTAAGGTTAGATATTGAGTTTGCTGCAACCGCATTATTAGTTGTTCGATGTAAGGAGAATCAAAGCGTTTCGAGGTTTGCTGCCACGAGGGAGACGAAGATGAATGGCTTGGCACTGGGCAGTCATGGGGAGGTTGACGTTGTCCCACCTTGGAAACATTCTTTGAACAGTAAACGAGGTCATGTTGGTGGTCTCGGCAGCCGTGCCGTGCTACTGTGCTCCTTTCAGCCGCTATTTACCTCACCGAAGCACCCGTCCAGCTCTGGATGAAGCACGACCTTGACGGCAAAGGCCTTCGTGCCAAGCCGTCCTCACCGCTCGTTTCCATTCCCAGTACGCTGTCGAGCTCGTATGTGACGTTGATTTAATTCGACGCTATCCCGCTGCAACCTAACGTCTTACTGGGCCATCTCTGATGTGATAAAAGTGGTGTGACTTCCTCATCTGAACTGCACAGGAGCATTTTCAAAACTGAGTCAAGCAAGCAACTGGATTGCTCGTGCGAGAGGAAAGCTACCCCTGCCTTTCTCCATGCACGTCGATTGTCACCATCCCGTTTTCACATTGTCATTTGGCATCTCCACCACGGCTTCTTGACTCAAGTTATCACGGGAGAGGACCCTCTTATCTACTTGAGTGACAGAAGGCGATTTGTGACTGGAGAAAGAGGTGGCGAGATCATCTTATGGCTATATACTGTGAAGACCACCCTGAACACATCATTGTGAGGGGATGGGGTATCGTTGTGGCGGCAGTGATTCTTGGCTCAGTGTCGACGGTTGTGGTCGGTACCAGATTGTGGCTGCGCGTGTTCAAGCAGAAGAATGTCGATGCTTCCGACTGGTTTATGCTAGCTGGACTGGTATGTGCGGCATCGTCAGGGAGGGTGAATATGATCACTGACCAGAACAGGGACTCACACTTGCATATATGGTGGAATTGTGTTATGCAGAAAAGGTCTCCGGATTTGACCATCACATATGCGATTTGAGTGGCGAGCAAATATTGACACTACTTAAAGTGAGTGAAGGATTGAGGTACACTTGCAAGACCTCAGTCTAAGGACACCCATCTCCTCAAACTCTTGTCTTGAAGGTAGTATAGTACAACAGGCGTCCGAATCACACACTAACAGATTTACAGCACACATTTTCCATGACCATATTGGCACTGTGTGCCAGCTTCACAATCAAGGCTTCGATTCTCTTGTTCTACCGACGTATAGCCCGGAGCCATCCCAGCAGAGCCTTCGTACACATAAACAGCACCGTCTTCATCTTCCTCACTCTGCAATTCTTCGCAGCAATCATCACTCTTTTCTGCACATGCGTCCCTTTCGAGGCATTCTGGAACGCCTATGATCCATATTGGGCCAAGGACAACACGTTCCACTGCTTCAACAAAGGCGTTTATATCATTTCAAATGGGGTGTGTACCTTTGCAATCCATCGTTGAGTCACCCACTAACCACATACCTAGGCCGTCAATGTCACGTTCGACATTGTCATCACCCTCCTGCCCACCGCCATGATCTGGCACGTCCAACTTCCCCGCGCCCAAAAAGCAGCTCTATGGCTCCTCTTCTCAATCGGTTTAATCTCTACTGTCGCAGCCGTCATGCGCATGTACTGGGGCTACCGCGGGTTCCTCACGCAAGCAGGCGAGGACGACTTCACCTGGAACTCGTTCGGAACGTGGTTCTGGACCGTGATTGAAATCCCGATTGCTATCATCTGCGGTTCCGGACCTACGCTGAAGGCACTCGTTAAGCGGTTTCGTGATGGTGATGTCGTGGCTGCGGCGGCGAGGGCGGGAGGGCAGCAGCAGCAGCAGCAGCAGCATGGGGCGCCTGCACTGGCGGATCTGGAGATGAATGGGACTGTGACACAAGGCTTCCGACGCAAGACAAGCGATCAGCTGTATTCGGAATCACCTATCGCTCTCTCTGCCAGCTCCTCCAACCCCTCGAAACATCCTAGCACGAGCACATCATCCGCGTCTGCAGAGGAGGCGGACATCACGTCGGAGATTCGAAGGTTGAAGATGAAGAACCAGGGTTGGGGCCCGTATAAAACGACGGATTACAGTCCAACTAGCTCGGTGGAGGAACTGAGAGAGGGAAGGATGGCGCAGGAGAGGGAACTCTTGGGCAGTGTAGCAACGATATCAGGCGGGCCGAATGGAGACGGTGGATGGAGTGCGGTGCAGGAGGAGGAGATGGGGAAGATGCTGGAAAGAGCGGGGGCGTTGCAGCTGAGGTCGGGGTGACGTGAGGGGTGGCCATGATGGCGTGCTGCTCAGATATATATAGGTGGATGTGTACGCGTTATGTCTTCATGTCTATACAACCTTTCTTTTGCATTCATATGTGAAGCACCCCGTCCGTTTTCTGTTCTTGCCAGCTAGGCTGTGAGGCTTGACGAGACTGGCAAAAGTAGTGGTACATGTACAGCAATCTTGCTGAGTGGATGTACATTGAACACTCGACAAGTCCCGATCCGGTATCGGCGGTCTCAAACAACAACACCTCGCAACTTCATTCCTTCAATGAACCACCTCAGGCACAACTCGTAGTCCAGCCACGAATCCTCGCGTGGTCACCTACTCTCAGCACGCTGAATGTACACTATACCATCACAGCACCGGACGAATCGAACGCGACACGCGAAACCGAAACGGAGGAAGAAGGTGATGCCAAGGTGCGAACGCCAAGTGGTAATTTCGCCCTTGAGGTGATAAGAGGGTAGAGGACCCTGTTTCCCGCCTACCGTACCATTCGACGACCCCTCGGCAGTCACTTTCGCCCTTTGGACTTCTCATCGGACATGAAGGACTGCCAAGGGAGCGAGCACACCCAGTATACCCTCCTATCTGATTGGATCGCCATACACTACTGGTCTTGGTGTCTTGGTGGTTTTGAAGCATCGCTACTTCTGGTATAGTCGGCGCGCGCTTGTCCGAATGTCTATGACATTTGCATGGGCATGGTGCGAGCTGATTGGTATCTCCCCTACGACATGGCCCCTCCATGCCCTGAGCCCTGCACCGTTCGTCTGACTTGGCAGAGAATTGTACACAGAAACCTTAGAGAGAGCGCGTCAATCAAGTCATCGTTTTCGAGTCTGACTCTGTATACTTACAGTATGAAAAGTGAGACTGTCTTGTACGCCACTACGCCCGATTGACCAGCACACTTCGCCGGAATGAGTACTTCATGGGCAGTGACATCGAAATTCGGACTTTCATGTTCGACCATGTGGCGTGTCTGGGGAGGAGAACTTCATCTCTTGGCTTTTCTTGGCCTGTGGGAACCTCGCACCTTGTACCTGCGTCGCGAATGCTAAGACATTGACTGGCGAATGTAGTTCTAATGCTTAAGATGAATCGTCCATTGTTCATGTCCTGCTTGTTGCCTTTCTGCTCCTGTCTCCTCTCCATACTCTCTTTCACGGTCATACCTTTTACTACGGCGTATTTGTGCACTTCTATGCCTTGACGAACATACCATGCGCGTCCAATCACTCATTCTCGGCGCATTCGCGCTGTCCAATCTTTTCGCCACTGGCTTGGCGCAGTATAATCCTGTCTTTGACGATTTCAAGACTGTATGCTCTGAAGTTGCAACGCGTTTCATCCTCGCCTCTGCTCACCACCAGCGCAGGAACCATCGTTTCGGTCACCACATATCAATATCACACACCGCTCCGACGATGAAAGCCTTTTCGCTCCAGGCTACTACTTCTACGAGCCCTTTGCCCTTGATGGCGCGCAGGGTGCACCTATAATATTCGATTCTCATGGAGTAAGTCTTGATGACCGATTTCACTCTCTTCGTCCCACGCGAATCTGCATGCTGAACATCCACCGCAGGAACTCATATGGTACGGCCGCGACGTTACTGTCCATCAAGCCAAGAACTTCCGCGTCTGCGACTACATGGGCGAGAAAGCCAACCATCTCTGCTGGAGCGAGTTCAGCTTCAC
>Ga0058702_10000741_pt1 | contig 12984 bp, 12 predicted proteins | sample AgamicOrSfe_FD_83781 | JGI IMG/M metagenome (GOLD analysis project Ga0058702, IMG submission 83781) | Agave microbial communities from Guanajuato, Mexico - Or.Sf.e | ecosystem: Host-associated > Plants > Phyllosphere > Phylloplane/Leaf | place: Guanajuato, Mexico | collected 2012-05-30
ACCTCGCATCAATAAACATGGTTAAACATGAAAGCTCTTCTCATAATACATTTCACACTTTCGAAACCTGCCATCTAGCCATTAGACGGTGTTCCCACGCACTCCCACCCAACTATGGGTAATTTCCAGGCGCAGGTCCAAAGTACCCAACGGCCGGCAACTCCGTCTTCGGGTTGAACCGCCTACACGCGGTGCCCTCACAACCCTCAAACGAGACATCCGTGCCCCACCACTCAAACGGCACCTCCGTGTACTGGACACAGAAGAAGATGATGACGGCCGACAGCGCGACACCAGCCGAGAACGCCGCAGCGAGGACGTAGTTGTACTTTGACCAGAAGGCGAGGTAGCGCGGCTTGACGTACATCCAGCTCAGCACCGCAACGGGGATGGCGGGGAGGTAGTACGAGAAGTTATAGGGCGCCCACAGGAGCCCACCTACGCAGAAGAGCACCGGATGAAACTGGCGGACGATTTTGCTTTGGGGCCAGCGGCGCTTGGCGAAGTAGCTGAGGACGGGGAGGATTGCGCCGACGGGGAAGCCGAGGAGGAGGAGGTTGTAGGGGCCCTTGCCGAAGAGCTTGTGCGGGCCGAGAGTTCCCCAGAAGACGGCCGCGGTGAAGAAGGTGTTGATTCCCGGGCATGTGAAGCCCCAGGGTGCGTTGGTCGTGCAGATGCCGTTGAGGTGCATCTGGAAGTTGAAGACACCGGTGCAGACGAAAGTTGAGACGAACGTGGCGATCAACTGAGCGAAGAATACTGTCCTGGGAGGGAGCTTGCAGTAGTGCGCCAACTTCAGGTCGTTTGCGAAGAACAGCGCGTGGGCGGTTGTGACGTAGCCAAAGGCCTTGAAGAAGTTCATGGATAGAGCGTTACCCTTGACGAAACCACCACCGATGAACTCGGCAATGACGTTCAAGGTGACTTGGATACCAGTGATGGAGTAGACGAGACCGACAGGGACGATGAAGATGAGAGCAAGGACGATACCAAAGATGACGACAGCCGGGTTAGTGTAGGTTTCGTATGCACCAATGCCAGCCATACCAAGGGCAGCTGCGATGGCGAGGACGCTGCCGTACCACCATTCGGGAACCTCCTTGTAGGACGCCATCAGCCTCATGTGGATGTCTTGTGTGATGTCGTTCTCGGCACGCTTGCGCCTGAAGAGCTGCTTGAAGCCCAATCCAATCTCGTGGCGATGGAAAAGAATCGCATACACGAGAGTCGATGTGTACACGGCAAAGAACCAGAAGTAGATGGTCAGGTTACCGGCCGCCATCCAGGGCATCGAATATGCCTGATACTTTTCTTCGTCGAGAATGCCCTTGGAGTTCACCGCGCGACTGACGTTATAGGCGGCACCTTTGTCAAGTCAGTCGAAGGATTGAATAAGCTTGTCCTGCATGCACGAACCTTTATGATCATAGATGTGGTTACTGTTGATGGGAAGATATGCAGTGTTCCAGGCGTTGGTGAAGTACATTCCGCAGATCCTGTTCCACGGTCAGCCATGGCGGCAGACATGATATTCAACGATCATCGACTTACATGAAGAATCCGACAGTCATTCCGGCAAGCTGATTGAGCGAGGAGAAGATCGGAATGACAAGCGGGCCATACTGAAACGCGATGATGTTCCAGTCAAAAGTCGGCCAAGGGTTCAAACCAAGGCCGTTGACAGAGCCAACAATGTTGTTCAGCGTGGTGTTGGTAGGTGAGATCCAGGAGATCCAGTTGAAATATGACAGAGCAGGGAACAAAAAGTCAGGCAGCCAGAAGTAGGCAAACATGCCAAAGAAGGCAATGGCGAAGAACTTCATCCTCGACCAACCATAAGTCTTGTTGAAGGGTCCTGGGACAGGGACGTTTGTTTCGGTATGGAAGGCTTTGTTAAGAGCGATGGTGACGAGCGAGGTCGGCCAAACTGTGTAGCTTGGGAAAACAAGGAACTTGCGTGACAGTCCAGCGAGACCGTACCCAACAAAGTTGGTACCAAGACCAATGAGAATCTGGTATGAGAAGCTCGAAGCGAAAGATTGGTTGAAGTAGATGGGTAAGTATTGCGACAAGATGATGTTGTCAGTGTAGGGAGTGTTGAAACCAACAGTCGCCATGATGGTGATAAGCATGTGTTCTTTGTTGTTGAATGGGCCGGGGTTGAGGGAGTGGCGTGTGCCTGCAATGGTGAAGCCGACATCTGGCAAGATGAGTGCGAGAAGACGACCGGCCGGATCTATGCTGGGTTACTAGAGGCAAAATAGAAACAGGAGGCATGCTACTCACAAGCAAGCAATTGCGCGACATTGGATGTTACTGAAATAGCAGGTTGACGGACGGCAAACAGTTGATTAATGAAAGCGCCGCCGATGACAAAGAGAATACCGATGAACCAGGCTCTGGGTGTACCAACAGGTAGATTCACGTCGTCTGTGTTGTCCACAACAGCGCGAACCTCGGCGTAGGGGGAGTTCTCGGTAACGAGAATAGCTTCCAGTTTCATTTCGCGAATGAGTTCCGCGTGCATCGCAGGGTTGGCAACAACATCCTCATCAGTGGTGAAATACTTAATCTTCTGGAGGACTGCGCCGGGAAAGTTCTGGTCGTGCTCGTGCAGAAGAAGGACTTGTCGCATGATGTCCATGGTCGCGTCCAGGGTCATCGATCCGAGCTTAGTCTCGATTTCTTCAAGATCTTCCTCGGTGATCTTCAGGTCATCCTGGAGAACGACCGAGCCACGTCGGTCCTCCGATGGTTTGGTACCATAGTCAAACACCTCGCCCGCCGTGACATCGACCTGGATGAGGAATCAGTAATGTGGCCGACACTGGATGCAATTGTGTATAATCTACTTACATTTCCCTTGCCATTATTGCTGTCAAGATACTCGCCATCGGCGTACTTCTGGTCCGAGCTATGAGCGCTCCCGCCGGTGTAGCGGCCCATAGGGATGTCATCACTCATGATACACGGTGCACTCGAAGGCTTTGGGGAAACTGTGGATAATTGAAGAAGAAGAAGAAGAAAAGCAAGCCTGGAAAATGGCTCGGCGATCAGCCCTTATATGTCGCAACAGCAGTATGCTGGTCTACTGTGCTGGCGACGCGCTTATCTTCCAGATGGCAGGCTATCTGCAAGCTGAAGTGCTGGCCGCCGTCAAATGACGTGCTAAAGCATCTGCAGTGCATCGGAAAGGCTTGGTATTGCTTGACATCTTCCTCTTTCAGCCAAGCCAAGTAGCGTTGTCTATCTTCTTATCACGCCTCGGTATAGTCGGTAAAGTTCATCCCAATCGTCAGATGTTCATGATAAGGTATCAAGGTCACACGGGATTGCACAACAATCATGGGTTTCGAGATTGTGCTCGACATGGCACGGACGTCTTCACCGCTTCATCCCTCGGCGATAATCTTTCGCCATTTTTGCACTGCTTACCCTCTGCTTATGAGAGCTCATATTGTCTTCGCATTGTGCGATAAGGTCTGGGCTCCGGAGCCTGTGGCAGCATGTATGCACTGGATCACGGGGGCCAAAATAAAATCACCATGACCGCAAGACGGAGGCGTGATGGTGCGCATGCATTGTGCAAAGCCAGCTCGAACTCGACCAGGACATGCGGGAGTCCAGACCAACAAGACTGAATGGCTGGTGGCGGGGGGCCGACCCGCACGGCTCGGTTGCATGCATGGAGAGTGGCTTTGCTTGGCATATGCATATGCTGTCGCATTGAACAAGTAGGGTCGCCGAGGCTCGTAGTCTGTTCGACCGACCTCTTGGTGGCGTTCGTAGAGGTAGACGTCGTTCAAGCGGGCCAGACGGCTAGACTGCTGGAAACTCGGTGAAACCGTATTGGTGATACCCTATCGTGATATTCTTCTGTTATCGCTTGCTTTGCTTTGCTTGGCTTTGCTTGTTGGGAACACACAGCACGTGGCCCGATTTTTGATTCGGCTTCCCCACACTTGCTGTATCAAGGTCCCCCGTCCACCTTCCTCTTTCATGCCATCTTTCATAGCCAATCTTTCGCCCCTATCTTTTCGACCTCTTCCTGACCGCAAACCGTGCTATGCTTGACACCGCGTCTTTCCATGGTGCTGTTGCTGTTGCTGCTACTGTTCTGCGCGAGGCTTTGTCTTTTCTCTACAAGATTGCCATTCTTCCAGCCTCTTCAACACACTCCTGCCGATCTATTGAAGGGCTGGGGCGACCTTGCACTATAGGGTTTTCGGCAATTGTCGCGAGAGGTACTCAGGTCGTCTTCAACTGCAGCCAGCTTGTCCGTGCTGTCTCGAGTTATTGCTTGCAGAATCCCATAGCCCAGTAGCTTCCCTACGCCTCCGCTGGCAGAGTCCTTGAGGTAGGGCGTGGGGGCAGGAAGGTGGTGCCAGCGTCGACTGCGAGGCGAAGACATACGAGCTTAGGAGGCTGTCGAAGCTGAATTCTGGTTTTGAGCCAGTCGTAGAAGATTGCGCAGCAGGATGCCAATGGTGACCTTTCCAATGGCAGGCACATAGATGGCAGCTTTCTCCTTGACCTGAGGCGAGAAGTTCTGTTGATACACATCAGCAGTCTGCATTGCATATAGATTGCACGCACAACCTTGACTTACCTTTCCACTCGAGAAGTTGATACACACTGCGCCATCTCTGATGGTAGATACAGGCACTGTATACGAGTCTCCAGGCACTCCACTGATGACCACATCACTCAGAGGCAAGCACTGCTCCAGTGCCCATCCTTCCTTGTCCGTGACTTCGTGCTTTCTCTTCCTAATGCCCTCGCCTCGAGTGAACTGCTGAACATCCTTGATATCGACAGAGTACACACAGGCGCCATCATTCGCCAACAGTGCCGCCAGCGGTCTTCCCACGACTTCTGATCTGTTGATGACTGTGATCGTGTGCCCAAACAGCCTGTTCCCATACGGCAATATGGTGTTGTAAATCCTCAGATATTCCAATATCTTGATTATGGCCAGCGGTGTGCAGGGCAGGATGCTCTTCTGATTCGGCGACGGTGCTTCTGGATCGAGGAACCTGATGTTTTGGTAGAGGTTGAAGATGTAGCGATGCGACAGGCCTTCGACATCCTTGGAGATGGCCACGATATTGCGCAGGTAGTCGTCTTGTTTGCTGTTGAAGATGGGATAGTAGACAATTATGCCATTGACGCCTGCGTCAGAGTTTGCCGCGAGGATGGCATCCTCAACATTCTCGCGAGTAACTCGGCGGAGCTCGAAGGAGAAGCCGCTGTAAAAGCTGGTCAGTGTGGATCTTGAGAGAGTAGAGCCTGCACGTACTTTTCGAGGCAAGTTCTTTCTGTCCAGTCTGCGTAAAGCTTCGCAGCTGGATCGTCATTCGCTAGCATGCCGACCAGTAGTGGAGGCTGTGATAGTTTGCTGAGGCCATCTTGAACCTCGTTGAGAAGTGACTTTGCGATTGTACCAGCTAGGATGACCTTGCAGGACGACGGTGAGGTTTCCGTCGCGTCGGCCATGATTTATCTTGAGCGAGAAGGAGGAGGAGGCAGGTTTAAAGGTTCAGTAAATAGAGAAGTCCACGGGCAGCAAGATCCGATTCACCTCATTACATTTCATTATCGATAATCTTTTTTTTCTGGTGATGGACGTTGGCCTCAAAGAGGATCGACGTGAGGTGTATGCTACGCTGCAGTGTAATATGGGAGACGCTAGATATTATATTTGATGGGAGCATTGTTGTAATCATGCTTGAACGCTTTTTCTGGAGTGCTGTACTATTCGCTGATGCATACAATCCCAAGTACTATACACTTTGCCATGCTTGAACACCTCCCACACATTCACTGCCATGACCAATCCAACACCTAAGACATACTCTTCAAGAAATTACCCTCCTTGATATCCCTCCGCCTCTTCGTCCTCATCGCTTTCGTCAAGTCCTCCCTTCCCTGCTGTGCCACTTCTGTTGTGACTCCCTTGCCCGCAGGAAGGTCGATAGCTTGTTGATAGATAGGTATGGGCCGCGCGCCTGCTGCAGGATTGCGTTTTTCTTGTAATCGCAGTGCTTTGTTTGCCTGTCGTCCCATTAGCAATGCTGCCATAGCCCCGCTCCTCGCAGCCAAAGGCGAGTAGACAAGCCGACCGCACCTTTTGTCTCGCCCTCGCAGATTTCGCAAACAACCTCGGATCCATTTCCTGCTTCTGCCCTTCTGCAGCACTCTTTGGTTTATCATCTAAGACGTGCCATAGCCAAGCTGGATATTCGTGGTCTTCTAATGCGACGGGGTCCTGCTTATTCTTGAAGTAATTCAGGCCTTTCAGCACTGTGCCGGCGGCGACTGAGGATCTCGATTGTGATGGTGGCGGAGGGGCGTCTGAGGACTGTGCGGGATTGGCGGAAGTTGTTTCTGTGGAGAGCTGGGGTGTGGATGTTGTGAGGGCGCGGGAATGTGTGTAAGGAGTGTGAGTGCGTGAGACAGCACGAGTGGCGCTGAGGAAATTACGTCTCATTATTTCTATCTCGAGAGGTGCGTGGTGATGATTTATAAGTGTTTGATAAGCTTTGTCGCAGATAGCGTTGGTGTGGTGTCTGGATGCGTCTTCAAGGCGTATGAATCAATTATCGATCATAAAGTCCATAGGGCTGAAACGATCGACATCATGTTTCACCTGGGGCAACTGTTTACGATCACGATACTATATCACGAATACACCACGTCAACCTTTCTTGCGAAAAATTTGACACGACTCGGCTGACTTCAAAAGGAGCGCGGCACGGCACCAAACACGCAATGTTATCGGTCCAGGATCACTGAATTGCACTGAGACACAACATTGTTAACAATGAAAGACACTGACACTGAGATACCCTGTTAAACTCTCTCTTTCGGGCTCTTTTTTCGGGCTCTTTGAGTGGTGCATGTCATCAATGAATAATGATACTGTCCAATTCAAGAGTGCTTCCAATGCAAAGCCCAAGCCTGACGCTATGCTACCAGTCCATCTCCATCACAACATGCTGTTTCGTCGCTTCATGACCAACCATCACTACACATGCGTCTTGCCCAATGCGTCTGCCAGATCATCCACATCATCGTCCTGCTTCTGCGACACTTTCTGATTTTCGGCCTGATCAGCCAAGTGCAACTCTTTCTCCGCCTTCACTTCAACCTCGTCGTCATCATCTTCATCGTCACCACTCGCCGCGTCATCATCTTCTTCGTCCTCTTCCTCATCGTCCAACTCATCCAGCTCATCAAGGCCCCAAGCCTCATCTTCAGCGTCAGCACCTGCTTCTTCTCGTCGCTCACTCAACAGTTCTCCCAACGCTTCAATCGAAGGATCCTCTTCCGAGAACATGTTGCCATTCAGCTCGACTCGTTGCAACTTTGGTAAAGCAGTTTTCGCAGCGTGCAGAAGCGCGGCCACACCTTTCGCGTTGATCTCGTTGTATTGTAGCCTCAGGATCTCCAATTGCTTGTTGTGACCCTTTGCCAGTGTCTCCGCCAGCAGCATGCCTCCGCGTGCTCTTAGCAGTGTGTCCTGTACGCTCAATTCCTTCAGCTCCGCCCATCCTCCTAGAACCTCAACAAGCGCTTGTGCACCAGGTACAGTGAATAGATTGTCTTGTAGGTCCAGTACTTGCAGCTTTGTCGCATTGCGTAGACCTTGCCGTACGATAGCGGTCATACCCTCTACTCGAATTCCGTTCTGTGTCATCCTCAACTCACGCAAGCTCGGACTGTGCGCCTCCAATGCTTCTGCCCATGCCGCACTCGATCCGCTCTCCAGCCTGTTTCGCCCACACACTATTGTTTCCAGATATGCAGCTTTCTCACCCTGCGCCGCCTTCTTAGCCTCTGCAAGCCGTGTCAGTGCATTTGCGATGAGTGTGCCTGCCGCTGGTCCAAGACCGTTGTTGTTGAGGATAAGATGACGGAGAGGAACGTGCTTCTCGAGGAAGTTGACGAGCGGCGCTTGAGTGCGGAGACCGAAGGCGTTGTCGTTGAGGATGACAGTGTGAAGATTCTTGAGAGGTAGCAGAGCAGTCAGAAGGGCATCGAGCGCAGGCGGGATTTCGGTGATGTCGCGTGATGTGAATATGTCACCAAGATTGGCGGTCTCTAGAGCAGTGAGCTTGGAGAGGTGCGGTGCGAGCGCGTCGGCGGCATGAGGACTGATGGTATTTCCAGATAGATCGATCTTGGTGATGGTGTCGTAAGAGGAGGTCAAGGGGGAGATATGCTTTTCCACATCGGACGCGGTGTCCAGGCGGAGTGCTTTACCTTCAAGGGAGAAGGTGGTAGTAGACATAGTGAACGAAGCGATAACAAGAATATGGCTTGGTTGCGTCAAGTTGAATACACAAGACGAATGAAGGGAGATGGTAAATAAGAAATGAAACTGTAAACAAAATCACGTGCTAAATTTGCGTCATATTCTCAAGAAAGTCATCAAGTCCTCCGTTCGGTTCCAAAGCAGCCCTGCACATCCTAATCAACTACTCTCTCCTCAAAGTCACTTGATTTGATCAACGCATCTGCGGTCAAGCGTCAGAAACAATCGGTGTTTCCCAATAGCAAATTCTAGCATACCGTACACCTCCGCTCTCTGACACATCATGTCGTCTCTCTTTGCCACCACACAATCATCATGTCAGTACAGCGCCTGAGCCTGGGAACCCACCCAGCACCACCACTAGCCCTTGGCCTCTCTTTCCTATGACCAGCCATGCTAATATCATTCCAGCAGCACAACCAACAAGCACGAATAACCTCGCCGCCGACCTCAAACCCGCCGGCGCCGCCGCACAAAAAGTGAAGCCCTGCTGCGTATGCACAGATGAGAAGGCAGCGCGGGATGAGTGTATGCTATTCAGCTCTAGCGACGATCCAGCGAAAGAGTGTGCGACGCTAGTCGGGCAATATAAGAGCTGCATGTCTGGGTTCGGATTCAATATATGATGGAAGGTAGGGAGGAGGGTTTGGCGGTGACAGGTTTCTGGGAGGTGAAAGATCGGAACAGAAAGGAGGCAGATTTATGGAAACAAGCACGGAAGGAGTAGAGCATTTCCGTGGACACGGTGGCGAGAACGTGGTGGGGGAAAAGACGAATCGCAAAAAGGCACAGCTTTAGCCTTTGCGGACGACCTGGCAACGGAGGCAGGTGCCTTCCACAACGATAGCAGGATGGAAGGCTTGCGCTGGGCTGCATTCGGGTTGTACTATTTCTTTTCAACTGTACAAATATTTCAAACTCATCTCTCCGCTCGATTTGTGGCTGTGAGAGATGGCGCATTTCATCACTACTGCACGGTGTCGAGATTTTCGTGCCCTATAAAGTCTTTGCCTTGACCTGACCATTCCCCAACATGTTGTTCCGGCTCAAGCCTTGCGAAACAGTCACCCACAATCTCCACAGACACCAAAGATAGCAAAGTGCAAAGCCTGCAGCACCAACCAGAACGTTCACAACAACCCACAGATCCGGTTTCGACTGTGGAGGTTGTAAGAACGCCTCTAGGATGTGCCAGAACACCATGAAAGCGTAGAAGGACAAATGCAGAAACCGAATTAGCCGTTCCTTCATTGTCTCCTGGTTCCCGGCCGACGGGAACAGTGTCATCGCCGGCACTCCCATGAGCCATGCCCAAAGCGCCGTGAGTACAAAGTACGGTATCCTAACGCCGTCTCGCTTGAGGAGAGGATACATTGTCCATGCGCCGATAATATTTGCAAATGAGATCCACGATCGTGTTTGTGGCTGGAGACCGCCACTTAGCAGGAGGGTCATAGGCATTAGTGGTACGAGCACGCTCTTCTCATGAACCTGAAAGGAGAACAAGAAGAAGCCCCATGCCGAAGCAGCCAGTGCAAGCGGAAGCGTCGTTCGTTGAGGAGCAACGAGTACTGCGACGCATGGTGGTAGGATTGAGAGACCTGTCAATGCGAGGGATGCTTGTTGAAGAAGTTCCTTAGGATAGTGGTGTAGTTTGTGGAAGGTATGCAAAGCGCACCAGAAGTTTGCGACCTTGTCCTCGAAGAGTCCACGATGAAAGGGAAAAACGCGGTGGACGATTTGAGTCAGCTGGAGTGCAACTGGATAGTATACTGCTTTCATATCCAGTCGTAACGAAGTCAACAGTGGTGATGGTTCGAGCTTTGACGAGTAAGCTCCGCGATATTGCTCGTAGAGAGGTGCCAATGCTAGTGGTAGAAGAAGAACCACAAAAGATATCGCTGTCATCAGCGCAATACGCAGAAATCGACCTGGTAGGATCGATGGAAAGACACAACTGCCCAGTAGAAATGCAAAGACAGGCGGTGCATAGTATAGCGCCATCTGCTTGAAGCCTAATGCTGCAACGAAGAAAATACAGCTCAGGGCATACGCGCGGTGCATGACGCAAGCGAGGAATGCTGCAACGAACCCAAGCATGACGGCGTTATACTGGAAATGACCATGATCAGTGAGGATAAGAGTGGGCTGCATCAAGATTGCTGCAACTGCTAGTGTGTTCTCCCATATAGTAACTCCTTGCAGGCGAGCATATTGCCGACAGAAGATGATGACTGCCGGTATGTAGATGATGTATTCGGAGATGAGAACGGTTGCCCGCATGAAGATCTTCAGCACGGGGTCATCGAGTCCGCGTGAACTGTAAAGTGCGAACCATGCTGGGTTGATATATGTACCTCTACTGGGTGTCAACCACTGTCTTCACAGGCTTTGAAACATCATGACGAAAATATCTGCTTACATTCGTCCTACCAACCAGCTGTGATATGCTGTAAGTGGTGGATAGTCCAGGCCCCACCACAAAAGATCATGGAAGTACCATTGCGTGACAGGAAGCTGTGTCGTGATCTCCATCCAGTGTCTCTGTGCCTCGAAGTCACCATGCATTGGAGGTGATTGGAAACCAGAGTAGTCCCAGAAACCGGTTGCCCAGCGAAAGAGACCGACTGTCATCAGCAGAATAGGCAGCGTCACCCATTGCGATGTGCTCCCTCGTGCTGGCCGGAGAAATGACTATCAGACCTGTTAATAAAGGGCTTCGCGAGAGAACAACATGACAAGCTGGCAACAAGGAATGGAATTGTAGAGAGACAAGGCGTATGCTGAACTCGGCGCATTGAAAGCCTGCGCCAGAGCTACGCCGTGGCCTGCGAAACCATGCGATTTCACAAAAGAGATGCTCACACAGTACTGACCACAAGGGGAAAGGCTGGACGCGATGGTGTTTGCAGCACATGCTGGTCTTTCTCTGGACGAGCAGCTAGAGATCCAGTCTCTTGACCATCCGACTCGTCCCGCCGACGTCTTCGTGGCTTGTGGGAGTTGTTGACCATTCCCAGGTCGTGTGAAGGAATTGCTTGTCAAGGCTACTGATGGCCACCGCAGTCGTATTGTTGTCACGAGCGAGCTTGCGGAGTCATGTATTGCCATGTCGAGCAGTCCAATATCTAGCGGATGCTGCCCCGGAAATCTCCACCTACTCCACTTTAACTTTTTTTCGAGGTCTGCAAACATCACTTTACTTTGCGCTTCACCTCACATCCATCTATCCTTCACATCATCCTCCCTCTTCATCGCATCACCTTTCAATCTCCTGAAAGGCTTCACATCGTATGTGCTACTCTACTGATTGCCCTGAACAACAAGGCACGGATCCTGCAATTCCCAACCACTTCTTCGTTGAGGGCGTTGCAGCCTGCCTGTCGCGTGATAAGAACTATCTTCTAACAAAATCTTCCCTAGTCAATCACTGCACCCACAACATACACAATGGCCAAGTCATCAACCAAGACCGCTGCCCCTGTAGCCTCCGACAAGGTCAAGTCTGGCCGCGTCGGTAAGCCAGTCGACTCAAAGACCAAATCCTCCAGTCTGAAAGCTAAGGCCGAGACAGTTGAGAAGCAAGTCAAGGCAGACAAGACCGACAAGAAGTCCAAGAAGTCCAAGAAGGCCCCGACACCCGAGCCATCGAGCTCTGAGGATGACAGTGACGACTCCGAGTCCGAGGAAGAGGCAAAGCCCGTTGCTGCTGCCGCAAAGACGAATGGCGCTGCCAAGCCTGTCGCTGCCGCTGCTTCTGATTCAGACGACTCTGATGACTCTTCCGACGAAGAGGCTGCCCCTGTAAAGGCCCCTGCTGCTGCCAAGAAGTCCGCTGCTGCCCCCGTCGCCAAGAAGGAGGACACCTCCGACTCCGATGACTCCGACAGCGACTCTGATGAGGAGACTGCACCTGCTGCAAACACCGCTGTCCCTGTCCCAGCCAAGACCGCCGAGGATGACATGACCGACGATTCCAGTGATGACAGCTCTGATGAGGAAGAGGCTCCCAAGGCCGACAGCAAGAAGCGCAAGGCTGATGCTGAAGAGACTGCCCCTGTGACCAAGAAGGCCAAGGCTGCTGACCCTAACGCTACACCCAACCTTTTCGTTGGTAACTTGTCATGGAACGTTGACGAGGAGTGGCTCAAGTCCGAGTTCGAATCATTCGGCCCCATCAGTGGTGTCCGCATTGCTGTTGACCGTAACGCTAACAACCGCTCTCGTGGTTTCGGCTACGTTGAATTTGAGAACGCCGAGGATGCCGCCAAGGCTCTCGAGGCCAAGAAGGGTGCTGACCTTGATGGCCGCCCAATGAACGTCGACTTCTCGACACCCAAGACCGATGCCCCTCCTCGTGGTGACCGTGTTGACAGCCGTGCCAACAAGTTTGGTGACTCTCAGAGCCCACCCAGCGACACTCTGTTCATTGGCAACGTCTCATTTGAGGCCACTCCTGACCAAGTTCAAGAGATGTTCTCCGAGCACGGCACTGTCACCAGTGTCAGACTGCCCACCGACCCTGATAGCGGCGCACTCAAGGGTTTCGGATATGTCAACTTTGCCAGCCAAGAAGAGGCAAAGGCAGCTCTGGAGGCATTGAACGGTGCTGACCTCGCTGGCCGTGCCATCAGACTCGACTTTGCATCTGCCAGACCCGACAACGG
>Ga0058702_10000743_pt1 | contig 12964 bp, 9 predicted proteins | sample AgamicOrSfe_FD_83781 | JGI IMG/M metagenome (GOLD analysis project Ga0058702, IMG submission 83781) | Agave microbial communities from Guanajuato, Mexico - Or.Sf.e | ecosystem: Host-associated > Plants > Phyllosphere > Phylloplane/Leaf | place: Guanajuato, Mexico | collected 2012-05-30
AAGCTCGTCACTGGTAGGTGGTAGGTATATATTTTATTTTCTGCTTAAGGTTGGAAGTTTTGAGGAAAGAGAGAACAACCTATTCTTTCAAAGATCAGAATAGTCTCTTTTTCCTGGTCCTATCGAAGCAGTCTTCCTTTCTTATAGAAAGGCACTTTCACATCTTCTTAATTAACCCGAAATGGCTGAGTAAAGGATGGACATACGAAGAGCCCTTCGCGAGAGCTTCCTTTGCCTTTGATTGATAGAAGAATTCGGTGAGCGTCCTTCAATGCTTACTTTGTTAGTTGTTTAGCCTCCTTCATAGATGTGGAAGGGTGGCAGGATTCTTTTCTCATAGACCGTAATCGTAATAGATTCCCCTTCTGGTAAAGACAGAGAAGTCGCGAGACTGGCGTTGGCGTCTGCCTTTATGTTCTGCCCCAAGGGGACATGTTCAATGTTGAAATATGCGAAGGTGTGTGCTAATTCGCTCGCTGCTGTATGGGCGGGTAAGAGATGCGGTTTTCTAACTTCATAGACGCCGTTCCTTTGGTTAATTACCAAGTTTGAGTTACCTCGAACTTCCGGTTGATGTACTTTGATGTCACGAGCTAGTTTCATTTCCATAACATAATAAGGGCCGTGTCTGACACGTTGTTGGAACATGACTCCGAAAAGCCGTGGAAGCGGATTTCAATCTTACTACAAAGGGGGAAGAATTTTCTCTTATCGAGCAGATGAAAAAGGAAGCGGGAGCTCAAAAAGAAGATTGCCCCGCGACCAAGTCTGCCTTTAATGAGATTAAAGACTTCCAAACTAACGATTGTTCCAATCGAGGAGGGGAGAAGACAGGAATACTCAACGGGGATAAGGGCCCGGGTAGAGGATCTGTGAGGTTGGTTTTTTTACGATATGGCTCGCTTTTGGGAAGTAGACCTGGGCAGCAAGCTATCTGTTCCCGTAAAGCAAAAGTAGCTCGAGCCAAAGGCGACAGCGAGGCCCCGGGGGGAGGGGGAAAGTGGGTTTAGAGGGCATTAGGAATCTTGCCTTACAGAAGGTGAATGAGGGCACGTAACGATGCGTCGGGAAGGCTGACAGGATCATCTTCCCTTTCAACAAGAAGGAGAAAGTTAACAGGGGGGACCTTCAGTTCTACAGAGGAATAGCGGGGTATAGGAAGAGCAGACCAAAACCCTCTCTCTTCGCTATAGCGGGCAGTGTGAATCAATAGCTCTTTCAGACAGTGGAGAAAGACCTTTCAATCTGTGGTTACCGATCAAGCCTCTCTATCCTATCCGAGACAGCTAGTCGTCACCTTCAGTCGCAGCAGTGGCCCTTTCATTGCACTCCCTTGGTCTTTCTTTTGAAAGAATTAGCCCATGGGTCAGCAGCGATATGGTTTTCTTCCCTCTTTGACCATGGGTAGCCGGCTTGATGATTGATCTCGGTGAGTTCCACCCGTCTATCGTTGGATGGATCCCTTTTGCCCTCTTTTTGAAGCAAGTCCTCTACCAGTAGGGTTGTATTCTTCATTTCTAGCAGCTCTCAAAAGGCTTCAAAAATGGATTGAGTCCTAAGCCGATCCCGACAGACTAGCCGGACAATGGAGATAGGTGTGGATACGCATCTTTGAATTCATTAGCTCGCACAAGATCTACCTCCTAACCACAGAACCTCAGAGTTCTAACAACCAACAGCCTCATAGAGAAAGGAGTGCCCATTTGTCTGATCTACAGTGGCAGCATCCGCTTGTTGAGATTGAAGCTTGGCCGATGGGAGTAGGAAGAGTGTTGCAGATCAACGATTTTGGTGAGAAGGAAGCGTTATTCTCATTCATGGATGGACTCAAGCCTTGGGCCAAACTCGAACTTCATAGACGTGGAGTCTTCACCATCACTGAAGCAATGAGGGATGCCAATCAGCCGGGGATTTGAGGAAGTTTGACAACCCACAATCTTCTTCAAAGAACAAAGAGAAAGGGGAATTCTCTAAGGATAAGGAGCATCACAATGATGAACGAGGTAAGAGTAGCGGAAATGGCAATCAGAAAGCCAACTTCACCGCTAGGAATGAGAAAGCACCAAGCTCGTATTTTATTTGTGGAGGATCTCATTGGGCCCGAGAATGTCCACAAAGGGCCAAGTTGATGGCCATCGCTGTTTTTTCCACGTCAAGGAATGGAATGATAGACCGGCTTACACCACGTTGAGCTATTCCACCAAGATCAAATGAGGGCCGACTAGGGGAACTTAGCCAAAGGATTACAATTCACTTTTTCAAGGTACCTTACAACGCCGGTTAGTTAAGAACTATTAACGGAGAGTTGGAATGCATCGACAGCTTTTCCTGCGCTTACTCCAATAGACAAAGAAAGGATGGCATATTTATGGAACCGGGATCAAGCGTCACCCTGTGGATCGTAAAAAAGGTCCTTTTCCTGCTTGCGGAAAGCCCTTTTCGACAATCTGCTTCATGAATGTGAGGGATTAATAATCAAACCTGATGTACTCTTTCAGCAGATCATAAGCGAGCCTGCTAGCCTTGCAATCATTCATCAACTTCAAGGCGAGTTCGAAAGCTTGACAATTTACTTTTTTTGAGAGCCCTTCTTGGACTGAGCTCTTCCATAAAAGCAGAGTAGACAAGATGTCGTCTAGTCTAGACGGAGCAAAGAGGAGCCAAGCGGGGGAGCCGGGCTCAACTACTTAACTAGTACGGAGCAATGTCCCTATGCTATCTTCCTCTTTCGAGGCAAGTCTGCTATCTTCGTCTCCTTCTTTGCCTTTACTTAGTCTTTTCTTTCCTTGATCGTCCTTGGTCCTTCTTTCTCTTCTTGCTCTTCATGGTCGATTGCTGCTGTCGACTACCTATGCCTGCCCGCTGATTGCTCGACTATCTTTTTGCGCTCTGTCGAATTCCTATGAAAGAGGCTCACTTGGAAGGAGCGATAGAAGAGATAGCCTCATTCAACAGGAAAGCTTTGTGCTTTTTCTAGCTTTGGCAGGGTTTCTTCCTTTATTGAGTTAGCTTGGGTATATGGAATAGAGTCTTTCCTTATAGCTAGTCTTCTGACTTGCTCTGGAATACGGATTTTGCATGCCTAGCTTTATGGGAAAGATCATATGACGAGTAGATACCGAATCTCATTCCTTATCAATTGTTTGGTTCATTCCAGTCTTTAGTAAGTCAAGGCATTCGGGAAGCAGGAGATCGATCCGCTCTTTCCATCTCTCTTGCCGGCTTAGCCGAACTAGAAGAACTCGAGTCATTCGCTTCCTTAAGCCATGTCCATACTAACTAAATCGGATGGTGACTAGATTCATTCCGTAGCACGGGATTCTGTAACAGCAAAAACGTTGACCCCTACTACCGGTCCCGCATTTCAATCTGAGAAAGAAAGAGAGTCTCTCCCTAAAGTCTCATCCCACGGGCACATCTTGACTATTCAAAGCAGAGAGATAGATCACGCCTAAAAGCTGCCATTTCTATTAAATACGATACCACATCCGATTTGATTGAACTCACGGATCCAATCGCCAAGGAAAGGCCATAGGGTTAAAAGAATTTACCCAGGCATGGGATAAAGGGCAAGAGGAGCCGAGATGGAAAATCGAGCAGCCTATTGCGCTAACGGTAATGGATGAAAGGGAAGAGGGACGAAGTGAAGACGGGGTTGACTCAAACGAGTTGAATAAGCAAGCCAATAAGATCAAATTGCTCTTGTTGAACTCACCAAGTCCTTTGTTTAGCCTTGGTTGGTGAGAGAATTTTAGCATTCATTGATAGATGCAAAGAATTCACCTAACTAGAACTCCGCGAGTGAACGAACCAGACTAGACGGAAAAGCCCATCTGGCCGATCTCAAGCTGGATGAGAAGGCAAATAAAGACGTCTGAGAATATTAGTAATTCAACTAGGCCTTGAATCAGTGGTTTACAGAGACAATTAGTCATCTGCTTACGGCTAATCTGCTCTTCGAATCTTATCTTAGAATAGGTTGGAACTATTTAAACATGATACGCTTATTCAGAAAGTACGCATTTATTGCTCTAAGTCCGCTGGGTTGGATCGAACTAGTTGGTTTGGCAGGAAGATAATGGCATAAAAGAAGCATTCCACTTTTGGAAAGAGAAGAGTCAGTCTGATTATAGATCCCTCTGTCTTGCATTGGGTTAACTGGAGCTTAGATAAAGCGATAGGCAGAAGAGAGAGAATGAGTCTGTCTTTATAGACTGACTTTCCTCGCATCAAAGCTTTCCGGTTCTCTTCCTTTATGAAGAAATTATCGACGAAGAATATCTTTATACTGTTCATACTGTTCATCAACAGAAAAGAAGTTTTCACTCGGTACAACTATTCTATGCTAGCATAGCATGCTTCTACTTATGTTGCAAATTCCGGATCTGGAACAATCCTTTCTTATTCGTTGATGCCAGTCTAAAAATCCGTACTTTAAGACTAAAAGGCTTTCGGCTTTCTAGCTTGAAGCTTAAGGGCTAAGGGAAATTCATCCTTGGATCAATGAAATAGTTGAATTAGCTAAGATGCAAGAAGCAACCTCTTATTGAAATGACTTGTTGAAGTGCCAAACCTTTCTCTTTCTCCTTCGATCCGATCCTTTCTGTGACCCATGGTCTGGAAATGAACTTATTGTCTCTTCGTCTCTTGCCTTTGAAGTTCGGATATTCCGATGAAAGCTGATTCTCTTTCCGTCCCTCGTCATCGAGGGGAAGAGTCGCTATCTATCTATCCATATACGTATTCCAGGGATCGGTCGATTGTTTTTACTGAGGGGTCCCAGGCCGAGAAAACGTTCGATTTGCCGCTTCCGCCCTTCTAGCCCTGAATCTGTTCATGCTAAGATCGGGAAGGACGCATCTAACAGCTACTTAGAGATGGCAAGGCAAAGGTAATCAGGGCTATTGGCCTACTCGAGACATTGAATAGTGTCTCAAGCAGCAAGAGGGAAAGCAAAGAGAACGGCGCATTCGAGAACATCTGTGCGGGGATATCTAAACTATTGGATTCACCTCAGAGAAAGCACTTTACTGTCAGGGTCACTTCTCTTAAGACAGGCCTTGGATCGCGAAGACCCTGCTCCTTCTTCCTTGATAGAATAGCAAGCAGCGCCGCAAGGAACCCAGAGTCTGCGGGAGGCTTATTACTTCAACTAGTCCCCATGTTCCTCAAACGGATCTCTTAGTTGTTGAGAAGGTTGCCCAAAAGCGGTATAAGCGGTATATAAGGCGTACCAGTCAATAAACCAGATATAAAGATGAAAGATGGCTACTTTCGCTTCACTACGTATCTTTACGTTCAACTCATTTCATTACGTATCTAATCTCCTAAGCTTTTGGTGCTGCTAGAAAGCGTTCAACCGGCCAGAAAGATACGTAGGTTTGAGAAAGGAAGACTCACTAACTGAGAAGAGCAGTGAAACTCATTTCTAAGTTCGAGGTCGACTAGATCGAGATCTTCGATCAACATCCTTACTATCCATGGTAATACCCAACATGGGACCCCCTTAGACTTAGATAAGAACGACTGTACTACCCGTCATACCCTTTAACGACAGATACCGTTAGAGCGAGCGGTAGATCGAAGAGAAAATATTAGAAAATAAGACTCTTAGACTCACTCCATTCGTTCACTCACTGAGATTCGTTTCACTATGTGAAACTCATTTCTTTTAATACGTATCGTCGTTCCCCGAATTTATAGTCATAGCCCTAAAACACGTTGAAACGTTAATCCAGTAGCACGACGAACAATTCCAGGAGCAGCAGTCGTTGGCAGGAAAGGGATGGGCCAATCGGTTCGGTTTTCGGCGGCAAGCATAGCCCGATAGCCAGAGAGCAAGCCAAGCAGCGGACAACAGATGGTGCAGCGAGGGGTCTTGGGTAGTTCAATATCAATAAGAGTAGTAAGGTCAGGAATCCCGGTCTTTGAATGGATCAGCTAGCAGTAGTTGTAATAGCCACGCCAGTTAGTGAAAAGCATGAAAGCTGCGGCCTTATTAGATGTGGGGCTTTAGTCAGAGTAGCAATAGCAAGCGGTAGCCCCGGTCAGGTAGTTAGGGAATGAGCAGTAGTCCAAGTGATAAGGTGAGGTAATAAAGCAGGTCAGACAGTAATCATAGGCAAGGATCCCAATCTTTGAAAAGAATCAATAAAGGCGAAAGGTAAGTAGTCGTAGCTGCACAAGAAGCGGTAACAGCAAGAAGTAGTAGTCGGCCGATAAGAAAGAGTAGCTTTAGAGATAGGGGGAGTAAGGTGCAAGCATATAGGTCAGAAGACGGGTTAGAGCAGGAAGTGGTAGTCCGGTAAAAGCAATAAGAGTATTGAGGCCATCGGTGTTTTCATTGGTCAGCAAGAGTAGGTCTGCCGAATGAGTGAAACTCATTTCAATAACCGTTATACGTATATTTGAGTTCAACTGATTCAAGCTTTTCCGTATCTTTTCTTTTTCTCAGTTCAAGAAGTCTTAGTGTGGTTAAGCCGGGGCCAGGGTCAGAAGTTTTTCCATCTCCCAGATCAGGCAGAGCCTCTACGCCTTCTTCCTTTGTATTCATTCAAATGCATTTACCTTTCCTTTCTCCCCCCAGGGGTAATTTGAATATAGTTAGGGTGTCCTCGTCTCGTAAGGACAAGAGTTCTGCCATTCCTCAACAACAGGAGCTTATTCTCGGCATCAATCCGTGAAAGCCTTCAAGCTCAATCCCTTCTTCCCCACTCTTTTAGGAAGACTAAAGATCGTGGCATGGCATCTCTCAGTTCCTTTAGCACAAGCCATTACTTAATTTTTTGTTATAGTAAATCCCTTCTCTTCCTCAAGCTAGTACCAAAAAACCTATTCCTTTCGGTTCGCTTCGCTCGCTTGAAACTGCGATTGCGCTTCGCTAGCTAACTACTAATAGTGCAACTACTAGAAATCGAAACTAAAATTTCACCCTCCTAAGAGGATTTTAAACATTATTCCATTAGCGATATGTTTATCCCCAAAACTGGTTCTCATCCGAGGAAGTGCTCTCTCTCTCCTATGTCAACCTCTACGGAAAAACGAAGGGTGAAAATCCTGGGTTGGTTGGTTCCTTTGACGCAGAGCAAGGAAGGAAAGATTCAAGGGCTGGAAATTCCAAGGTAGCTTGCTTACTTAATAGTTGGAAGATTGAGCAGCACCTTACGGAAGCAGTTCTATTCGCTAACCTAGATACGTATTAAAAGAAATGAGTTTCACATAGTGAAACGAGATACGGAACTTCACTCAAAGCTTGAATCATATGTATCTCAGTTCAAGAAGTCTAATAGTCTTCTCTTCGCTCTTCTCAGTTCTACGTATCTTTCGTAGAAAAAAAGGGGGGGCTAGGGGGCTATAAGTAGGCGTTTGCTATAAGAGCAGCTTGCCCCTTTATACGGCTTGAACTCATTTGTCAAGCAAACAAAGCACAACCAACCAATAGAGAGAGCGGGCTAGACCTAAAGATACGTATCTAGGTTATTGACTATACGTATCTCAGTTCAAGAAGTCTAATAGTCTTCCGTTCTCAAAGATACGTATCTCAGTTCGAACCTTTGTTCTCCTTCCTATACCTGATGTTATCCTTTTGAGTGAATGCAAAGACCCAATTCGTCCGGGCTGGGATGGCTTCCGAAGGAGAGGAATGAGTGAAACGACTCAAAGATCAAGGAGCGAAAGCCAAAAGAGTGACAACTATCGGAGCGAAGTAGACTAATAAGGAGAGGAGCGAAGTAAGGTTTTTTGCTTTCACCAGGGAAACTTCCTTATTTATCTTGCCACTCCTGAGAGTTATCCCTCGTTCTAAGAGCTACTTTCTTAGCTGCGGAAGAAAGGGTTGGTTAGTTAGTTAAGCTACCGGCTGGGCGGAAAGCAGAAACCGTACTGACGCTACTTTATCCCTCCTCTCTAATCGGGACTTCGAAGGAAGGGTAGATATTCGGAGTGCTACCGGATCGTGGGCGGGTTCATCGATGCTGGGAACAACACTGGCTAAGAGCAACTTAGGCTAGCAGAAGCTACAGGATTTACCCTCGGCTATAAGAGTGGGATCTTACCTTAGCTACTTTCTAAGACTATTTCCTGGTATTACCTTCGTTTCCTGCTCAAGCTTCAGATAAGACGAATAATGTAAGCTTATGTCACACTCTGGTACTTCGGTAATCTTGGGGTGTTAAGGATTGAGAAAAAGTCGCCTGTCGATGGTCGATGAGGGAAGTCATCCTCAAGCCCTATTTCCACTTATATTTTAGGTATAACAAGGGGGACAGCAAAAAACCGTAAAATACGCTTAACAGCAACTTCATGGGTGGTCGGTGGTGAACTCATAAATTGACACACAGTATTCACTGCATATGAAATCGCAGGTCGTGTAATAGTAATATACTGTAGAGATCCAAGAAGACTGCTATATTCAGTAGCATCCAGAAAGAAAAGAAATCCCCTTCATGAGCCGAAGGCTTAAATAAAACCAGCTATAGGTGACGTAAGAGGTTTACATTCAAGCATGTGGGCTCTGGACAAAAGATCACGAGCATATTTGCGAATAGAAAGATGAAGACCAACCGGAGTACGAGTAGCATGAATACCAAGAAAATAATATAATTCAGAGACCGGTTTTTTTTCATTTTTGAATAAATTCTGAAAGAACAGAAGGTAAGGATGATATCATCAACATAAAGAAGAACAATAAGATGATGGCCATTTCTGTGATAGACAAACATAGAACTATCCGACCGTATATTACATCCATCCAATTTTTGGATGTCCCAATCTTTGGAAAAAGAAGGAACTAAGCTTTAAGTAGCAGGACGAACTACCGGGCTGAAGGTTTCAGAAAAATAGAATAATTTTGCTTTCTTATAGCCCTTAGCGACTTCACGGGCTTTACACCGAAAAAGAGAATCATCAGCCTGATGCTTAACACGATAGACCCAGTTACACCCAATAACATTCATACCCGGATAAAAAGGGTAAAAGAGACGGTTGGATAAAAAATTCAATTCTTCATGCAGCGCGCCAAATGGGCTCTTTCATGGCAGAGGAAAAACTTCTATAGGTAAGGAAGCTTCAGAGGAGAGAGTTCGCGCATATGACGGATTGGCTTTTTGAATGACATCTTTCACCAACCATCAATCTTCACTTTGACCTCAGAACTCGCTTGCATGGGATGTGTGGAATGGTGAATAGTAGAGGAGGACGAAGGATTAAATATAGGAGCGGAAGATTCAGTGGAAGTGTAATCTGGAGCAGGGTCGGCCAAGATCAGGTTCAGACGACCTAAAACTGGATACAGCAGGATTGGTGGCACCTGTGGTCGTCCCAATAGAAAGAGGTGTGGAAGTCCCGTTTCCACGAAGACCAGCAGCGACTGAGGTTGACCGAGGACTTTGCACTGTCTTCTTAGTACAGGCCTTGGTTGAGGAATCACGTCAGGGTCAGAGAACAGCTGATGCTCCGGTTACGGAAACGCAAAACCTCCGGAAGTCTGGGTAGTCATGGTCGACGTCTCCCGGGTTTCAAGCGGGGTGCTTGTCTGTTTGGGCGACGCCGGAGAAGAAGAGGTCGAGTCTGATGCAACCGAGGAGGCCCAGGTTTTGAGGCAGAGATGTGAGGACGTCGTTCGGGGTTCGTGGCTAGGAGTCAGTCACTTCGACAAAGAGCGTCCTTAATTAGAACTTTAACAGTTTCATGAAAGATATTATGATTTTCTTATTTCCCCTTTGATATGATGAATAGAACGAGTTTACCGGTGAAGTGAGCGAAGCTTTGAGCCTGTGTAGGTTATTATTTGATTCCAGTCTTCCCTGGATTTGATGACAGATTATCATCATCAATAGCTACAGATTCCCATTCTCAATGAATAGAAGTTGGCACCTACTAAACCAAGTGCCTTTCTTTCAAAGGGAGAGGGGAATTCGTTTATCTTAATACCTATAGCGTAGATAGAAGCACGTCTAACCTAACGATGACCACTCAGTGGAAGATTTTCCCTATCCGTACATTTAGAGAGGACTCTACTTCCGAGTCTCATGAAGTTGAAGCCAATGATCAGTATTTTCAAGCGTTGGTAGGTGTATTGTTCTTTATGCACAAGGTTTTTCTTCTCAACCAAGGTCCAAAAGGAAGAACATGACCAGAAGAAGTAGCTCTACCGACATCCAGAGCTTCCACCAAGGCAAGCGAAATCCTCATAGTGAGGACCCTGAGTTAATCTGATTTGGATTGCTCTGGCGTCTTTACGATGAGGTTGCAAAGAAAGGTCCGTCCTATATGGCCAATATCCTTGCGGACAGTAAGTTAACTCATCCTCTTACTTTAGAAGGAGGGATCTCCGGTACCCATGAAGAGTAGATTACCTATCCTGTCACCGCTCCGTGGGCTTTTATGATTACACTACTCACGAATCTATCTATCCAATTTCTTACTTTTCTTGACTTGTCTCCGATTGCCATGCTGCGCTTTTCGCTCCTTATCCCGTACAGAACGAAGTGAATCTTATTTAAACATTAATAGCTACGGGCCCTCTTATTGCACTGAATGACGGATCACATGGGGCCTACTAATGCAATGTTTGCTCCGTGTAGGAAGGCATTTTTCACATAACGCTGGTATAGGGACCACTTCTTTAATGCAGCAATAGCCAGTAAAGTCCTAATCTTCACAACTGGACTGAAGTTAAGGTTTCCTCCAAATCTATCCAATATTCTTGAGCAAGGCCTTTTGCTACTTTAGTTTGTACCTAACGAAAAAAGAGCCATCCGCTTTACGCTTTACCTTGTACACAACGAAGTTTCAAATCGATCGCTTACCTTAAGTAAAAGGAAGCAAATAAACTCCCAGGTATTCTTTCAAGAGCTTGTAGCTCTTCAACCATGGTCTCTCTCCAACATGATTGAGATTACGAAATATAATTCATAAAAGTTTTCGGGTTCTTTTATAGAGAAGAGAAAGACGCTTCATATACACGATGACAAGGAGCGTAGCGAATTGCATGAAACCAAAGCCTTGAACAGGACGAGAGAGACGAGAGGAATAATGGCCTACCTCAGGCATGTTGTCTGGAACTGGATCATGGCTTGAGTCTGGAGAGGGAGAAGCGTTGGTTTACTGATCTCTTTCAGGTCCTGGCTGAGCTTCAACAAGATCTGGTCTTAGACGAAGTTTCTTTCTGGTATACACTATGGTTGATGGTGTATGAGTCACAGGCTTCTCTGGCTGATATATATGAGTCATTTTTCACGGTTAAACTCTCCGGGGGCAAACAAAACGTCACTAATCAGTGTAGGAGAGGTTGAAGTGGAAGCAGTGGAGGCAGAAGGTCGCAAATCGCCACTCCCCCTTCAAGTAGCTAATTCAAAGCAAAGGCGGAAAGGGTGGAGACAGGGAAAGATTCGTCAAAGGAAAGTCTCGGGCCTCTACTACTAGAATAGAAAGGAAGAACCTTTCCTCATTCCAGATTCGTCACTCTTCAATTCACTTCTGGATTTAGGAAGGAATTTTTTCACCTCGACTGACCACAGCCCAGTCGAAAGCTGCAATAGATTCGACCACATACTATGATTATGAAGGGGATTGGTAAGGGATCTCTGATCCTGATCCTTGCCGGGAGAAAGATTTTTAATGTAAATGTATAGGATGGATTGGTTGTAATGTTAACGAGCTTGTATATAATCCAATGTTCAGTGAGATGACTTTCCTACTGACTGAATCGCTTTCATTAGTTGAAGGAAAGGCCCCGCCTGGTCCCACTTACGAGTAGAGTTAGGAAATCTCGCATATCCGCTGTGTGAGTTAGAACATGAAAGACAGTCAGCCTTGGGACTGGATTTGTTGAGGTCGCGAAAGTCAAGGCACATGCTTTCTCTGCCGTCCGGCCGGAAGGCGAAGCCAGACTGTTTTCTTTCCGTTGAGAGTGGCTTTCATCTCCTATTCAAGATTAAACAGAAAGTCTGATTCTGTAAATCGGCTTTCCTAGGCTTTTTCTTAAAAATCTTACCTATCATTAGAAATTTTCTTTAATTGAAGGAAGAATAAGGGAAGGGTGACGGTCCATCGCAGAAAGACATGCCGTTAAAATCCTCCGATCCATAGATCGCAAACCCCATTATGGCGCACCCCGCCACAATAAATCTTATATCCCTGACTCCAGAGTAGAGGATGGCATCGCTGAGGCGAAAGTCCTATATTATTATAGTATTCCTGTTGATGTCGGCCTCTCCTCTCTTTCGGCATAGCCTTTTTCTCTCCTTTTACTCCCCTGCTGCCTCCATCTCCCGGCTGTTCTCTCCTGCTTTTCCTGTCGCAGATCCGCTGTCATTGATGGAAGATACTGCTCTCGAACTCGAATCCCCTCTTGTCCCTGAGCCTTGAAAGCGGAAATTGGATCCATTAGGTTCTTCGATTCTTTCAAAACAGACCTTGCGTCGTTTTAGCACAGAAGAGAGAGAGCCAAGGGGGCTTCTGCGGGCGATTCTGTAACCGCGGGCAGCCCGGCCGACTTAATGATGGCCGCGCATGAGATCGCACGAGACCACTTCGATTATGAGTCGGGGGATGCGAACATAGTGGCCCTAAAAGAGCGCTGAAACTATACCTTCCTTGTCCCTCTGGACCTATTAACCTCACTAACCCCCCTGTTGTTGGATATTTAGAGTCAGTTGGATCAGAACCAGCAACAGATCCTACTATTAGTTTATGGTCTCTGCCTTTCTTTACTATGTTCCTATCTATGGATCTCGTGTAAAAAAAGAATAAAAATAGGCTGGTTCCGTCGCTCGTCTTATGGAGACGTGTGTGCCAGGGGAATGGAGGGTAAGCTCTTTTGAGCTACAGTTTATGCATATTCGGATCTACTGTTGGAAGCTCTTGTTTTCGCTGTCTACTCTCTATATGGGCCCCCCTATACCAGTTTTCAGGGATGACACCTAAGGCTGATAAGGCTGAGTGGGGACCCACGCTGTTGACT
>Ga0058702_10000744_pt1 | contig 12963 bp, 17 predicted proteins | sample AgamicOrSfe_FD_83781 | JGI IMG/M metagenome (GOLD analysis project Ga0058702, IMG submission 83781) | Agave microbial communities from Guanajuato, Mexico - Or.Sf.e | ecosystem: Host-associated > Plants > Phyllosphere > Phylloplane/Leaf | place: Guanajuato, Mexico | collected 2012-05-30
CACGCGCGCCCACGCCACAAACCTCGCCTCCTTCGCCCTCCTCTACAAAACACTCACCATCCTGACACGACTGATATCTTCACACAGCCTCCGCGACAAGGTCCTCGCCATCCTCTCCGCTACCCGTGCCCATGCCACCAACCTCGCATCCTTCGCCCTTCTCTACAAGACTCTCACGATCCTCTCCCGCCGGAAACCCTCACTAGTCCCACACATCTCTTCCTCCACACCTCCAGCGCCCTCCTATACACCCTTCCTCGCCGGCACAGTCGCGGGCTATCTCGTCTTCGGCCGCCGCGCCTCCAGCATAAACCAACAGATCGTCATATACGTCTTCGCACGCGTGATGCTCGCGTTTGCGAAACTGCTGATCCTCGCGCCGGAGGCAGGTCCGCAGGGTTTCCAGGCGGGATATGAGGGCATCGGGCTCAAAGGTGGGATGGGCGGATGGTTGGAGCGGGTTTGTGGAGGTGATAGAGAGGTAGCAGATGCGTGGCGCCGTAGGGTAAGAAGAAATACGTGGCCGGTATTTGCGAGTTTGAGTTGGGGTGCGGTAATGTGGATGTTTCAGTGGTATCCGGAGTTGTTGCAGCCGAGTATGCGGTCGAGTATGAAGTATTTGTACGTGGACTGTGAGCGTTGGGATGGGTGGAGAGATTGGATTTGGGTGAATGAGTAAGGCTGAAAGGGTCGATGATGATAGATAGGCGTACATGGTACGCCGCTTCGGAGCTGGACATTGTACGGCTAGTGCTTCCGTTGCCAATACGATGCGTCGAATACGTTGTACATTCTTCCATGTTCCTGGCCCAACACGTTGCTATGCTCAAACATCGTCAAAGCCTCAAAGGTGGAGGCCTCGCAGATTGAAAGCCTCGCAAAATCTTGGTACGGGCTGTGGGCGCCATCCTTGACGCTGTTGTAACAACGAACAACTGTCCCAGAACGTGCTGGCGCAGCAGCGTGCGTCCATGTGCAGTCGGCGCAACCCTAGATAAAGTCCAACACGGCGTACCTGACGTGCGTCTCTCCCTGCTGTCATGCCATTCGAGCATATTGATCAGACCAAATCATTATCTTGTCTACAGCTTTGCCTGTACCATTTTACTCGTCTCCAATGCCACAATCACAATAACAGCAACGTCGTCATGCTTGCCACCATGGAAAACCTCATGAGGGTATCGCTTTTGCACCTCCCGGGCAAAAGGGCCATCTCTTTTCTCGTCCAAGCCTGCCACCTTCGCAGCGTTGACAATTGCTGTAGCGATTGCTACTTGGAGGTTCAGGCCTTGCGTGCTGCGTGCTAGATCTGTGCTTTGCGACGTGGAAAGTGCCAATTGCTTGTCGCTGAGACCCTTGCTATCTTGCCATATACCAGCATCTTCACTCTGTCGGGTAACGATGTCGACGATCTCTTTTTCTGATAAATTGTCCCATACTCCATCGGTTGCAAACATAACAACATCACCGTGCTGTAGCTGATGCTGACTGATAGCAGAGTCTTTTGGTTGATCGCCTTGTGAAGCCCTGCCACCAAAGAGCTCGATTTTGCGACGCAAAGACGGCGGAGTCTGCGAGAGCTGCCAAGGCGTATTAAAAGCATGAGTCTGATGCGGGGAGACGTGGACGACTGTTGGTGGAGAGACTGCTAGCCGGAAGTGAGCGAAACCTGAATCCCCGAGACTGTCAATAGGTAATGTCAGCCAATTCTTGAGCATAGAGCAAGCGGGACCTTTCCCATGCAGAGTGCTGCGGAAAGGACTTCTCATTTTAGCGCATTCTCAACATACTTTGCGGCAGTCATCTTTCCAGACCAGTCGACCACTCCAACACAAGCCGTGCTTCCGCCTCCCTGCACGGTATCATCATCTGAAATGCCATCGAACGCTTCTTGTAGTATTCTCCTCGGTAGATCTTTAGGTAGGCTGTTCCCTTGTGTTGCGTTTGTCCTATTTTTCCCAAACCCTTCGCTAGCTTCAGCCATGCGATTACATAAGCCGTGGGAGAAGTCACTCGGATCTATGCCTTGATCGGCCCAGCCCCCAACACCATCAGCAAGGCCGAAGGATAGTCCAGCATCTCCTAGGGCCGAGGTATATAGCGCATCTTGACCAGATTCGAGACGTCCAGAAGCGGGCGTCCAGGGCGTCTGACCTGAAAGCAGTATCTTGTGCGACGTCGACGGAAAAGTGTAGTAATGAGACTCAGGATCAAATTTGTGTTGCTTGCCGCAGAAGGAGGCAGCTATTTCGTATGTGAAGTCATGTTGGCGTGAAGAGGTAGAAGCTGCTGTTGATGACGGGCGAGTGTGCTGCATAGATGTTACATCATGGCTCGAACCGCTGGAGAGACATTGGGATCTTTGAGGTTGTATCGACGTTGTCTCAGCACGCTGGCTCGCCAGTATAGAGGATTGTTGATGATAATATCGTGAAAGAGTTGGGCTTGTCCTCGAGGATGTGCTGACAGCTTTGCTGGTTAGACAGGTTCTCATATCAAGAAGACATCTTCCGTAGCGAGTGGACAGCGAAGACATTAGTAGTACTACAAAGGCGAGGAAGCAATACAACGAGATGCGGTACATTGGGCAAAAGACGAAGTCATTGATGGCAGATATCCAATTGTACGCGGCGGAGTGCGGAGTGGGACCCGGCGCTATCAAGCCCTTGACAACGACCTTTCAATCAGCAGCAGCAACTCTGTGAAGCATTCCAACAAGGCAGTATACTGCACCAGGGCTGAAGGCTGATCTCGCTTGATCTGCTTTCTGGCGGGTCCTGCTTTCGTATTTTAGATGGCACTCTGCACAACTTTTCAGGCTTGAGTCACTATTTAACAGATAGGCTCTTCTTGCTAGTAACCAGCTCGCTGGAACGACTTTCAGATCGTGATTCTTGAGGCTCGTCAGTCCTACGGCCCTCTACACAACTGTTTGGACTTGAGTAGAGGTCTTCGAAATGGACTCTTCTTGTCCAACACTTAGTCCTAGAAATGTTCAGGTTGTCTTCAGGCATTCTCCACTCGTGGCATTCAATCTTTATCACTACTATCTGTAGCTTAGAGATATCTCGCCTCCCCGAGAGATCCCCTCTTCAATCATGGTCACTATCACGATCAAGCGCACCGTGCTGAGCCTCCCATTCCTCCACCAACATCCCAGCTTCATAAGTATCCCACCAACGACCATTGTGCCAACATTGCTTCCTGAACGTCGCCTCCCTCACAAAGCCCAATTTCGCATACAATCGGCCTGCATCCGCATTCCAGCCAAACCAACCCAGTGATACCTAATATTACAATGTCAGTATGCCCACTCCAGTCGCCAGGACATTCTTGTCCGGGTTGTACGTACCTTATGCATCCCTGCCCTCCGGAACGCCCACTCCAGTACCCACTCGATCGCCTCGCCACCGTAGCCTCGATTACGGTGTTGCGAGATTATGGTTAAGCCGATCATACAGTGTCGATGCTGCGCCGTAGTAGGCGTGGGCCCAGCACTCAGGATCAGGCGGCCGATGTGTATCGGTGTCGGTTTTGCGTCACCTTCCGAGGGCTCTGCTGCGGGTAGACAGATCCATACGGCGAGGAAGCAGTTCTTCATGAAGTGCTGGAGCATTTCCTTTGCATGCTCGCGGTTGCTGGGCTGGAAAGCGTCGGTTTAGTATCGCCCACAGTACTGGAACTGGAATATGTCCTCGCATAGAATCTGTGAGACAGCGTCGCCAAAATTACGACTTTTGCTCTATGACCATACGTGCGAGACAGCATGTGTGTGCGGAGCAATAGAGAAGGGGTTCATGAGGTGAGCAGCTGCTACCTTTCACTTGCGAGATGTCATGATGGAGCAAAAGTATACGTGAAACGTGCAATATCCCAAGAGATCAAAGGTGATGAGTGTATTGGCAAACACTGACGACGTACCCGGGGCACTTCAAGCGTGAGCTGCATTTGCGCAGTGCTATCCTGTGTCATCTCATGGTACACTTCGACGTCGCGCTCGAGGTCGATAGCGGTGAATTGCAGGCGCTTTGAACGGAAAGGGTCAGTCATCGTGTGAACAGGCTGTGGCAAGCGACCTGTACTTGTGTATATCCACGTCTCGATCACCTGAGATCGGCTTGATCTGGTGTCTTCAGGTGGAAGATAATCTGCAGTAAGCAGGGAAATAGATACGTTGAGTCACTTTTGAGCCAACAAATGCTCGAAGAGGAAGGTTGTACTCCGCCATTAGGAGACAGCTATACACTAGAACTATACTTGTCGGCGATGAAGTCCTCTGTCCATCAAACAACGTGATCAAGCTCGTGATGCTTGCTCCATCTTAACCTATTATTGACGGATGAAGAAGTCACAAATACCAGATGCATCACAACCTAAGGATGCAGAACCTTGTAGGGCGAATGTCAGACACAGTCTGGATTCCTGAGACTCGGAAGAAGCATACATAATCATCGTATCTTATGATTTAATCTCCCTGTTGTCTCGGTCCCATTAGCCAAAGCTTGATTCTTGAAGTTTTACATCATCTAGATGCATGACAGAGTCGTTTGCCACGCATTGCTCGCATTTTCAGGGGCATTGTTTACGTTGGCTCGTGTTCCAGCCCTACAAGATCGCGCTAAGGTGTCAAGGGTATCAACATTGTTTCATCATTGTGCAGCGGAATATCCACGATTACTTTCCACCGCAGACTATCATGACCCTAGGCGATTTAGACGCCTGCTCCGTGTCAGCTTGTGCTCCGGCAACGCAAAAAACGGATCCAGTGTTGACTTTGTCTTACTCTCCGCTGCATCTCGCACATCGGCCTGAGAAGGGCACCGGAATTGCAACATCCTTGTCAATCTGGTTTGACCATTGTTTCATGCACGCGCTCAGGATCTTGAGCCTCTGTCTCATAAGTGCGCGATGCGCCACCATGCGCTGAACAATTGTGTACCATTCTTAAATCACAGTACTGTCGTTCTCTTTCGCTGCTGTAGCCTAGTGCTCTCACATTCATTTCCCTTTATTTCCAACTACTGTCAAGATGTCTCACATCACCACATCCAGTTTCACTGGCACTACATCGTCCACACGTAATGCTCTTCGCACAATAGGACTGCTCCAAATTATCCTCTCACTTCTCAGCTTTTCCAGTACATCTCTGGCAGCTGATGCTGCCGCCTGGCGCGGCCGAAGTATCTATCAAGCCGTCACAGACCGCTTCGCACGACCGGATGGCTCGATAACTGCGCCGTGTGATCCAACTGCCGAGCAATATTGTGGTGGAACTTGGCAAGGCCTCATAAAGCAGCTGGACTATATCACTGGCATGGGATTTACTGCCGTGTGGATCTCGCCAATCACCGCACCCATTCCCATCCCTGGTGCCTATCATGGGTACTGGCAGCAAAATCTGTATGAGCTCAATACCGCCTTTGGCAATGCATCGGATTTGATCGACCTTGCAAATGCATTACATGCACGCGACATGCTGCTCATGGTGGACATTGTAGTCAACCACAATGGCAACGTTGGCTATCCGAATGAGACAGTCTACACTCAGTTTACACCTTTTGATGATGAGTCCTACTACCACACCTACTGCAACATCACCAACTGGAATGACCCGACCATGATAGAAGAATGCTGGCTTGGCGACGACGTGATCTCCATGCCAGACTTGCGCACCGAGGACCCGACAGTACAAGGTGAGTATCAGACCTGGATCTCGGAACTCGTCAGCAATTACAGTATAGGTTTGTCATTCCCTGTGCATCGTTATCTCACTCTTGCTGACTCAGGCTCGATTAGATGGTCTTCGAATCGACACAGTCAAGCACGTTGACCCATCCTTCTGGGTGCCCTTCGTGCAATCAGCCGGAGTCTTCTGCACTGGTGAAGTACTTGAAGGGAATACATCCTACGTCGCTCCGTTCCAGGAACTTCTCCCTTCCGTTCTTGGGTATCCGAACTATTACGATGCCATTTCCGCAATGTCTGCTACAAATGGCTCAATGTATTCACTATATGATAAGATATCTGCTGTGAAGACGCTCTTCGCAGATTCCACGCTCTTGGGAAGCTTCTCCGAGAATGCGGACAATCCTCGATTCGCCAGCTTGACAGAAGACATGGCTCTTGCGAAGAATGTACTCACTTTTACATTTCTGACTGATGGTATGACCTGCATCCCTTTACGATGTTCATTTCAATGCAAGTATTTCCCCGCTGACATTCCCACTCAGGCATTCCCATCGTCTACTACGGCCAAGAACAACACGCCACTGGCACCGCCGATCCCTACAACCGCGGCGCCCTCTGGCTCGAAGGTTACGACACCAATAGCACTCTCTACCGCCACGTTGCCTCTCTCAACCAGATTAGAAACACTGCAAACTTCCTTGACGCAAATTACCTCACCTACAAGTCCTTCCCGACTTACGTCGACGAAAACACTCTGGTGATGCGAAAAGGCTGGTCCGGACTGCAGACTGTAACTGTCCTGAGCAATCTTGGCGAGGAGGGAGTGAGCTACGAGCTGGACTTGACGCTGCTTCAGACTGGTTTCGGCCTGGTGGAAAATGTGGTTGAGATTGTAGGGTGTACACAGCAGACGACTGATGCGCTGGGCACGTTGCATGTCCAGATGAGCGAGGGATTACCTATGGTATGTTTGTCTCTGAATGCGTGTCAGGGTCCACGAAAGCTGATTCCATTCTCTACAGGTCTTCTACCCACAAGCAAAGCTCGTCGGCACAGGTGTCTGTGGGTTATGAAACACAACGTCATCAATGGATATTCTCCTTGGTGACACTATTACTACATCTGCGAGCTCTGTCGGGTCAGCTGGTCGGCCTGAGACGGGGTTTACAGCAAATGCCGTTGTCATCGTCGCCGCCGCCGGCGTATATGCTCTTCTTCTGGTCTGAGCTATCATTGTCTGGGACAAGAATGGTTCACTGGCGCATGGGATAGACTACGATATAACGATGTTATTCACTCTTTCACGACTAAAACTGCGCGCAATGCCCATACATGCCATATGATTGTGAAAGAGTGCGCTCTGCTTCATCGTTCCGCTGTCTTCCTGAAGTTCCATGATTGTTGACAGTCTCTCATTACTGGGACAAATACTGAACCACCGCTGCGCTTGCCTTGTCGTCTCTGCTCGTGCTCATCAATGCGTTTCCAATCCACCTGAGAAGCTCGATTCAACAGTTGATAGCTGATCATGCCGTGTGCAAGCCCAGTATCGACATGACAAGCGTCGGCGGGATACGTGACGGTGCGTCCTTCGAAGGGCACCATTTGGGCGTCAAAGGCAAAGCATGTGATGAAATACTACACTGTTCTTCACAGAAGCAGATGCGTACCTAGTACAGCCATGAGCAGACCATTAGGTTATATAGTGATCAGGATAGATGGTAATCGTCGTAGCAAAATCGGACTAAGACGTGTATATGGCGGAGTGAAACCCGGCGCCAAGACATTTTTATAACAACTTCCAATAGCTATCACGACAATATTGTACACCACCTCCCCTACAACATCAAGCAGCCTGCGTTTCGTCACTCCAGTCGCAGCGAGAGTACTTGCATTCTCCACCCAACAAGCCTACGCAATCCCAAGCCCTCACCTCCGCACCCTCCCACAATGGACTATAACTCCCTCCCCACCATCGACGGCACACTTACCACCGCCGAAAACGACCCCGACAACGCCCAAGCAGCCGCCTTCCTCTCTCAGCTCGCCCGCAAACGCCGCGCCGCCGCCCTTGTCATCCCCACCGCCGACGCCCAGGTGCGTCTCCGCCTCCGCGAACTCGGCGAACCAATAACGCTCTTCGGTGAGGGCGCGCCAGAACGGCGTGATCGACTACGTGAATTCTTGCTGGGCCAGCAGGAGGCCGAGGAGGGGGTGGATGCGGATGGAGATTATGGCATGATTGATGGGCCTGCGGCCGGGGAGGGAGGGGCAGGACAGCAGGCGGAGGATCAGGAGGAGTTTTACACGGAGGGAAGTGAAGACCTCTTACGCGCACGTCAGGATATAGCGCGTTTCTCTCTCAAGCGGGCACGTGCGCGGATAGCGTATCAGAAGGTCGAATCCAGCATCCCGCTGCGCACGCACGTCAAGCACCGCAACGAGATAAAAGAGCACATGAAAGGTTTCAGCCTGTTCGGGTCACAGATTGCGTCGGAGCGGCCTGTGAGTATCGTGCGGTTCTCGCCAAACGAGCAGATGCTTGCGGCGGGGAACTGGGCTGGCGGGATCAAGGTGTACGATGTGCCGAACTTGGAGGAGAAGAGACATTTGAGGGGACATAGCAGTCAGGTTGGGGGAATAGCGTGGTATCCTGGCGCGACGTTGCCGGGGGCAGGAGTCTCGCCGGAGAGCGTGAACCTGGCGTCGGGTGGAGGTGATAGCAAGATTCAACTGTGGAGCCTGACGAACGACCAACCACTTTCGACATTGACAGGCCACTCAGAACGCGTCGTGCGCACTGAATTCCACCCGTCTGGTCGCTACCTCGCCTCCGCTTCCTTCGACACAACATGGCGTCTCTGGGATGTTGCAACCTCACAAGAGCTTCTGCTACAAGAAGGCCACTCGAAAGAAGTCTTCGCTCTTGCTTTCAACACGGATGGCTCGCTGCTGGCGAGCGGCGGATTTGACAGTATCGGTCGGATTTGGGACGTGCGGAGTGGCAGGACTGTCATGATACTCGAGGGGCACACAAGAGAGATCTTCGGGCTGGATTGGAGTCCGGATGGGTATAGAGTGCTCAGTGGGAGTGCGGATGGTATGGCGTTTTGCTGGGACGTGAGGATGGTGCGGGATGTGGCGAGGATACCGGCGCATAGTCGTGGCGTGACGGATATCCGGTGGTTCAAGGGACAGGATGGGCCTGGGAGCCTGGATTCACCGAAGACGAACGAAAAAGGCGAAGCGGTGCCGAAGAAGGCAGGCACGTTTATGGTGTCCTGTGGATTCGATAAGAATGTCACAGTGACGAGCGCGAACGACTGGGCGCCGATTGCGAGTCTGTCTGGACATTCGGAGAATGTGTTGAGTTGCGATGTCACGGGTGATGCCAAGTGGATTGCGAGTTGTGGAAGGGATCGGACCGTGAAGTTGTGGGGAAGAGATGATATGGAGGGGTTGTATCAGGATACTTGAGGTGGTGGTAAAGAAGAGGCTTTGGGTCTCACGGCAATCTCCTGGTCTTGACAAGGTCGCTTCTAATGCATTATGGCTTCGAAACTTTCCTCCCTGGTGCCATTCTGGTGATACTGGTTCATGTCGTTTGAACGTGAGGCTTGTACTCGACAGCACTCTCCTGGTATCGGCAAGGTGGCGTCCTAATGCCTCCTTAATTCAGGTATTCTCCTTCTGGGTTCTATCTGGTCATCATGGATCCTATTGCCTCGACCTGAGTCTTGTACTATCCTCGCAGCATGAAGGTAGTGGAACAATCCTGCCAGATTGTAGAATTGAGCATACGATTGGAGCTGGATAGTCATGGTTCTTATTGCCCGGTGTGAGTCATGAATGTGACGGTACTATCCTTTCATCACTAGGATGGAGTCTGGGTGTCTGCTAGAGTTCAGTATCCTCTTGCTCCACAGCGTCTGGATGATCGTGGGCTCTATGCTTGCAGGTCAGTCTAGCCCACTACGATACTCTCAAGACTGTACGAAATCCTGCTAACATTGTGTTTAGGTTTGAAGTTTGCCGCCTTGTTATCTTCGAGGCAACGATTCCGATTGACCGTACGGAGGTGCCGTAGTATATCGTTCTGGCATAATGGCTTGTATAGGATCCTGATTTCGGGCAATTTGTGATCGTGGTGGCTAATGAGGCGGCGGTGGAGACGGGTAGGAAGAGGAAGCCGGCGGCAGGGGAGGGACGGCGGCGGCAGGGGAGGGACTCTGGATACGTCTGGGCCGCGGGCTATGGTGGATGAATGGTAGATTGAGCAGATTGAGAGCAGCGGGGCATAACTCGAAGACGAAAATGGCAATGGTGCGAGATATGAACCGGACAACTCAGTGCTTCGACGACTGACTGAAAGTGCTAATCCTACTTGCCATGCCACGACGCATATGGCTTGCCAATGTCTCTTCCAGAGCAGAGTCGGTTAGGCTGGTATCTGCTGCGAGATTAGCTTGATATCCAAGGTCCCAAAGCTCTCATTCGAGATGGAGTCGACATACTATCTAGATCACTGAAGCTGCTCCCTATGCTAGGTGTCGCAGCGTTTGCAGCTGGGCTGAGCTGCGGCTCTGTGCTGCCAGTGTCCATGGTGTTTTTCGTAGCATATACCTTGCCAGTTCCCGCTCGATTGCCAGTATGAGCGTTTTGATTTGTAGTTTGTGATGCTTCATGAAAGCCTTGTTGTGCCGTCCTAGCACGATGGGGACTTCGCAAAGTGTCGCGAAGATCTATTTGCTGAGTCTCGCTAGTTGTGTTAATGTGCCGTTGTGCTGCTCCGATCCCATCGGTTGCTCGACTCAAATTGCTATCGTGGCTGCTTGCAAAAGGAAGGAATACTGGCGACAAATCTCGAGACTGCGACTCGCCCGGACTAGTGACACGAGCGGGTCGAAAGAGTCGACTTCGTTCTATTGGTCGCCGTCGTGTCTGTTGTGGGGCGGCGTGACCATTGTCCTCTTCGTCTGGTGACGACGATTGTGTTGATGACGAGGCTGTGCCTGAGGTCGAATGTGGCGGTGATAGTACTGGATTTACTTGTGTCTCCGCCACTACGCTGGCCGGGCTAGGGATATTTGCTGGTCTGGTCCTCGCCCTTTCCCTCAAGTCCCGTGGGGTATCAATGGGCAGTGCATTCGGCTTTAGGAATACCTTGGGTGGTTCTATGAGGCTTTAGGGACCTTACGCAATAGCACAATGTATATACATACTTTGATTTGGTCTGATGATATTCAAAGCACTCCTCGTTTGAGCTAAGGCAGTAGCGCTTCCTCGGAACGAGCCTTTTCCAGATCCTGCTTGACTTCCTTTTACGGTGGAAGCATCGGATCCAAAATTAGCTGTTTCGTCAAGGCTGTATTTACCTTGCACTTGTGACGATACGGACAGCTCGGGGCCGCCAACCATTGACGTTGGTCGTGAAGCGCTTATCCTCTGCATTTGAGCACGGACTGTGGACAGTTGGTGCTCGTATAGCCATGCTGCTTGCTGCAGTAGAAAAGGGACAGGCACATCGAATTGGTCCGCCCTCTTGAGAGTCAGGCAGAGTCCAAGGTAAGTCCAAACGACATCATATCTTACAGCTCAGTCCCTTAATGCTATCAGTCTCGCTGTCGTGTCGCATATTCAATTGGACGTACAGTTCAGATCAATGCTTCTTGGATTCTGCGATATGGTTGCCCATAGCTTTCGGTCATCTTCTGAGTTCCAGTCTACCTATCATCGAAGTCATGAGCATGAATCTTTCGATGTGCCAGCAAGCAGCCTCACCAAAGGTGGATCGACGAAGTCACGACGTGGGAACGGCAAGCGGATGAAGACAGTATAGTGATGATCATCAGAAGTGTTTAAGCTCGACATGATGAGTGATCAGTAAGATAATTTTGGCGGATATCTCTTGAGGTTTCGTACGAATCATGGCATGAAAAGAAGAAGACGAGAGCAGATTGCTTGCTGTATGCGAGGAGTACCGTGATGGTTTCGCCGAGTCATGGGATAAAAGCTTGGCGAAAAACATCCTGGAGAATCATTGCAGATCTGAAGATTATAGACACAACACCACCTTGCCGCAGAGCAGTCTCATAGCGGTGCCTTACTCGCTCGCCTTACAGACCCTTCCACAATGGGCTCCTCGACTTCCCGCCCAGATCCCTCAACCTACATTCCCTCCCCTAGTGTCGTCCCCAACCTCCGCTATCCTGCGTTCAGTCCAGCAGCAAGCATACTACCTCCTCCGCCCTCATCAGCGCCCAAGCTCCTACCTCCAGCCACACGACCAGACCAAGCCACTCGGACACGACGACAAGCCGGTCTCTTCTTCGGCGGCGCCGCATTCGTAGTCTTCTCCAGCATAATCACACGGCGAAGTCTGACAAAACGAGGCAAGCCAATCGCAGCCGCAATTGCAAACGCCACGAAACCCGGTGCCAGCGGGGGAGTCGGACCAGGGGCAGCAGGCGTCAACACTGCTGGTGCTGGCGCTGGCGCTGCAGCAGAGGCCGATGCTGCTGCTGCACTGAACAACAGCGGGCCGATTTTGGCGATTGAGGCGCTGACCGTAGCGTCGATGAACGTCTTTTCCTGGGCTATCATGGCGACGGGAGGAGCGTTGTGGTACTTTGACATTGCGAGCATGGAGGATTTGAGACGGAGTATAAGAGGTGGGATGGGCGTGGACGGAACGGGGAGGACGGAGGAGGAGGCAGAGCAGGAGATGGAGGAGTGGTTGGCGACTGTGTTGAGTAGGAAGGATGATAAGAGGATGAGGGAGGAGGAGACGAGATTGGAGCGGCAGAAGAGGGATAAGGAGGAGTTTGCGGAGTTTCAGAGGTTTAAGAACGAGAGAGGCCAGGCTAGATAGTTAGATTGGCTTGTTATGCCATGAAGGCCTTGCGCTGGGCAGTAGATGTCTACGGACCCGTGGACTCATTGTCAAGGCTGCTCGCCAGGTAGTCATCCTGCGATGCTCCTGGCACGAATCGTTGTAGTCTCGTGCGTCGAGTTCGTGCGGACATAGCTTGTGAACGCTGGATCCTGTCCGCAGGCTCTGACGTTGCGCACGACATGTGTTTCAGCTCTTCCTGTACGTATTTGACCGGCAGATCGACGGCGGCAGGCTACAAGGGGCGGGCTCGACCCAGCACCGTCGAGGGCAGCTTGTATATCACCATCAACTTCTTGTATATCCCCACCTGAATCTCTCAGCCTCCAGTCCCCTCCACCCTCACACCCGCCTTCCCATCCCTATTCGCCCTCCACACACTC
>Ga0058702_10000746_pt1 | contig 12957 bp, 9 predicted proteins | sample AgamicOrSfe_FD_83781 | JGI IMG/M metagenome (GOLD analysis project Ga0058702, IMG submission 83781) | Agave microbial communities from Guanajuato, Mexico - Or.Sf.e | ecosystem: Host-associated > Plants > Phyllosphere > Phylloplane/Leaf | place: Guanajuato, Mexico | collected 2012-05-30
TCCTCTGCCTACGCCAACTCCTTCGTGGGGCTCCTACAAGTCACTACTCGGCCTTAGCACAATGTTGTCCCCAAATCGTGGCAGAACGTCCCCAGCGAAAGAAAGCATCCGACCTGTGACAGGGTTCGGCAGAATTACGCGAAGTGTTGCTAAATTGAGACATAACGACATTAAGGAATCGAGCGCATTTGTGTATCCAACATTGCCTGCAGGTATCCCGTCATCTGCCAGGCGAGCCGCACCGAGTATTGCCACGTTACCGCACGCACCGAACATCGACCACATCACTGTCCCGATCGAAGAGCAATGCGAATTTGCAATTGTCATCTCCATGTATGAAGTATACAACGACAAGATATTTGATCTCCTCACGGATTCGCCATCGACGGTGAAGACTGCCTCAAAGAGGAAACAAGTACTGTTCAAGAATACATCGTGGTCACAAGATCGAAAAGTGGTGACCGGGTTGAAGAAGATCGTATGTGGAAGCTTGGAAGAAGCGTTGCTTGTGCTGGAGACTGGACTGCTAGAAAGACGAGTGACTGGTACAGGAAGCAATGCTGTGTCATCGAGAAGTCATGGTTTCTTTTGCATCGAGGTGAAAAAGAAGAGGAGAATGTCAAACGTCAGCCATGTTTGGTATGGAAACAGTTTTACAATTGTTGATCTTGCTGGTATGTTGATTTGTCTTATCTGCATCAGGCTATCACTTATACCTCCAGGATCTGAACGTGCACGCGTTGCAAACACCGCCGGAGCCACTCTAGCAGAAGCAGGCAAAATCAACGAATCCCTCATGTACCTGGGTCAATGTATGCAGATTCAAGGTGACATCTCATCAGGTGTCTCCGATCCCTCAACCATCGTGCCATATCGCCAATGCAAACTCACCGAGCTTCTCTTCTCAAACTCCTTCTCGACCGCGTCCACCTCAAATCCTCAACAATCACGACAACAGAAAGCAGTCATGATCGTCACGGCCGACGCACGAGGTGACTTCAACGCCACTAGTCAGATCCTTCGGTATTCTGCCCTCGCCCGCGAAGTCACTGTTCCTCGCATTCCTAGCGTCACATCGACTCTCTTCTCAACCGCTGCCACGACAACCACAACAGCCGCCACACCTCACAATCACGCCGTTACTATTTCGTCCACCTCTACCGCGCCTAGTACTCATCCCCGACTTCCCTGCACCACCTGCGCGACCCATGCTGTCGAAATTGCTACTTTGCAAGCCGCCCTTGAGGAAGAACGTGCCACACATGCCAAAGCGCTCGAAACTCAAGAATACACCGTCCGCGCCGAGTGCTGGGACTCGTTCGAGTCGGAACTGGACAAGCAGCGAGCACGATGGCAGGAAGCGTGGGAAGAAGAACGAGAGCGAGCTGAGGTACATGGTGACAACAAGCTGGAAGTTCTGGCAAAAGCATTAGCTGCGGAGAAATCTGACGAAGATGGTGATTGTGTGAATAGCCGTGCCGAGGGGAGTGCCGCTGCAGCAGCCGCCGAGCTCGAAGAAATGAGAAAGCTCTTGCGGCAGGCGAAGAGAGAGAAGAATGCTCTGCAGGAGGAAATCAGGGAGTTGAAGCAGAAGAATGAGGGAATGATGAGGGAACAGAGGGAGAAGGCTGCGAGGACGCCGAGTAGGAAGGTTAAGGTGTTGAAGGCAAGACCGTGGAATGTCGTCGAGGCGGAGGGCATGGAGGGGATGGATATGGACGTTGGTTCGGAGAATGTCAGACCTTGAGACGTCTTAGAAGGCACTTCATGATTCACGATGGGACGTTATGAGATGGTATTATCTGGGCTGCCTACGTCGGCTTGGAGCAGGGCAGAGCAGGATACATGGGAATGAGCTCGTCATGGGAAGAGCCACGAAACTCTTCGGGATACACTAACGTCGTTCTTCGGCTACGCTGCAGCTGTACAGGAGCAAAGAAATGACAGAAAATCTTTCACCATGGCGGCACTCTACGATGTCAGAAGATGACATCTTCCTCCACCATGAATCATGCAGTGTCCACCATTTCACAGCGCCAAGCCATCCAGCATCAACCACACATCCCATCAGACTCCCATGACTCGCTGATGCTATAGCCTTTCTCCTTCTTACGGTCCCGACTTCCACGCTGTCTGGCTCACGTTCATGCTCAGGAACCCCGCTGTCGGTAGGCCACGGGCCGTCTCGCTCTCGTGACTGGCTGCACTTGACGCTGCATATGAGCTTCACCACTAGCAGGTCACGTCGGCTTTTGCGATTAGCAGCCAGCACAGCACAGCATCTGCATCTGCCGATATATGACCTACGAAATCAGCTCTAACCACAGCCCCCGATCCCGGCCTCTGCCTATGCCGCGTCTGTCCCCTCCTCTTCGTGTTGCCTGCGCCCGATCGCCCTTTCTCTTGCAGCTTTTCCACATCGTAGGCTTCCGGGTGAAGCACCCTGGAAGGATGCTAGTGAGAAGAGGAGACGGAATTGTGGGTGAGGTACAATTGGTTGAGGACGACGTGTACAATCCAGGCAGATGGAACGGGAGACAGGGAAGGATTTATCCTTATTGATTACTGCATGTTATCATTGACACGTTATAGATATACAAGGTCTTTTCAAGCCGGGCAAGAAGGTGATGCTTTCCCTTCTGGTCCCGTTCGTTCATTACTTCCTCAGTTTCTCCCACAGTACACAGTGGTGCTGCTCGTTCTCCTCTCGCGCGGCATCTCCATCGCATGCTCATTCCTCACCTATGGTGAAGGTTTTCAGGCGAGCGTGCTCACCTTCGTGCCGTTGTTCGGTAACTTCGCTCTGAATAGCACATACGGATGCACTCTCCTCTCCGTTCCAGGCCACGTTTGCTGCGGCGCGAGTTGTAGTTGATTGACCGTGAAGTAGAGGTATCCATCCGTCGCAATCGAAAGGGTATCTATCCAGTTTATGCGCGGATCCCTCACAAACGTGCTCATGCTGCCGTTGGTAGGGTTGTAGATGACCACGGCCTCCTGCTGAGGGTGACCAAGATAGATCAAGCCATTCGAATCGGTCTCGAACCCATCACTCGCCCCCTTCTGCGTCAGACTGTTCACGCCAGCCTGGGCCCTCACCTCACTCGCCGGTCCCTGCGCCCTCAGCAACGCAGTCGGGACACTATACAAATAACTCCCGCCCGTCGGTCCAAAGAAAAGCGTATGTCCATCACTGCTCAACGCAATCCCATCCGCGCCAAAGCCCAAATACTGCTCCGGCTCTCCGGCCATGAAGCCGTAAACAGGCTGACCCCAGACGAAAGGCAGGAATTGAAGCTCGGAGTGGGTGCGAGAGTCGCCGTTGAGGTGGCGCCAGGAGTTGCCGGAGGCGAGGTCAACGATGACGAGGCCGTTGTGGCCTTCGGAGGAGGAGTCGGTTATGTAGGCGACGCCGGAGGAGTTGGCGGAGGAAAGGTTGGAGCGGAGGTCGAAGCGGACGTCGTTGAGGTAGGAGTCGCCTGTGGGTATCAGCATGAGGTTTTGGGTTTCAAGAGTGAATGGGGAGGGGGGAATGTACGGTAGCAGACTGTGGGTGGGAATGTAATGGTCCGTGCGACGGTGTTGTTGTTGAGGTTTAGCTGAACAAGTTTGCAGCCGCCAGTGTTGTCCAAGAGCATGTTGGTCGTTGGGTCAATCACACGGCCCGTGTCAAGAGCCCATAGACGGTCCAGTGGGTCCACAACAACAGCCTGGACACCAATGAAGTAGTCATCATAGTTGACAGAGGTTGCTTGTGGTGTGGTAGTCCTATTTATGGCCCCTCCTGGTGGCTGGTTGTAGTTCACGGACGGGTAGGGGACCTACAGATGTTTAGCTGTGTTTCTGTCAGACTCAAAAAATAGCACACCTCTGTTCCATTGATCAACTCAGCAACCTGGAACTTGCCGTTCGAGCCAGTATTGGTATTGTTCGCGTCGAGACCAGCTGGGAAAGTTGAAAACATGCGACCAGTGGAAGTCACAGCGATGCTAGAAGGTGTTAAGACGGCACTCTCCGGGCAGAAGACGTTGTGCACTCACGCTGTTGGCCATTGACTGCAAAGATATTGTTAGCCTAGGGGAGCAGCCTGCGGGGTGATGACATTACCCTTCGTATAAGTGCACCACGTCCAAAGCAGGACCGTACATACCTGGATCTGATTGAATACGTGGTGACTGTGCAGAAGCGGGTAGGCCAAGAGCAATCAAGCCCGCAACGATGGAGGAAAGCATAGTGCGCGGTATGGTTCGTTCAGTAAGGTAGAGCACAATGAAGAGGAGAGGAGAGGAGAGCCAGAGGAATAGGCAGAGGAACAGGAAGAGGAAGCAGTGGTCTTATACAACAAAAAGTATCCCGCATGTCACGGCAAGCACGAACGTCATAGTCGAGTCGTCGGAGTGCACGCCGCCACCCCTCTGCGTACTACACGATACAGTCCAGCAGAGCAGAGACCTCCAGGTGATCGTGGAGATCAGTCATCGCGGAGTTTCGGGCGTGTGCGACTGACGAATTGAGTTTCGAGACGGAGCGCAGTATGACAGAGTGATGGTGACATCGAGGTTGATCATGGAGGAGTGCCGTGCCAATTTGTGGAGGGATCGTCTACTGCCCCTTTCTGTCTTCATTTTCAAAGAACATCCACGATCTTGTCCTCCTCATCCTCCGCCTCCACTTTCGCTGCCTCAATCTGTGGCATCTTGATATCTTCCCCCTCTCCCTCCTCATCCCTCGCGATAATCTGCACAACCCGATCACAAGCCTCTCGAACTTCCTCATTCTCGACGTTCAGATGACACTCCCGGACGATGGGATACACCTTGATCTGCCGCATATAGTCTCGGCCTTCTCTTGTCGTTGTAAGCAGTAGCAGTGTTTCCAGATGTGTCTTAATAATCTCAATATCGCTATCTCGTGCCTTGTCCGGTGGCTGTAGCTGTAAATCTTCCAGCATGCCTTCGGTGTCCTCGTCACTGAACTCTTCTGATCCCATGATTGGTAGTAGCAGATATGGCATGATGTTGATACTCTCAGTGTCCAGAAAACGTGGATGTGACTCTATTTCAAAGGCGACGTTCTTGATTGTTGAGGCTACTCCTCGCCGCCGAATGTCTGACTTGTGTTCGGTAAAGACTGTCAGTTTCGTCAATGGTATGATTCTGTTGTCGCGTTCTTGCGGTGTTGTAAAGTATAGTCGGCATTCAGAGTGCTGAGAGTAGAGGTTAGATGCCGTCAAGAGTAGCATAAGAGTGGTCTCACCTTCGAAAGGTCTGCAAAGAAATATGATAGATAGTCGAAATCAGCTTCTTTGTTGTATGATCCTTCTGCGCCCTTGACAAAGCAGTCCATTAACTGATCGATAGCAAACTTTGAAGTCGATAGTGCTTGTGGTATCTGTCGTTGTGTCTTGAGTATTCGCAGTAGGTCATCAGATTTCGCGAGATTGGCGAGCAACATGGCTATCTCGTTCGCATTTGGTTCTTTTTCAGCCTATAGATTGCAAGTAAGCCTCATACAGAATACAGCAGTGCTGAAACACCCGGAGAAAGGTTGGGTAACTGACATACGGTGATCCGATGCATGAGTGATTCCAGGAAGTCATCGTCTGTCGCCAGGTCTTTCAGGATTCCCTGGTCCTCCGACAAATTGATGAGCATAGTCAGAGCATTCTTGGCTATAGGCTGAATCTATGCTTAGCATGATGTTGGATTCCAGTAAGGGACATTGCATACTGTGTAGTCTTTCACCAACAGCTTCAGGTCTTTGATTGGCTCAAGTTGATTTCGCTTGAATAGTGCTTGATCTTGGGTAGAGTATCCTATGAGATTCTCGGCGGCTGAGGTTACATTAGGTCGAGTCGTGGCGTCGTCAAGCCAGCTGAAACCATACCGATTTGTCTGATTTGCGTGTTGCCATGATGGAGGAACTCGACGAGCTATCCATCGTGTCAGTGAATGATTGAGTCACGCCGTATGGTCTTGTCTTGTACCTCTTCAAGTTCTGTAGGCATGCTGACCGTGGTGTGATGTGTGACTTTCGGGGGAAAAAGATAAAACAGATCGACAACCTAATCTGAAACTCTTGGGCCGGGACGCTCCGAGTGTGTGACCAGCGGGGGGACTCAAGGACTCAAAGTTGACTGAGCGCGTCGCTACTCATATATCTTATCTCACAACACCTAGGAACTCCCATTCCTGTCTCATCGTCGGGAGTCGCAGCTGCATCGTCTCCGTAACCTCGTATCAACCTTGTAGCGAATGTCATTGCGCGTCCTAGACGCTCACACTGGGCAGTCATATACTGCCGATGCCGCCTCTCTCCAGACCTTAGAGGCTTTTAGGTCATGGCTTGCGGAAGCTTCAGGGCTCGCTGCTGGTCAGCTGATCTTGTTGACCAGCGCTGGGAAGCAAGTGAAGGTCCAGTCTCTGCGTGAACGAGTAAGTCGTTTATCCTCCTCTTCGTTGCGCCGGCACTAACCACCAACTTTCCAGGACGATATCTTCCTCTACAATCGACAGTACCTCTCCTCCCCCAGTACACAAAAGCTACGAGTCAAGCTACCCTCTATCACCGCAGCTCCACCAATATCGCACTTCCCACCAGTCCCCTCACAAACAGAACGACCTGAAGCATGGCAGGCACTATTTGAAGCCCGACGAGGCTGGGCACAAAACGTACAAGACAGAGCCGAGAATGCTGTGGCGTTGTTACGTGAACAAGACAACGCCACCAATGCCATACAGAGCGCGACAGCAGTGGCACATGGTAACTTACGGTCTCACGTCGACAGCCTTGACGTGAAATACCAGGACGCTGCGACCTGGGCAAATAATGTCCTTCAGGAGCAAGCGCAAACTGTAGAGCTTGCACAAACGGTATATCCTTACCTTGAATCGCTGCCCGCAAGGAGTGACTTCGTTCAATACTTACCACGGCTTGGTCTTGACAAGGAACACTCTCAAGAGGATGAGCTTGCGCTGGCAGATTTTGTACGGCCCGAACAGTATCAATCAACCAAGAATGTGCTGCAGAAGACGCAGCAGTACTTGCGTACCCAGACCACCACTCTACAGGATGCTGTAGAAGGCGTGCGATCTGACATGCAGACTGTAGCGAAGTCCATCGGCAAGACGCAATCTCTTTGCTCGCAGATCTCCAAAAAGTCCAACGAGGACGAGGAAGAAATCAATGTCCTAGCCAATAAAATTGTCTCCGATTGTTCGGACGCCACGGATCTGATAGCTCAAGGACGTGGTGGTAGTCAGCTGGCTCGGATAGCGTCTCTACAGACTAACAACTATCTCCCATTGATGATGAAATACTATGATGCAATTGTTCACTCGATCCAAGAAGCGTATAACAGAAGAGGTCAAGTAGCAGATGAAGCACTTGTGAGTATGCAGAATATTGCGAGTGTAGAAGGAACATTCGCAGTGGTTCAAGCTCGATTACTGCAGTTCGACCTTCCAGAAGATGGCGCGGATGCCTATGAAATGATGTCTGTCATCTCTCAACTACCATTTGTCTACGGTATGCTCTTGATCGAGGCTGGCCGTCGAAAAGAATGGTCAGACAAATTACGCACCGAGTCTGCTGTTCTGGCCGAGGACATCGCAAGGGTTCGTGAAGAGGAGCAGAAGCGACGAAAGAAGTGGATGAAGAGCATAGGTCATCTACTTGGAGAGTTTCCTACAGGTAGTGCAATGGAGTTCGACCTCAATCTGCAGCCAGGCAAAGATGATTTGCCTGAAATTGTGAGAGCAGACGTGACGCAGTTTCTCGAAGCATTATCAGGATGTCCTGGGCTTGCGAGCACAATGACTGAGCTTTCAACACTTATGAATGACCTAGATAAGCCGGCGAAGAAGCAGCTTAAACGTTCTATCGCATTCAAGGCTGGAAGTATTTATGAAGCAAGTAGGAGTAGAGGTTCATCTTCCATCAAAGACATCGGAGAACTTTCTGCACTCAAAGAGCTCAACCTCAGACTTGAGGAAGAATTGAAAGGTCAAAAGAGTCGCGTGAGGAAGTTGGAGAACCTTGTGTTCAACCAGACTCAGACCAGTCGAACCAACTCGTCCAACTTGTTCAACATGCCAGGAGCGAGGCGACCAGAATCACCAGTACCATCACCGGATTCTCTCTCACCAATGCCATCCCCAAAGTCGAATGTAGACCTGCTTTCTCGTAAAGCTTCTTCTAACTCGAGAAGAGTATCTGCAAATAATTCACAAGATGAGAAGCTCATGGCACGACGTGTTGTTTTGCTTGAAGCTGAGCTGCATGAAGAGAAGCAGAAGAGCCAACAGCAAGAGAAAAATCTGATGTTGATAAAGCAAACTCAACTAGAAACACACGAACAACTCGAACAAGCCCGAGCCACGAGCAAAGACTTGTTAGGTAATCTAGATGCACAACAGCGGGAGTATGCTGATGAGCGACGTATGCTTCAGGAAGAAGTCTCTGATTGGAAACGCAAGCTTGAAGATGTGGAAGATGAGCTTGAACGGATGAGTGGTAGTCGGGAGAATGAGAAACTATTAGCGAACGAAGAGCTGCACACCGTCAGGGAGCAACTAGATGATGCTGAACGCAAGCTCAACAAGCACTCTGAAGAAGAAGCGGAGAACAAGACAGTGTTAACACGAGTACACAATGACTTGCAAGTCTTCGAAAAAGATGAGGATCGGATGCAAGCTCATCAGGATCTTCTTGCACTTATTCATAGTCTCGCACGATTGTCTGATCAAGCCACTCTGCATATGTCCAGATTGCAGGATGCTGTCAATGATGCAAAGCAGGACAATCTGAAACTACAACATGATCTCGATCATCGTTCCAGTGAAATGTCACGAATGGCAGAAGCACATCGGACTCTCGAGCAGCAGATGAAAGAAATTCAAGCAAGTCTAAATTCATGGCCAGCACGTACTGCAGCCTTGGAAACGGAGATAATAGATGGCCGAGAACAATTACGTACACTAAGAGCCAAATTCGCAGAAGGCGAGACAGGTTCCGAGGTACTGAGGCAAAGATTGGAGCATCAAGCAGCAAGAGCAGCCGACACGGCAACAGCGTTAGCAGAAGCGAATGCAGAAGTCGAGCGTCTCAAGCATGAATTGTTGACAGTACGGTCGAAGCACTCTGAGAAAGGTGATCAAATCAGTCTACTAGAGCAACGACTAGAAAGCCGCACTGCAAAAGATGTCGAACTCAGCAATCGCCTCGCGGGTAATGTCCACGAACTCGCACGCTTGCTCGAAGCCTTGGGCCTCTGCGTCCTCGCTGGGTATGATGGCGCAATGTCGATCCAGCGAACCTCCAGACTTAGCAGCACAAGCACAAGTCAGAACCTCCTCGACTCGACCACCTCCACCTCCCTCACCTCTCCTACCAGCCCTCATCCCCAGCAGCAACCCTACGACCTGACCATTCCCGGGCCCCTCCTCTCCTGGCCCCACGCGTCCACCCTTCCCGAAGAAGACCACCTCTTCTCAACCTTCCTCACCACCCTCTCCGCCCTCTCCCTCCCCGCCCTCTCCGACGCCATCCTCAAACTCCGCCGCGACGTCGAATGGACCGGCAAGAAGTGGAAAGCCGAGGCCCGGTCCTACCGATCCCAACTGCACGCTGCTTCCCTTGATGCTGCGGGCAAGATTGCGTTCAGAAATTTCAAGGAGGGAGATCTGGCGTTGTGGCTGCCGACGAGGGGCCAGAAGAATAGACCGTGGGCGGCGTTTAATGTCGGAGCGCCGCATTGGTTTTTGAGGGAGGAGAGTGGGCATAAGCTGGAGAGGAGGGAGTGGCTTGTAGCGAGGATTGTGAGGGTACAGGAGAGGAGGGTGAATCTGGGGGCGACCATGGGTGGTGAAATTGCTGCAGCTGGAAAAAGCAATACCGCAACGACCGCTGCAACTTCTCCATCGGATCCAGCATTCCCCTCCCCGAACTCCCTCAACGAGGACGACAACCCCTTTGAGCTGGCAGACGGCCTGGTCTGGTACCTCGTCGACGCCGTGGAGGAGAAACCGTCCTCCAATACCCTCTCCGTTGCAGGCCTACGCACCGGCTCCGCGCAGGGCAAGAGCGCCGCAACAGTGGCAAGTGCGTGTGTTGATGCCAAGGGACTCAGTGCCCGACTTGAGGGCAAGGATCATGCGACAACAAGCGCGACGGGACTACTTGGGAAGAATCTGAAGGAGACTAGTAGGCGAAGTAGTACGACGTCAGTAGGCAAGGCTGGAAGTGTCAGGCGGGCGATCATGGGAGATGGGGCGAGTGACGTCGGCGTCCCAATTGATGGAACAAAAGGACTGAGCAGGAAGAGCTCGTTGACGTCGATGGGGAGGGTGGGTGAGAGTGCCGGACACGCACCGAGTGGCCTGGGGGTTGAGGTTGTGCAGGATCAGCATGATGGTGATGCTGGTGGCGATGACAACAACCAGGTGCGCACAGATCAGCTCTGGGGTCCTTGAGATCACCATACTGTAAGTTAGGTGATCCGAACGACTTTTCTGTTCCTATAGATTATAACTCTACCACATTTCGAGGCACATCTCAGTCCGTCAATGCCGCCAGTGCCACATGCCGCTACTGAGCCGTCCATTGCCGCACCTTTCAATCTCTCGTCCTCGCAGCAGCCAGAGCAGAAGCACCAGTCAGATCAAACCCAAGCCTAGGAAACTCTTTGGAGTGTGGAGATGAATGTTGATGAAGGTGAGAAACAGGCTGCGGTCAAGGGCAATTGAGGGGCAGACATGACATCTCAATCTGAGCAGGTTCAGCATGGACGGTAGAAAAGTAGCAAGAGAATGGAAGAATCGCCGAAGGATAGAATTGAATTTGCTCTAGTGTAATGGCAAGCGAAGCTGTACTGGACGCCATCCTCCGCAGACTCTGATCCTCACTCTCGCTTATTCTCCTCCGCTATTGCCCACTTCATCATCACCCATCTCAGCCAATCTCTGTCTAGCTTTGGCCAATAGAGTGACGTATTCATGATCATTGGCAAGACCGCGCAAGTCGTCAGTGCTGGCTTGATCGTCATAGACAATGTTCGCCAGGTCCAGATCGTTCACGATCATGTCTCGATCACCTTCGTCATCTTCGCACCTCAACCTTTTCCGTGAAGCCTCATCTTGAGTAACGCCCTCCCCAACACCAATGCTGAAGAGCCGCTTGATGTCCTTCTTGTCTTCGACACGAACGCGGAATTTGTCCTCGATAGTTTTCCTCAGTGCCGGAGAGAGTGCATCGTATTTGATATGGATGTTGGCCCAAGTGATCTCATTGCTTCGTCCAAGACGGCGTGCGTACAGAAGACGCAGCCCACGCTCAAGCACCTTCACGTCTTTCAGATCGTATGTCGTGTAGACCTTGGTCGAGTCGAGGTTGAGTAGCTTCCACTTGACCACATCGTCGAATGAGAACGTATCACGTTGCTCAAGTGTCATCTTTTGAAAGACATCCTGAAGCTCGTTGAGGGCGGTGACTCGAAAGTCCACGCTGACATCATCATCGTCAGCAGCTTCATCGCCAGGATCATCGTCAGCAGCTTCATCGCCAGGTCCGTTGTCATGGACGTAGTCGAGATCGTTTTCGTCGTCGAGCGTATCGATGACGTTACGGCGTGACGTTCGAGGACGGAGCTGGGTGGTCGTCTCATCTTCCAAGTCGATGGGTACATTTGAGCCTGCAAGAACAATGGCATCGGGGTCGACACCCGCAAGCAGCTGCCTCAAGCGATCGGCATCTGGGGATTTCTGCGAGGCTACCAAATCGATTTGTGCATCGTCGAGGGCTTGCACAAGGAGTCTCGTGACATACGGGTCCATAGCACGAGTCGCCAGATCCCAGATAGCCTTGTCGACCTGGCGGCCACTCATCCACTCATCAAAAGTGTTTTCGATGAACTTGCGGAAGATCCAGACAGCTTCCGTCTGAGGACTCTGTAGAACATCAGTTCGTGTGTCTGTCTGGAGGTTGATAGAAGACATACCCGCAAGAGACGACCCCAAGCCTGAATCTCTGAAGTGACGACTCGGGGTTGTTGAATTCTGCAGTCAGGTTGTCTCTTTGCTCTCAAGTTGCACCAGATAGGCAAAGCGAAGGACCACCTCATAAAACCATGCATAGAGTGGCGTGGCCTCGGTGACGAGAAGCTTGCTTTTCTTGACATTGGGTTTGAGGATGTATCCTTGCAGAATATAGAACATGCATCGAAGGGTCAGCGAGCCGAACGTGAGGAACTCCAGCTTCTCAGCCCGAGTGCCAATGGGCATGTCACTGCAAGCATTTCGATTGCCGCCGCTTCCTCGGCTGCCGCAGCTCACCATCACCAACCAATCGAATCAACAATGACTTCTGTGGCTCGGCTGTCAATTGTCGGCCTGGCGGTGGATGGCGGTGATATAATAGTGTGTATATATATATACAAAGAGCCGGCAATGCGGCGAAGAATTATATGCGTCTCGTAAACGTGCATTTACATCAGAACGATCCCGCCTCTCAAATTGGGTGACACCTGAATCACGAATGTCGAGATGTCGACAGTGTAGGCGTAAAGGCTGCAGCGGTTGGGGTAAGAGGCGAAGGTATCGGCATCTGTGCCTGTGCGTGCGGAGGCGCACTTGCCCTTCCTCCTTTTCTTCGTGAAGTGGACATAGCACCTCTCGCCACTTTGATAGCACCAGGACCGTCAGCAGCAGCAGCAGCAAGACCATCATCTTGCCCCTGACTCTGCCGTGGAGGCCTCACAGCCTTTGCGCCAGCAACAGCTCCCCCTCTTCCCCTCCTCTCCTTGCCCCTACCTCTCCCGAGCCCGCTGCCTCTAGCCGGCCTCACATTCTCCCCATTCTCCTCCGCCACCAACCGTGCCACCATCTCCTCATCCGCCTGCACCGCCCTGCTCTCCCTCTCCCACCAGTCATTAAACGCCTGTTCCTCTTGAATCTCCTGCAA
>Ga0058702_10000747_pt1 | contig 12925 bp, 18 predicted proteins | sample AgamicOrSfe_FD_83781 | JGI IMG/M metagenome (GOLD analysis project Ga0058702, IMG submission 83781) | Agave microbial communities from Guanajuato, Mexico - Or.Sf.e | ecosystem: Host-associated > Plants > Phyllosphere > Phylloplane/Leaf | place: Guanajuato, Mexico | collected 2012-05-30
ACACGTGAATGTGTGGAAAGGTAAAACTGTCGGCGCTGTCGGGACGGTTAGAGTTGCCGGGAGTTGCGGTCTGTTGTAGCTGGATGTCGAGGATTGCTTCTTGGCAACGTAAGCGTCCTGGTACCACTGCCAGACAATTCGTTTTGTGGCGCGCTCGACAAGTCTGGTAACACGGGCACCCTCCCATTTATTGCCCGCCCATTCGGCTAGGATCCTTCGCAGGCCATTCTCTCGCTCTCTAGTAACCCCTGTCGGACCGTCAACCACGATCATTTGCTGCACAAGGCCCTCTAACATAGATGGCGACAGTACGCCACGGCCCCAGCTTTCGCCATCGACTAATTGCTTCTCGACGACATCCACGACACGCTTGATCCAACCAGAACTGACAGCTCCCAGCTGCCTTGCATCGAGAAGCATGCCGTTGGCATCGACATGCCATCTGTCTCGCTTGCCACCACCTTCGGCAATGCCGCCACGAGCGTGCCAGCCGCAGACGGAGTTGAGAGCATTGGCGAGACCGCAGACCGCTTCGGCAAAGTCTGGGCTGACCTCGACAGCGCGCTTGTAGTATACAATAGCATCACTGATCCTGCCCTTGTCCTTGACAGCGTTTGCAAGGTTGGCAAGAGCAATGTCGAATTTGCCGTCGCACTTGACTGCCCGCTCATACATGTTAATTGCTGCATCGAGCTGCCCGATGTCCTTCAGCAGGCTGCCAAGATTGGTGTAGAGATGCGCATGGTGCTGGTCCAACTGCAAGCCGTAGTTGTAATACTGTAATGCAAGCGCAATGCCACTTCCTGGTATCACGCCTGGAATATCGAACTTGGAGTTGGTTGGCACGTGCATGGGTGTCGCACTTTGCTGCACACTTGCCAGCAGGATACCGACATTGTTAGCCGTCGAGGGGCTTGGCTGCAGTGAGAGCGACAGATAGTAGAGCGCGAGTATGTCCCTCACTCCAGCCGCAAGAGGAGTCACACCTGCGGAGCGGCTGGTATTTGACATACCGTCTTGGAAGATCTTCGCAAGTGAGAGGAGTGAATTACTCGTCGTAGAGATCACGGCCTTGCGCGCGATGCTTTGGGGCCCTCCTGGGACGTGCTGTAAGCCAGGGAGCTCGCCAAGATGAGGAAAGCAGAGTCTTGCAGTAGCGAGAGCTTGCTCCGGCGTAAGCAGTATCGGTTCGACTTGAGGCGAATGGGGCGAACGTCTCTGCTTGACATCAGAGGAGACCACGGCCAAGATGTGTGTCACGAGGCCTTGAATCCCGTTGAATCTCCGTCCAGCAGCAATGAGCACGGCGTCCTCGAAAGCACGTGCCGCACCACCATTATCACCCAGACCGTAGAGCATATTGCCTCTCGCATGGATGAGGGCGAGGATGCGTCCATTGTCACAGCCAGGGATAGCAAATCCGCTGGAACCGAAACCTGGCTCTCCGGATCCAGGGCTGTCGCGCACGTCTGCACCGAAGCCACCGCCCTCTGCGTCGAAATCGTATGTGATCTTATCAGATTGGTCGGATTGACACGGAGAACGACTTGCAGTGGAGGATGAGCACTCGCTTTGCCGGTCCAGTGTCTTGAGCAGCCCAGAGCTCTTTGTCTGGCGGAGAGAGCGCTCTACATATTCGATGACTCGAATGGCGTCTCGACTGCGTTGATCGTGGCATAGGAGGCCTACAAGATGCTCCACAGCTTCGAAGTGGTTGGGCGCCGATCTGATGACCTCCATCCAGTGCTGCTCGGCCTCCTGTCTGCGGCCCAGGGCTAATAATGTTGCTGCGAGGTTGGACGTCGCTTCCAAATGCTTCGGGTCCATCTCCAGCACCTTGTTGTACCATCGCAAAGCCTTCTGGTAGTTTCCCAGGCCGTAAGCCAAGCAACCGCCCAAGTGCATCCCATCAGTCCACTGCCAATCTGTCTCCTGGCAAAGCTTGGTCATATATGATAGTGCTACAGCTGCACGAGAAGGGGGCGAATCGTCCATGGGCGGCTGTGACACTATCGCTGAGGCTAACGATGCAGACGAACGACGCAGAGTCCGGAACTGGTCCGTCTGCTCTGCGATGCTGGTAGGCCACGGCTGTTGCGATTGCGTCTGCCACTGTTCGAGAGACGCTCGTTGTTGGTATTCGTTGTCCTGGAACTGGACACCACTTGGTGACCACAGGGAGGAGGCTCGTTGTTTAGGGTAATCCGATCGGGTGCTTGTATGACCGACGTGCGCGTCAGGTACAGCATGAGAGTCTGTGCCCACGCGGTGCTCTACTGGGCCTAATTCATTGGCAGTGGCTTGCCCGGAGATGTCTGATCGCCGTCTGTCAAGTTTCGTGGAAGATCCAGAGAAAGAGGGTTTTGGCGGTCTCGGGTAGAAGGCCGGACGTTGTTGTAGCTGCTGTGAGTGAGGATGTCTGCTCTGCTGTTGCTGTCGCCTGGTGTGATGAATGTAACCAAGCAACTCCCTGTACTGTTGCAAGGCCCACGAGAAGGTCTTGTCACGCTGCTGACCATTTGGCGATCCTGGGCCGTATTCAGCATTGACGTCTCCAGACACAGCGTCAAATTGCGACGTGGTATCGAGTTGAGGCGTAAAGGCTGCACGCCCGCCTACAGTAGGAGTGCTGTCACCACAGATCTGAGATTGCAGGATGTTCCCTCCTTCAAAGGATGATCCGGGGTTGACCGACGATGGATATGTGCTCATGCTTAGCGGCCATGGCGAACCCTGCGACAAAGCATGATGCTGCCAGAGCTGAGCCTGATGAGCGAGTTGCGAGCTTGGTAAATGGTGGCAGAAGCGTGGGTCACGGAGTACAGCCGGTCTGTACGGGACGAAGGTCCCGTCATGCCAATAGGGTCCATACGGACCCGCATGCTGTCCTCCTGAAGCGGTAGGGCCAAGATACTGGAAAGACGGCTGCAAGACACTGGGCACCGTTTGGACATAGTACTGCTGCGCATAAGGATACTGGAGTGGCGTTTGATGCAGCATTGAGTCCATTACTGGCATATGCGAAGGCTGAGGTTGCGGGTACTGAGGCGGGTATCCGCTGAGTGCGTCTTGCGCAGGCCACTGAGTATGAGCATTGTGCTGCAGCTGTTGGCTTTGGTGTTGGCGAAAGGTGCGCTTGCCACCTTCATCAAGGGCATGTTCGAATCGCTGGCTTCTGCCTTCGCTGACCGGGAGAACCTGATGCTTTTGCGGGTGCCAATCTTCGAAGCCATCGTACCCAGCGTTCAATGTGCCGTTTGGCGTCTTCCGTCGAAGTGTATTCTCAGCTCGTGGCGTCTGTTGCCCCCGATCCTGTGATCCACCGCTGCTGTCCCTACGTGAGTTGCCTTTGTGGATCGGGAGCGCATACTGTTGCGTGAAATGTGGCATTGCTCGTGAAGAGTTCTGTACACTGTGTGAGGGCTCTGCCGAGGAGTGGTTGGATTGATGATGCACGACATCCGTGGCCATCTTGGCGCAGCACAGCTGAGAGTGTCTCACACGCGGCAGGAGCTAGCGCTGATATGACACCTTTCACCGATGCGGATATGTCCCGATGCCTTTGCGGTGCCTGTTCACGTCGACAGCGCAGAGCATTTCGATATAACTCCACCGTGCAATGTCCTTGCTCTTCTTGTAATACTCTGAGCAACGTGCGTAGCTCTTGCCCAACTTCCCGATTCGTGCGCTTGCCGCCAATGCGAACTGAAATGACCACTCAGGGTGTCCTAGCAAGATTCCAATACTTTGAAGTCACCAGCCGTCCGGCTCGTACAAGAGCGGATAGATTAGTGAGGAAGTATGGTGCTATTCGGATGGCGAGCGGCTCAGTGCAGCGAGCGTACGGGAGCCTGCATCAATAGGGCTCTCAACGCGTAAACAGAGCTTTGCTGATGACACCGCCCTCTGCGGTCTGATCGGCTGCTCACAGCGCGGTACGGTTGCGTACTGAAAAGACGTCGTTGCCTAGGCCTTGCCAGCCCAGATTGTTTTCCTTTGCGGGCCTGAGACGGAAGAATGCGGGTAATCTGCGACCTGCCAGTCTGCCGCTCTTGATGTCGTGCGCGTAACGGGCACACCGCCGTGTCAGTACCAGATCTGCGACCACGTCTACACCTTGTGAGCACGATGTACTCCTTGTTGCACGCCGGAGCTGTCCCAAGGCTGCTGGCGGCGGTCAGACGCCCCAGCTGCGATTCCTTCCTCGGGCTCACTTCAGTGGTCGCCTCACGCTCGGCTCTCGCGCTGAAGTCTAAACGCACCGCTGTGGTCGAGAACGGGGCGAAGGGAAGCGAAACGCACGCAGAGTTCGCCAACGGAACATCGCGCATTCACAGATACATGATACATTTGGCCTCCAACACTTCGCCGAATCATCTTGCGCACTGCGGCAGAGCTGGGGCGCCGATCCATGTCGTTGTGGATTGGAGCGGCGCGCGCTAATGCACGCCTGCTACCAACGGAAGGACCTCTAGAGTTCACAAACGGCTTCCCCACTGACGAAGACCTGTTTCCGTCTGTGATAAGAGCGTTCTTTGGAACAGCTCTACTCTCTTCGCTGGTCCACATGTTCCACAGGCGGTCCGAGAATCTCAGCCGGCCTTCCTGTGATCCCCGGGAGCGTCCTCTCCAGGCCGTTTCAGCACAGTCTGCTGCGACGACCGACAGCGGCAAACCTGCGGCTGTGGCGCGTTAGACCCGCATGGTGGCTTGGCTTAGCTTGCAGAAACGTCTCCGTGCATGTTTGGCTGCAGCACCGTCACACCACCGGGGGGCTATGCCGAGAGTGCCCAGGGCTCATACAGCAAATGGCAATATCGAACAGCACTCTTCTAACAATGATCAACAGCAGCATTCGCTTCGATCCCGGAAGGCTGCATATTCCCCGTCAGCAGAGCCGCTGCAAGGGCTTACCCAGTCGACCAGATCCGCATGCGGTGTCTGGCGTAAGCAGGCTCGGCCGGTCTCAAGGCAGCAACTTTCCGAGTGCGGCAGTAGACCTGTCACGGTCGACCTGCTGGCTTCGAAACGAACATCAGGCGTGGGCGAACATGTTCACAAGTCCGCTCTTCTTGAGATTGTTTCGCTCATTGGAGTCCTTCTACTGAGGACTGTCTAAAGATATGCCATGCACACTCGCAAAATCCCTGTCGCTAGGTGCTAGGCAAACGTAGGTACGGAATCGTGTGGCTATGGGGAAAGCTTCATCTCAATCGACCACCAGCAGTGGTTGACCGGCAGATTAATCAATCGTATCATCGCCTAAAGCAAGCCCTCGATTTGACCTGCTTTCCAGAGACATGCGACGTCTGATCGAAGATGGCGACAAGGCATTGGTCAGTCCTTGTCTGCAACTGCGGTCTAGCTTTCTTACGCCACATAACACGAAATGATGCTCTTTGCCACGGCATGAAATTGACGTCTACGTAGCGACTGTGTTGTGCGTCGTAGTTGTTACGGGAGAGCTGCTATCAGATCAAAGACCGGTTACCCAAACCCTAACCCTGGGGGCAGGCATTTTGTGTCAGTAGTGACTGGACATTCAACACTACCTGCATCGGCAGCGATGACTGAGCCGTGAACAAGAAAATCACAATGGCTGTGCAACACGATGAACCACTTGACGGTTTGTTTGATGCTGACGGCCCCCCCAACTCCATACTTCGGCAGATTCGCGGAATACCCCGCAAGGTGTGATTCCAACATCGACACCATACGCGATGTATCGTGTGCTACATTCGCACTTCCAGCAAGCAACAAGTACTGGAGGTTCGAAGACAGTTGGAGCCCATCTCTCGTTGAGTTTGACTGCCTGATACTCAGCGCAAAGGCATCGAAGTAGGTAGCCTTGAACATGGATACACCATCGCATGGGCAGGCCATCCACACGGAAGGGCTATACCACGGCCTCCCAGATCTATCCGACGTAGAAGGAGGCCTGACCGCCGTCGTCACTGGAGCTACAGGTATCTCTGGGGGGCACATGGTGATTTTATTCTTCTCCTTATCTCCACTTTCCAGTTGCTGACCACCTGGGATCACATTCAAGATGCGGGTATTGTGCCGTGACACTAAACGATGGAGCAAGATATACGCTCTCTCAAGGAGGCCTCCTTCTGGTGATTGGCCGTCAGCCGTCGAGCACATCTCAATCGACTTCCTGAAGGAGGCCAAAGACATTGCAAGTGTATTGAAGGAACGCAATATCAAGCCGGACTACATCTTCTTCTTCACTTACGTTCTGGTCACTGATGAGAAGGGCGCCTTGCAATGGGGAGACAAGAAGTTGGTCGAACAGAACGGTAAGTCGGTATGCCATTGACATTGCGCGCTCCGGACTGTGGGAAGCTCCGAGCAAAGCATATATCATTCGCGGCGGAAAGCCACTAACGCTCGAGGCTTAGATCTCGTCCTCTCCAACTTCCTCGAGGCTCTCCCTCTTGCGTCAGCCTTGCCAAAGCGATTCTTCATTCAGTATGGCCAGAAGTGGTACGGAGTCCACCTTGGCGCCACACCCATACCCGACGAGGAAACCGACCCACGGCTTGATGTCGAACCCAATCTCTACTACACTCAACACGACATACTGACGGCCTTTTGCTCCAAACACAACATCGGCTGGAATGCCGCGCTGCCATCCTTCGTCATCGGCGCCGCCCTCGATTCGTCCCAATCCTTGCTCTTCCCAATCCTGGCGTACGCTTCTGTGCAGAAGTACAGAGGTAAAGCACTGGAATACCCAAGCACCGTGGACGCATGGTTTGCCCCTCAGACGGCCTCAAATGCCATCTTGAATAGCTATCTGTACGAGTGGTCCGTCCTCGCGCCCAACGCCGCCAATCAGATGTTCAATGCACTGGACGACTGTGCTTTCACATGGGGCAAGTTTTGGCCACGGCTTGCGAAGCACTTCGACATGCCTTGGACGGGCCCAGACACTTCTGGGACTGTCGAGTGGCGTGAGAGGAGCATGAAGGCCGACCCTCCACCACACGGGCTGGGCGGAAGCAGTGTGACGAGATTTCGATTCAGTTTCGTCGAGTGGGCTCAGGACCCCGAGAATGTGGCGGCATGGAAAGAGTTGGCGGCCAAGCACGGGTTGCGGGAGGCCGAGTGGAAGGATGTCGGATCCATCTTTGGAAGGGCGGATTTCTGCCTTCACCGGCCGTACCCCAGCGTGATGAGGTGAGCTGCCCGGTTTCCTGAGATGGTCTGCGAAATGCCTTCTGACACCGAGCGTGATAGTGCTACGAAGGCGAAGACGTTCGGCTGGTTCGGCTTCGTTGACTCGTACGAGGGAATTCTGTCCGTTGCGCGAGAATTTGCAAACATGAAGATCATACCGGATCCAGCGCAAATCCAGACTACTCGGTAACCGTCAGTGTTTCCGAGCTCGTTACATTTCGACCTTTACCTAGCCCAACATGCTAAATCTCAGTCTCGATTCTGTTCTCTGTACGCTGCTCTATGTCATGTTGGTATCAAATTGACCTTGCTGTCTGCGTGGGAGATGCCCCGCCGGCTGGATCCAGCTGGATCCAGCTCGACCAAATCCCTCGGATATGAAAGTTTGCCTTGTTTCAGTTGCCTTGTCTCCACCCCATTCGCCCAGTCTATGCGCTACTAAATGTTATGCACTTGCCTTGCTGACCCTGCTCCTTACGTAAGAGCTGCAATGCCGGCCGGGCTCAGCGGCTGGCCAGCAGCTTTCCGGTGGGTGTGCCGCTGGCCAGCAACTTCGTCAAGCTGCCTTTAAATTCGAGGAAATGGTAAGCACGGGCGAGCTCAGCTGTGTCGGTTGTGATGCTTTGGTACGGCCTTAGGTCTTCTGCCGGCGGTGGTTCCTGGCCACTGTCTTGAATCATCTCGTCCAGCTTCTGGAAATCGATCGTGATCGACGATCCATTCGACTTGTAAAAGATTCCAGTGTTGTACGCAAGATCCTCAGGTGGTCGGCTGTCGCATACCGCCCGATATACTCCGGATGGTAGATTTGGTCGACGGTGACGACCTTGCCTCCCCTCCCGGTGATGTCGCCGTTCTTGTAGTTCCCGTATCGAGCGACGGAGGCATTGCGGACATTGCCTCCAAGCATGACAGGATGAAAACAGCTCTGGCTATCTTCGACGCTCTTCTAGCACGTCGCAAAATGCACACAGACGCGCTCGTCTTCGTCGTAAGGCTCACTGCCGATCGAGCGAATGCCATCCTTCGTGACGGGCTTCTTCATTCTGAAACGATCTTGAAAAAGACTCTCTTTGGTGAATCGCGGGAAGATCTGAAATAGAGTACGGAAGGAGAAGTAGCTCTCGCTCCACAGAGACAACGGTCCTTCCACACCTCGTAGAACATCAGTAAGCGGACGCTCTTCGAGAAAGGTCTACGATGCATACCTTCAATGACGGGCTTCTTCGGGCACCAATTCCCAACAGGCCATACGTCACTGATTGAATCGCCGACTGGTGCTGGGTAATGTGCGGCGAGTTCGTGAAAGCCTGCGGGATTGAGCAGCGCATCGGCGCTAGTACTAGTGATACCACCCGTCACGAAGTCCACGTGCTGAGATAGGTAGTAAGGGTGGACGCTACCATTGAAGGCCGATGTGATGATCTGGTGACAGTTCGCAATCTGTATCGGCAGATCTTCCTCACTAGGCACGGCGATGGTGATGATGGCGGTCTGCGTGATGGGGCATGAGAGTTTCCGCAAAGATCCGTATGTGCGCTTCAGCCTTAAAGTCGATCCTTTTCCATATGGAGAGGGCTGAACCTGCTTTGTTGCCCTGTCTCTGCAGATTCATAACGTGTTTCAATGGACCAGCGATAAATCATCGGGCTGTGTTTTGCACATCCATGCTGGAAAGCCGGTTGAGTTTGTGTAGTTTCCTCGTCCTTGACGATGTGGGAGGGTATGATGACCGAGGTCCCGCATGGTTGCGCTCATAGTCTAGTGAGTAGCGAGTGTGAAGCCCTCTAAGATGCTTCAAGCCTAGGGCGATCGAACAGGATCCCAGTAACGACTCCGTCGAGGTCGTACCTGTGGTGAGACGTATGGAGCTACGCCACGTCAGCCAACCAGGTCTAAAGCATTGGCACGAAGAGTACCCTTGAGTTCCGAAACATGCCTGGTGATGTCAAGGCAAAGCGCGAGTGCGATGGCATTGGGATGCCGTTCTCCGTCGGACTCGGCATGCCGCTGAGGAGTGAAGACGTCGTTGATTGTATGACACTTGTCTCGATCGCATGCCACAAGAGCCATCGTATCACCTGCAAAGCTCAAAATCAGCATATGTTTGCAGGGTTCAGCAGACTGAATCAGGCTATGCGACTCGACGTGCTCTGCGTGGGATCTGCTTACCCAGTTGTCTTGCGCTGGGGCGACAAGCTCATAGATGCATCTTGTTGCTGGACATGCCGAGGTGAACACCTCACGTTCGACTTTGTCGATTGCTGCGGGTGTGATCTCAGGGACATTTGCAAGGAGTACAGCGCAAGCTCGTTGAGCCTCACTCTGCATCCCAAACACAAGTCAGCACGTTCTGGAAGGGACTGCGGAAATCACTGGAACATGCAGAGTAATTGCTGACCTTCATCTGATCAAACAGTGCTTTATGATATGGCACACGTTCGTCGAGGCCCAGTCGGGACATGAAACTCGCCTTCGTCTCCTGCGGTTCAGGAAGATAATCAGCATTGCTTGCAGCTGTCGCAACGGTCACTCATGGTAACAACGGGCGTTACTTACGCCTACAGTGGCCGGATTTCCTTGTGGACCCGGCCAGGTGAAGTCAACCAAACTCAGTCGCAAACGAAGGGGCCTCTCATCGCGAATCGTGCCCGGTGTTCCGAACTTGACTGTTGGGGTCCCCACTCGTGAGTGAAGAACCCTGCTGTGTGGTCTGTCGCTGGCGATGCTCCCGAACATTCTGTGAGGGTTGTGCCAATGCCGGATGTTGGTAGACGTATACTGCGTGCGACGATATCGTGAGCGAGGGGTCAGTATCTGGGACGCACGATCACAAGAAAGAAATGCGGACGAGGCAGGCAACAACGTGAAGAGTGTTAATGACAGACAATGAGACGGGTGGCCAATATCAAGACGTCAGACTGCTTCCCTGCAAGCGACAGTCAGCAGCGCAGTACTTGTATGTACATGACTACAAAGTCTTGTTGGGACGAGCCAATCACCTTGCGATCGCGCCAACATTTCGACATCGAGCAGGCCTTCGAGAGTGGTCCCCTCTAGTGCCATGCACCACATGCAGCCGCTGCACCAGCGAAGTGACGCAAGGGTCTGCAATAACAGAGGCGCGTGGAGAATACCTGGGTACGGGGGCTGCAGGGATGGTGAGCGAAGATTGCCTTCCCCACTCGTTCATCGCTAGAGCGCGTGCATGTAGCCAGGCAGACGGGCGGGATCTCAAGGTCGTTTGGTCCGTGAAGATGGAGACGACTTCGCGCGGCAGACTCACAGTGACCACCCAGTCCATTGCCGCCGCTCCGTGCCACCATCATGTTGTCATGTTTGGACGTGCTCGTGCCCTCACCCCTAAACTCTAACGTGAAGCGTCCAACTCATCACGGCCTTCGAGCCAGTCTGGACTGAAGCTTATCAAAGTTGAATGAAATACCCAACCGCCGCGCGAACTCTCAGCGCGCAATCTCGCGCCACTGCAGAACAACGCGATCCATTCCCATCCGCGTCACTCTCGCGCTATCGGAGATGGGAGTATGCGTCCGTGAAGGTTGCGGCGCCAGCTCCACCGCCGCCGCCGCCGCCGAAAACGGTGTCATCAGCCGCCAGCAGTGCAATCGCCATCTTAGTGCTGACCTGAGCCGAGTTGTTGGAAGTGCTGTCTCCCATACGCTCGGGCTCGCCTATAACAACAGCTGGTTGGTTGGAAATTGGAGATGGCAGACAAGCGGTGGGAGGCGCGATTGCCAGACTGCAACGTCGCGAGCTTCCGAGCTTCCACCCCTCCTCCATGGCAGAAGCGGCTACATCGCGCATTGCGTTTGAAGAAGATGTAGTGGCTGTGGGGCTAAGGAACCATTATTGAGCAAGCACGAGCACCAACAGCTGACCTCCTGCAGCCTGCAGATGGCTTGTGAAAGTGGACTTTGGAAAAGGGTATTGTCTAGCCTGCGACTAGTGTATGACGTGGTCTCTAGACTCCGCGAGAATCAAGAGCGACACGATCCCATACCGGAACGATGGGTTCGTTAGCCAGTTCTCATGCAGTAGCTTCAATGAGTTGCAGGCGCGAGCAGCAAGGAGTGGAATTGGAGCACGGCCGACCAGTCACCAGCATGATGTTACCAATTGAGATGGCACGTCTCGTTTCAACCGAGCAAGAGACTTGAGCTGGCATACATACCGTCGAGTGTTTTACTGCGATTGTCTCCGGCCGAGAGTTCGGGATCCACCCTTGTAGGAAGTCGGCTGCAAACCTATCCGACGAAAATGCAAGGAAGCGCACCAATGATCAATTATACTTCCGTCACCCAACCAATCGCCGAAGCAGGTTCGCACATCTACGTGATCAGATGACTGACAGCCACACGCGCACGCATGCAAGGGAGATGTGGTGTCCTATAGTATACATACTCTTTACAGCATACACTACGCATCCAATGCCGTGGCAAACCTTGCTGCTACTTCACCCATTTTCCATGCACAACACTCCCACGAAACCCCAAACCAAGGTGATGGAGCCAAGTTCTCCGCGGGCTCTCTACCGTTGCCGTGGAGCCCGAAGCTGCATGTTCTCGCCCAAGTACTCGAGGACTTTGATGCTGATGGCGCCCTGGTTGTAGAGATGCTTCGCCAGCCCCTTGACGACCTCGACCTGCTGCTCGGGCGTGAGACCGGTGATAGCAGTCTCGATCACCGAGCCCACGGAGGCCTTGTAGACGGCGATGAAGCTCTGGTAGTACATGAAGGCGAAGAAGCCCATGATGAACTGGCAGTCCATGCGGTCCGTCATCCCGCCGTGACCCGGGATCGAGTCGCCAAAGTCTTTGATGTTGAAGGTCCGCTTGAGCCCGGAGGCGAAGAAGCCGCCGAAGGGTGCGATCAGGCTGGCAAACGTGCTCATGATGAGGATGTGGAACTGCATTGGGCTGACCGTCACCTTTGATGGGAGGAAGTCCCAGTTGTGTGGGATGAACGGCACGTGGTATGTCCGCGGGATGAAGACGGGATTCGGCTCGCACTCCAAACCGGTGAAGATGTTGGCGCCCAGGTCGTTGACGGGACATATGAAGTACTTGTACCGCATGAGAAGGTTGGTAAGGGCAAAGCCGAAAAAGAGTGTGCAGATCCAGGCGCCAACGAAGCCTGCAATGTCAAGTCAGCCATGCCATGAGAGCCATCGTGATGATCGGAGTCATACCTTCGACTGTCTTTTTCGGGCTGATCTTGATCAGTTGAGTCCGGCCAAAGGTGATACCGCAGATGTAGGCGAAGATGTCGTTCGTGATGACGAGACTGACGGGCAAGAAGAACCAGATCATGCCCTCGAAGATGTTGTTCATGATGAAATGCGCTTGCACCACGATCAAGTACAGGGCCATGTGCGTCCAAGCGAATTGGGTGAACTGGAACTTGTAATGGCCCTTTTGGAGCGAAGCCACGAAGAAGACGAAGCCTGCAATGGATGTTAGCGTACGTCAGGCAAAGTGACGGCAGTGGACCTACCCATGACATAAAGCATGAAGCTGATGAACCTGTGGTGAGTCGCGAATGGCAGGAGAACCCGGTCAATGAGTACAATGTGCTTGAAGTAGTAGATGACGCTCTCGCCGTACAGGAAGTACATTGTCGTGCCGAGGAAGTACCAATTGAGCGTCTTCGTGAATCGTAATGATCGGGCGCGTGACGGTACGTTCGATATCGCAATGACTTCCTTGAAGCTGATGATCTG
>Ga0058702_10000749_pt1 | contig 12918 bp, 12 predicted proteins | sample AgamicOrSfe_FD_83781 | JGI IMG/M metagenome (GOLD analysis project Ga0058702, IMG submission 83781) | Agave microbial communities from Guanajuato, Mexico - Or.Sf.e | ecosystem: Host-associated > Plants > Phyllosphere > Phylloplane/Leaf | place: Guanajuato, Mexico | collected 2012-05-30
GCAATATTCACAACCATCTCAGCAGCTCCAGCACTATCCCACTCCACAACCCCAATTCTCCCACACCCAGCCCGACTCCGCTATTTTCTCCTCCTCAAACTCCTCATCACGCGCCGCATCGTCAGATAGATCGGCTGGCGAAAATACCCACCACCATCACCACCATCATCACGAACATCATCACCACTCCGACTTCGACGACTCCCACCACCAGCACACAAGGACCTCCAACTCCAATTCAAACTCAACCTCCAACAGCCCAAGCAGGATAGGCAAGTCCGGCTGGGCTGCCAAGGATATCAAAGATCGCAACGTCCTGCTCGGCGCGGGCAGCGGAGCAGCAGTCGGAAGTATCCTTGTACCGGGTGTGGGGACGGCTGCGGGTGCGGTTATTGGTGCAGTGGCGGGGAAGAAGCATGAGAAGCACAGGAGGGGAAGGGAGGAGGAATTTGGGACCGGGGGACGGTATTGAGCTGGTCGATTGGGAGGGGCGAGTATGGTGGGTAGGGTGTAAGGGTTTGTGAGGGGGTTACGGGGTTAGAGAGAGGAATTGTGAGAGCGTAATGAGGTTCGGAATGTACGAAGGTTATGATTTGGATGACTTTTGGACGCTTCAGGTTGGTAGATATTGGGTATTGATGCTTCTTGCATACACCTCACACCCGTCCATTCAACCAGTACACATTCCACATCACCTCTTACACCTCACACATCAAACACCCCACTAGCCGGCGCCCCTCCCCCACAAACCTCCACCATGTCAACCCTCCACCCTTTCCAATCCACCAATCCTCTCTTCACCTCCCTCACCCTCTCCAACCTCTTCCGATCCTCCTCCTCCCTCGCCTTCCTAAACGCATCCTCGTCAAACACAAAGTCACCTTCGTCTTCATCACCCTCTAGTAACGCGTTTTCGTCCTGCGCTCCGCCTGTAACAGAACCCACCAGATCAGCAGCAGCAGCGAAAATCCCACCACCGAGTGATGACTTCCGGCGAAGGTGTGCACCAGGGCCGCCACGCTGCGGACCGCCCTGTGTCGGCGGCGACGTAGTCCCCGTGAACGCGCTAAGCACGTTGTTCACGCTAAAAGCGCTCAACCCCGAACTCTTCATCCTGTTCAAACTCGGACTCTGGCCGTACCCGCTCGTCTGCGCCGGGGTCGCTAGATCCACATCATCGTAGATACTCCTCGCCCCGGGACTCTGCACGGGTGGGTTATACCCTCCTCCCGTGCCGCCATAGCCATACGCGGGATCAAACATAGCATGATCACCACCCCCCTCCTGCATCTCCACGCGCTTCTCCCGCCAAACCCCGCGCTTGAGATCGAAGACTTCGGCTTCCAAAGCGTGGATCTTGGACCGCATCCCCGCTTTCGTGTTTGCGCCCTCGGCTTCGTCGTCGTCGTCTTCGCCATCAGTGGAAGCGCCGGGGGCGTCAATTGCTGCTTTTGCTTTGGCACGTAGGCTGGCGGTTTCGGAGCGCAGTTTGTCAAGTTCTTTGTTGCGTGCTGTTTCGGCGTCGCGGTGGAGGGAAGTCAGGGTGTCGATTTTCTTCTGGAGAGTTTCGGAACGGGCGGAGGCGTCGGTGGCGGTTCGTTGGGCGGCGACGAGGTCGGTGGTTAGGAGGCGGAGGCGGGTTGCGTCGTCGTCGGGTTTTGAGGTGGTGTTGGAGGAGTCGGATGGGGCTGCTGTTTCGGCTGCTGCTCGTAGTGTGGTGAGCTCGGTCTGGGCGGCGTTCAGGGCATCGGTGGATGTGCGATTGGATGTTTCTAGTTCTTTCACCTGAGCTGTGAGGCGGAGAGTCTCAGTTTCGAGGGTTGTGACGGAATGACGGAGGTTGGATATTTCGAGCTCCAGAGACTCAATGGTAGACGTCTTTGCTGCGAGTTGTTCATCGTGTGAAGTTGTTGTTGAAGTCGGAACCGCGACTGATGAAGCACGCCGTCGCTTGTCAGCAGACTGGAGTTGTGCATTTTGTCGCTCGAGGGATTGTATCTCTGATTTCTGCGGTTTTTATGTCAACTCATACGTCTTCGATAGTGCACGTAGCTTCTCCTAAAGACATACCAGACGCTCGACCTCACTATTACTGCCGTCCACTTTCGAAGCCTTTGCCCGTAACTCGGCGACCTCAGACTGTCCTTCTCGTAACTCTTCTATTTGCGCCTCAGCCTGCCGTATCTGCTCGACCTTAGCCTCACTCTCTTTTGCCAGTTGTGTATTCTCCTTCTCCAGCTGCTCTATCCGGGCAGCTTGCTTCTTGTATACCTCCTCTCCACCACTCTTGAAAGACTCCGATCGTAGACGTGATTGTTGTGACTCTGTAAGCTGTCTATCAAGAGGAGGTTTACTTGACTCCTCTTCTGTCGTCCCCGGTTCTTCTGTGACAGTAGTCGTCGTCGCTGCGGCGTTCACAAGCGGGTCTTCTGATGTTTGTTCTGCGGATACTGTTTCATCTAATGGCTCTTCTGCTTGAGGCTGGTCTGCCTCTACTGCCGCGTCCTCAACCGGCACCTCCTCCTTCTCTGCTATAGCATCTTCACCGGTGGTGTCTGCAGTCTCTGTCTTGTCCTTCTTGCCCTTTTGCGCCTTCTCCTTTTTTGCTTTCTGCTTCTTCAATAGCTCGAACTGATGGTCACAACTTAGCTGATGTATGCAATGCCAAGGTCACAACGTATTCGTACCTTTTTTCTGGCAGCGGCGAGCTTCTCAGCCTTCTCAGTGTCCTCGTCTGCCATAATAGCGGGTGTATGCGAGTAAGATCAGCAATACAGGCGCGATAACGTGGTGAAACAGCAAGGGACTCGTTTCAAAGTTATGGTCAGGGGTAAACGTGAACGTATTGCATCATCACAACAACAGAATGGCAATAGCAGCGCATAAACATAGGAAGCTGAATCGTAAGCATAATCCGTTTGCTTATCTCGTATATCTAATTTTCATAGCTACAAGACCAGGCTTGCAATGCTGCTCTCAGCATATCATACATCGAATCCATAACACATAATCATATCCACCACGAAGGTTAAAAGAGTGACTGTAGCTAGAAGTATGCGCAAGAAGCCTCATTTGGAAGGGTTCGAAGCAATCGCAAGACATGATCAACATGTCGCGCTCATGGCTCGATAGGGATTCCACCTTGGGGAACCATGATGTCGTTGACGCACAAAAGACCAGTGCATTCCTGGTACAGAGACAAGGCGTTGGGACCACCGCAGATCTGGGTTGAGTTACCAGCGCAGGGCATGACGCAGTTGCCGGTCTGGCCGTACACAGGCGCGTCGGCTGCTGGCATGTCGTTGCCGCAGAAGCACTGCGATGCGTACTCTAAGCCAGCGTAGGTGTATCCGGAAGCCTTGCAAAACTCGACACAGCCCTCGACGGTCATGTTGTTGTTGGCCTCGTAGGCACCGCTCAAGGTGCGTGTACTGCCATCGGTGGCGCAGCCGACGTACTTGTAACCCTGGCTGGTCATGTCGGTCAGGTATGAAGTGTCGAGCTCAATGATCGGCTGGTCGACGCAGAGGTCGTAGTCGTTGGTGGCGTAGCCGGGGCCCTTCTGGATGGGGTTACAACCTGGAAGCTTGGGGAGGGGGTTGACCTGGCCGAGGACGTCCTCGTCAATGTAGCTCGGGATGTGGCATCCGGCACTCTCGGCGTTGGGAAGGAAGTTGAAGTAAGGGCAGACGGTCATGTCTCCCGAGGCGTCAAGGCAGTTGTCGACAGCCTGCTGGAGCGTGTTGACGTCCCATCCGTTGATGAAATCACCGTGGTATCCAAATCCAGTTGGGTCACCGTAAGCAAAGACAAAAGGCTGAGTGGTGTTCAAGGCCTGGTCCCACATGTTTTCGTAGTTGTCGGTCTGGTAGATAGTCTCGAAGAAGATCGAGATGAGATGAACTGGGTGAGAGGCTGGGCATGCACCATCGTTGTAAGCACCAGATTCCGGGAAAGAAACGTGGCTGCTGTGAGAAGGCGAGTCCAAGTTGACACCGTCCCAGCAGCTAGGGAAGAAGACCTGAGCACGAACACCATCGGGGCAGTTGTAGCCCGGCAAACCGTTGGTCTCAGCAGTAGCAGGACCATTGTAGTTGAGGCATGCGAAACTGACAGCGTCGGCTTGGAAGTCGCCAGTGAAGTTGCGCTTGAATGGGTCACCAGAGATCATGCGGAAGCCAGCTGGGAAGGCCACGAGAGGGTCGTTGTTGGGACCGGGGCGCTGGAGGTAGTAGACAGTTGTGCCACCAAGAGATCCACCTCCGTCACCAGCTTGAGGCACAGCCTGAACACTGCCGTTGGCAAACTGGAAGTAGAGCTTGGGAGTCCAGTAAGCGGACAGATCGGCAGTGATAGGGCAGGAGGTACAGCTGGAGTTGCGGAGCTGGTTGTAATTGGTGTTGAAGCCAAAGCCTGGCGCTTATTAGTACTCGAAACAGCCAGGACGCGTCAAAGTAGTCTTACCATTACCACCAACAACAGTGTGAGTGTGAGCCGAGACCTGACCGGGGAAGATGAGAGGGTCAATACGCTCGTCAATCAGACGAGACGGGCAGGGCATGCGCCAGAAGGCAGCAGCTGGACCAGCCAGAGCCGCGAGAGCAGCAACAGATGTAGTGAAGTGCATGTTGATGTGTGATATCTTGTCTTTCTCGTCAAGAGAACGGAATCAATGGACTTTGTGAGTAAAGGACAGACGTCAAGTCTTGTCAATAGCGAGGAACAGATGCGACGAGGAGCTTCGTTAGAGAGTGTGATGCAAAGAGTGTACAGGCAAAGAACAGGTCGCAGACCGTGATTCTTGCAATAAGCAGATCGTTAGAGAGAGTGTGTGGTGGTGGTGGTGGTGGATGTGACAGAAAAGAAAGAAAGGAAATTCACAACCTGGGACATCGCAAGTATATTATATGCTGAAACGCTGAGCTGTGTGAGCAGATGGGGCGTTTAGGATTACGGCCTAGCAAAAGAGCCTCAGACCCGGTAAAGGCACGCTAAGGATGGCGCCAGCAGCATAGTACTACTAGTAGTGGGTAGCAGGGCGCTAACGAAGATGCATCAATAAACCTGGCCATGTCGGGCTGTTTGTGAACAGGGGAAGTTGTTGTTGTCGAGAATCTGAATCAGGGGAAACTAGTCTCTAGCGCCCGCAGTTTAGTGCCTGATGTGCCTGATAGCTCAGCACTTACAACCGTCCGTGTAAAGCTGCTTCGCGTGACCGGAGCACAGTCCCCGCCTGTATGATCCCCCTGGAGAACCAATCGCGATTCCAATTGTGCTTGTTATTATTGTCTGTTGTCGCAAGGACAAAGTTTCAGAACCTCGCCTCAAATTAGTGCGCACAGTGACAGCGGCGCCTGACGCCTCGTGAGGTAGGCGGCGCACAGCATCCCAGCACGGGGTGCCGGAGGATCGGGTGGCAATTTGCGACAGTGGATAGAGGGACGTGTCTGAATCGCGTGCGTCTCCTCATTCTGAAACGATGTGGCGTCTAGACCGTTGGTTTGAGGATTTCCGATGCGTTTTTTCCAGTTTGCAAGACAAAGTACAACGAGCTTTGCTCGGCAGAGGTCTGTGCACCTTTGAATCCATCCCCCACATTGCTGTCCATGCTGGCGATGTGGTGGTCGAGATTCGCCACTGTGAAATGCATTTGTCGTCGGAAGTTCATTTCACACTACTTGGTCTTATTGAAACCTTGCTCTCCAATGCCAACAATACTCCAATACTCCGGATTGGAGGATGGCATGTCAAGGCGAGTTTCGATCGAGACTAGTAAAAAGGCATGGATGAGGGGCACACAGCATCAGGATCAGGAGTCGTCAATGTTTCATCGGCGCTTTGTCATGGGCTACTTCACCTCCTATACTGTGAGCACGAGCATATCACCTGCCGTTGCGTATGTACAAAGCATTTCCTCATGAGTCTGCGCTCTCAGGACTACACTCGCCACCTCCAGCCTGCCAATACAGTCACAATGTGCCTCACCATCCTTCAGAATTTTATACCAAAGCAAGAATCTCCAAGCTACACCTCTTTCACATATGCAGCAGGCACACTGCCTACTCTGCCCGCCTTCTCCACCTCTGCCCATCCGTCGCCTCCATCTTCTTTGACCAGCACCAGTCTTTCCCCTTCTGCTATACTCAACTCTGTGTCGCCTCTTGCTTCGTAGGCATACAAAACTTCGATATGTCGAATCTTCCTCGCTCCCCGCCGCGGCGCAACAGCTGGACCTTTCTTCTTGTTGATTGTAGCGGCGAAGCTGCTGGCCAAAGATGAGGACGATGATAAAGGACGTCCATTCTCGGCCGCAGGCTCCTCAAAAGGCGATGTCAGTGGTGCGGCGTAGGCCGACGTAGGTGATATTGGCGTGAAGTAGGAGCTGGGGATGAAACCAGTATCATTACCTGAGCGTACTTTGGTCCAACCGGAACCATCTGTGAGCAAAAATGTCAGTTGTCTGCTGTGCTTCATGTGTATGCACGGTGTTCTCACCATCTGCCTCTACAATCACCACATCCTTTCCTTCTGCCACACTGATCTCGCCTGCAGCATTGTGTTGATAAGCATAAGTCATCTTCCCTCTCTTCTCGCTCGACTTTGGCGTTGAGTCTCCATTGGCCCACGATGTTGGCGGCGGCGCCAGAACACGCGGTCTCGCTGACGTGGTACTCCGCACCGGTAGTGGCTTGTTCACGTCTGGTTCTTCGACGGTGGGCACTGACATTCCGGACACTGATCGTTGTGCGCTTGCTGCATAGCCTGAACTCAAGGTATTCATGGAACCCATTGTCTCCGTCCTTGTCAGTCTGGGTGGTGATATTGATATTGTCGACGTCGGTCTGCCACTTGGCACGTTGTCTTCGATAGGCTGTACTGTGTGTGCCTGGGCCTGCCTTGTAGCCTTCATGCCACGCCTGGTCTCCTTGTCCAGCTCACCTGGACAGTCTGCAGGTACTTTGAGCTGACATTTACTGTGACATGTATAGCCACATGATTGACACGCGAAGCCTTTGGCTGATAGTCCCCATATGCGCTCCGCGCACAAGTTACAGTTGGTAGGAATCTTGAAGGTCTTCGCCTCGAAGGCGTGGTTCACTGCTCCTAAAGTAACGTCGCCAACAGCTTGAAGGATCGTCGCTACCTCCACTTCAGCTGTTATTTTCCGTCTTTCTGCATCATGAAAGTTTTCTAGCGCGATGAATACGGATCGAGAAACGTCGATATCATCCCGCTTGTCTTTACCCTGACGGACGTTTGCCTTTACTTGCCTGCCAGCCTCAACTTCTCGACGCCTATTGTCGACTTCACCACGCAGACTACTTAGTGCACCTTTGCTCTGCCCAAGAATATTCTGCAAGAAGACTTTCGAAGGCCCATTAGTGGACATTGTATCATCATCATACATGACAGGACTCGGTTCGAACTTGAAGTCTGTCGGCTGTCGCCATTCTGCGGCGTTGTGTCGGACAAACATCATGGCGTCGAGGACAGGATTGTTCCGAGGAATCTCGCCAGATAGATTCTGGACTAATTGTGTACTGCGATCGAGCGTGCCCTTCTCGATTGCTGCGGCTTGTAACCAGATACTATTCAGCTTAGTAACGCGCGATTCTGCTAGGTCTTGCAGACTGTCTAGAAGATCAGGAACGTATTCGTGATAGTAGCGCTCCTTCTGTTTATTCGTGACATTGATGGAAATGAGATATGTGTTCTGTCCAGCTTGTTAGCTTCTTAAAGACCAGAACTCGTGCTGAAATCTGACCTTGGCGTTATACATGTCCTGCTGATGCTGCTGATATGCATTCTGAGCCTTTGACTTGCCAGAGTCGAAGGAGGATTCAATCTTCTTGCGCCGTTTCTCCACAGTCTCGCAGACTTCGTCGTATTTCACCTTGTCCTTCTTGAGTTCTCCATATTGTCCGTCTCGTTCTTTTTCTAGTTTCGCAGCATAATCCGAGTGTTGCTTGCGTAGCTCTTCACATTGCTGCTGAAGCTTTGTCACAGGCTCTACTAGCTGGAATGATAAGTCCTTCGAAAACCTATCGTGTTCGGCAGCTCGCTGCTCTAAAGTGCTGAGCTGAACACCCCATGTTGTCATAGAAGCACTGCTCCTGATCAGCACTCATGCACCATCTTGAATCCGGCCTGACGCACCTCTCCAGAGATCCTGGTGTTACAGTCGGTGTATCTCCCACGCTGAGACTGCTCGACTTCTTGGCCTTCTTCTCATAGTATTTCTTTGCTAACGTGCTGAGTTTACTGCTATACTCTTTCTCAATCTCACTTCGTTCTCGGTAGAATTCCTTGATATCTTCGAGCCATGCAATGCCGCCTCCGACCTGAGAGACCGTAAAGAGGCAATTAGCTGCTATGCTGAATCACAAGGCCGATTGGGCTCGCTTACCCATGCATTTACAGATTTAAATCCGTCCTGGTTGTGTGTCAGCGCAACAACCTTGCAAGAGGAGCCGAAAGAGGCCTGAAGATTCCCTGCGCACCTTGATCTCGGCGCCGAATTGAGGCGCGATGTCCAGGTCAGCCATTGTGTCGACGCCGTAGATGCCCCACTGTCGGCACGGTCATCTATAAATGCCGGCGACCTGTATTCGTCGTCGTAGGAAGCGAAGGCTTAGGTCGAGGTATCAGGAATAAGGAGGCTTAGACCAGACGTAGACCATGAGACGGGATGGACAATGGATGATGTGGGGGATGGTCGAAAGAGGCAGGACGTCTGAGGACCGATTTGGCGGGGAAGAAGATCGTGAGGGTCATTATTGGTTTCGAAACTGTTTGCAAACATTCACGAACACGCGAGTATCGCACAGTACTGCGCAATCCACTCATCAGTCTGATCTTAGGACGTCAGCAGCTGCTCTAGAGCACTTGTGCGCGCACCTATCATCTGGCTCATTACGCGCGCCTGAGCTCAGCAACCTTCTTTGACTCATACACTGTGACTAAAGCTCGTTGAGCTTGACGGCGCCTCTATTTTCCTTCATATCATACGGTCCAATAAATCCAGATATTCCATTTCATACACAAGACGACATAATGAGCTCTGGCCTGAATCCCAACGCTGGCTCTTTCGAAAGCCGCATCTCGATGCCATCCAAAGACTGGGCCGATGAGACTGAAGGCACCATCGTGGAATCTAGAAAGCCTACAGCATCCACAAACGGTCAGTCCTCGGTTTTGGACTGCATCAAGAACATATCAGTAACACATCAAGCTAGACGAAAAACCCAAGGACGCAAACAGCAATAGCAATGGACTCGCAAAGGCACAGGTGGATGGCGCGTCCGCTGAGCAGGCTGGCTCAACACTCCAGGAACCCGAATATGATGTCCAGGTGAAGCTTGCAGATATGCAAGCTGATCCTAACAATCCTCTCTTCTCTGCAAAGACATTCGAACAGCTAGGATTGTGCGTTTATACTCAGCAACACGATACACGAACGTAGCTGACTTGTAAAAGATCCCAAGAGATTCTCAACGGTGTATATTCGATGAACTTTCGCAAACCTTCAAAGATTCAAGAACGTGCGCTACCACTTCTGCTCATCAACCCAGCCACAAATATGATTGGACAATCGCAATCGGGTACAGGAAAGACTGCAGCCTTTGTGCTCAACATGCTTGCAAGAACAGACATCTCTTTGCAATCGCCACAAGCCCTAGTGCTAGCTCCCAGTCGTGAGCTCGCGCGTCAAATTCTGGGAGTCGTCCAGCAGATGGGTCAATTTGTGCCTGGGTTGAAGGTCATTCAAGGAGTTCCAGATCCTGCGAATCGCAACAAAAAACTCGAAGGCCACATCATAGTTGGCACCCCCGGAACTGTGACCACTATGATTCAGAAAAGGCAGATTAATGCGACCAAAATGAAAGTGCTTGTGCTTGACGAGGCAGACAACATGCTTGATCAACAGGGGATGGGAGATCAATGCACTCGCGTAAAAATGTCGGTCCGGCGTGCTAATGTTTTGAAGTCATCAAGCTGACTTGTTCCAGGTTGCTCCCAAGGACTGTTCAGGTAGTGCTGTTCTCTGCCACATTTCCAGATGCTGTCATACAATATGCCCAGAAGTTCGCACCGAAAGCCAACCAGATCACACTCAAGCATGAGGAGCTCACTATCGAAGGTATCAAGCAAATCTACATGGACTGTGATTCGGACTCTCACAAATACGATGTGCTTGTGAAGCTGTATGGTCTAATGACAATCGGGTCTTCCATCATCTTTGTCAAGGTACAGCAGGATCTCTGGCCGCGATGAAGGACAAACACTGACTGAGTTCTAGCGTCGTGACACTGCGACTGAGATTGAGAAGAGAATGGTGGCGGAGGGTCACCAAGTAGCCTCCTTGACTGGTGCTTTGGAAGGTTCCGAACGTGACAGGATCATCGACACTTTCCGATCAGGCAAGGCGAAGGTCCTGATCACAACCAATGTGCTTGCTCGTGGTATTGACGTGCAATCGGTCTCAATGGTTATCAACTACGTATGTATTGCTCTTAAACAGTGGTACGGACGTGTACTGAATTTCTCATAGGACGTCCCCGAGGTCGACGGCGCTCCAGATCCAGAAACTTATCTCCACCGTATCGGCAGAACCGGCCGTTTCGGTCGCGTTGGTGTTGCCATCACCTTCGTTCACGATAAGAAGAGTCACGACTTGCTGAGGCAGATAACAGAATACTTTGGTGTTGAGGCTACCCCTGTGCCTACTGATGATTGGGATCAGGTTGAGGACATCATTAAGCAGGTCATCAAAAGTTCGAGGGCGGGCACGAATATGGCCGAAGGAGCAAAGATGACGGGCTAGATCGAGGAGGTCTCATCATTGAGAGCAAAAGTGTCGAGGTATTTGACGGTCGAAACAGGAACAGGAAAACCCTGATGAACGTTAGCGAGAGAAATGAGCGCCATGTCCTGGATGACAACTATAATGATGGCAATTTGAAGAGATGTAGGGCATCATCAATCATGTCGACTATTCCGCGTTGCTGCAAAGGCATGTTACACTTGGGAGATTGCCGAAACATGCTGAAAAGGAATCGAGGATCAACTAATGGTGGTGAGTCACAGAGACCGAGCAGTTCCGGTAGCAGCATCCAGCGGTGGAAGTGGAAAAGCTTGTACACTTGCAAGACACAATAAATTGAAGTTCGTCCGTCAATATTAATTGGCAAACTGCCAGTCTCTTCCGTCTCGTGTCACCCTTGTTTCACACCACTTCTTGCTACCCGCACACTATCATGCAGATGCTCGCTACGCGCGACAACCTGGAAACCTAAACACCACGGCACCCTCCCAGGATACTCTCAAACTTTTGTTATATGACAGTAGCTAACCATGTTCAGTCCGTCAAGGATGATCAAGGTATCCGAGTCACCAAAGATTCAAAAGCTAGCGATAGCGTCAAAGAACAAGTCAGGGAACTGCAGAAAACTCCCAGCGCATTCGTGTTGACCTCAATTCGGCTGGAGATGGAAGATGAATATGATGACCACAAATAATGTCAAAGGTCACCTGCTGGCTTTGTTCGATGCCGAGACACAGAGCGGCATAAAAGGAGCTCCACCATTCGAAGTTGCTGGCATGAAGATAGTGAAAGCAATCATATCTCATTCTCCAGGATTCCGTCCGCCTTTGCAAGAAGAGATGGACTCACGCATCACACTATCACGCTATACGCCTTGCCTGGGTTCACGTTGCCTACCAACACATCACCCAACCCTGGCGCGCCAGCCAGCAATACCGACAACAATAATCCGCGAAACCCACCTAACGAAATCGCTGCTGGACTTCACGGCATCAAGAAGGAATCCCTTCCGGAAAGTCAAGATTGTAAGAGTAGAGCGAGGCGTCAGATCGTGCGCGAGCATCATTGGCTGTTGAGGTCGGCCAACCGCAGACTATGTTTCGAGATGATAACCTCACAAACTTACACGTTCATGACGGCAATATGTTTCGTATTCCACAGTCGCTGTCACAAGTCGACATCGAGCATACGTTTGTGGTAGGGTCGTGGAGTAGAGTAGCATATTCAGCACGCGTGGAAGACTCATACAATGCACCCCTCATAACTGGCGAGATTGCATAGAGCGTCGCGAGCGCTTCCAGATGGCTCAGAGGCAGTACGTCCTGGTTCTCCGTGGCCGCCTGCACGATCTGGGCCAACGAAGGAATGTGATGCTTTGGGCAGACGGTAGTGGCATATACAGATAACTCTCCTCGAAGTGTATCGTGCTTCACGTCGGGCGGTAGGCCAATCAAGTACATCGATCTCATCTCGTTCTGCCACTGCAATCGCAGTCGCAACCCAAGACCGCGCATCATGCCAAGCCCACGATGCGCAGACGTCGTGTGCCTTTCTGCTTTTTTTTGCTCTCTCGTGTCTCATCGACATTGTCGTCGTGTGTACTGATTGCTCTTGATCTGTCCATTTTGACGAGCGGGAGGCCGCGATAACAGGTTGAAACACTGGCGCTTCTCATCCCAAAGTGTCATCCTTGACAACTTAGATCATCTTCAATCCTCGTAGCCAATGAGTGTTGGATTATCTTTCCTGGCTATCCTTCGCTAGCTACAGTGACTATGGGCGAGAACCCACTATCTTCCACGAACGATCAGATGATTGCAGCGTTCGCTGCCTCGAGTGCAGCGCAAAGCCTTTGAAGTTGTGGCATGTCGTGTAGGAAACGGTAAAAGAGACCGAAGCGTATACATACATGTATCATCACGGAATCAAGCCTCCAGCCTCAGAGCTCGGGCGCGTGGCGCATGTCATATCTGCAAGAAACTAGCATTACGTAAGTTGGAAGGTAGCCATGTCTGCCGCGCCTTCGATTCGGCAGCAACGACGGCATTATTGCTTCTCCTTGACCTCACTCAACATCATACACTGTACGGAAA
>Ga0058702_10000751_pt1 | contig 12904 bp, 15 predicted proteins | sample AgamicOrSfe_FD_83781 | JGI IMG/M metagenome (GOLD analysis project Ga0058702, IMG submission 83781) | Agave microbial communities from Guanajuato, Mexico - Or.Sf.e | ecosystem: Host-associated > Plants > Phyllosphere > Phylloplane/Leaf | place: Guanajuato, Mexico | collected 2012-05-30
ACCCTCGACTGCTTCAAACTTGTCTCCGTCAATCTCCTCGCCTCCAAGTTCGTCGCTTCCATTGTCAAGCACAGCGGGCCATAGCACACCAACGCCATCACCTCCAAGTGTCGTTTCGTACTTTTCAAAGCCCTCCTTCAGGAGATCTTTCTCGAGTCTTTTTAGGGTCTCTGCTTGTGAATTTGCAGTCTCTGCCACAGGCATGTCTTCGCCAACTTGAGGTAAGTCCGGTTTGAGCAGGGTGAAAGCACAGCCACCGCCACCCGCGCCAGTGAGTTTGGTCCATCCTGCCCCTGCTGTATCTACGAGCTCGCGCAATCGCTCGAGCTTTGGATGTGAGACTCCTAGACTGACCAGAAGTCCATGGTTTATCGACACCAGTTCTCCGAGTTGTGTGAGTGCTGAAGGATCCTTGGGGTCAAAGTCTGGGCTGGTGATCAAGGCGTGTGCGGATTCGGTGACATTGTCGATCGCGTCCAGAATGTGATTGGCGATCTTGGGTTGCGTCTTCTTCAATCGGGCCACCTTTGCGACCTCTGCAGCAGTGCTCTTTGCTTGTTTCGTGTCCACCAGAAGCAAAGGTAGTTCAGGGAAGTTGCGCAGAGGCAAGACCAGCGGTGGTTTTGCATAGTCTGCACGTTTGAACAGGACTGCCTTGCCGCCAGAAGCGACTGTGTTGTCCACGCCTGAAGGGTTGCCGTGGATGAGCATCTCACCCACAAAAGACCATTGATTGATCCTCTCTATCTGTTTTTCAGCCTCCTCGGGCATCTGATCGGGGTGGGGGCCAGAAAGGGCGCGAGCCTGGATTAAAAGGGAAGTAGCTATGCAAACAGAAATGCTGGCGCTGGAACCGAGACCGGCGCCGATGGGTATCGTAGAACGTAAAGTGTAAATGGTGGCAGGCGAAGACTTGTTGCCGAGAGAAAGGAAGAGGTAGAGGAAGGACGAGGCTGCAGCCTGGTGGATCTTTTGGTTTTCAAGTGCAATGTGGGGAGAGACATTGAGGATGTGAGGTTTCATGGCTTCGACAAGGTCTGGGTCGAGTTGGGTGACGAGGTCGTAGTAGCGCTTCTTGCGATCAGGGTGGGAGAAGGCATCCCAGGGTAGAGAGTCAATGTCCCAGGTGTGGTTGAGGTCGATGTCGCGGAAGCGCAGAGTGATTGTTCGGCGTGACTTGGAGAGAGTGGTGACGAGCATGTAGGATCGCAGCGAGATGGCAGCAGCCATAGCAGCCTGTTCAGGGGGTTAGCCATGTCGGCGCAGTGAAAGTGCTTGTCGCAGAGGTGCTTGCTACCTTTCCGTGGACGACAGCATGCTCGCCATAGACAATGACCTTTCCAGGAGCCGAGACCATAAAGGGAGGAGCCAAGGGTGTCGACATCTTGCGTTTGTATGCTGGGCGAGGGTCGCTAGGTGGAGAGTCTTCGTCGCTGCTGGACGAGTGGGTGCCATTGTGTCCGTTGGCCATTGTTACCGAGGGCTTTGCGCCATTGCGCACTTCAGAGCTTCCATTGGTGACTGTCATTGTTCATAGTCTGTCGAGACTCGAGATGGACATGGCAATCGAGAGACAAAGGGAGTTTAACTATTATTTAGAATTGGCGAATGACAGGGCGCGCATTGCAATCAAGTCAATCTCCTTAGTGCCATCCCCACAACCGCATCCTCTCTCAGCCCACTTTTTGCATAACATGCACTCAGGACCTGCATAAGCCTCGCAGATCTACCTACGCCCCGCAATCCTCGCTGCTGCCAATCTCCTGAACAACCGCTAGCCCTTCGACATCAGACCATTGCTTGCTCTCAGATCATGTTCGCTCTGTCGATAACAGGTCCATCTGTGTTGCTCGTGTGCACAACAGGACTCACCGGACTCGTCGGGCCCGTGTGACCAGCGTTCCTCGTCTGCATCTCGAATGCTGGTTCATTACCACTGTGCAAGCCAGATCCGTGGTGGTTGGTAGGCACACCAGCACTGTCGCTGCCAGTCACAGGTCCTACAAAGTGTCCACGAAGAGGCAGCAATGCACTCACGAGAAACAAGACACTACTGTTCATTAGCAATAGTCCAGTATTCATCTGGCACGTTTACTCACAATTCAACTCCAGCAAACGCAGCTGCCGCAGCTCCACACGCCCATGCTGTCTTGAGTTTGCTGATGGTGCCGTTGTAGGCCGCATACTCAGCACTGCCATTTGTCTGTTGATCGAAACCACCAGTGTAGTATGAGAGAGACCTAGGCGCTGCCACATCACTGTACGCGGCAAGCTCAGCCATGATGGCAAGCCAAAACAGTGCAAAGAACAAGTCGATCAATCCAGGAGAGAGACGATGCGAAGACAGACCGGGTAGGCGTGATAGCAAAGCCAAAGGGATAGTGGCTAGGATGGTCAGGATAGCAGCCACCAGTGCAGGTATGTATGCTGATTGCAACTACGATATCTTGTCAATTGATCTGTTCATACACTATGCGCTCCGGTGTTCACTTACGAATGTGGCCTGGTAGATGTTGACAGCATAGGCTACGAGTCCAAGAACCAAAATGGCTAGCAGGAGCTGTACAAGACGCATGGCTTTGTTGGAAACAGCTCCAGCAGTGACAGAGCGAGATGCTGGCCCATCAGTAGCATCCTTACGACGTCTGCCGAATCTACTTATTCCTGTATTGCCGTTCGTAGTACTAGATGTCGTGGTGTCGCTGATTGGCATATCTGTGCCGACCTCGCCGTCGACCTTCTTTCTCGTGAAGAGGCCCATCTCCGTTGCGAGAGCGTGAGCGTCTAGAGGATCAACGCACACGAGTATCGGTGTTGTCGACAAGCAAGTATTGGTGTTGTTGACAAGAGAGAGCGCAAACGACAAACGCCTGCCTGCTTGTTTGCACTTCTGCGCTGTTGTCTCGGAGATTTGGGTGGAATGCTGTGCACGATTGCTGTTTGTACCCGAGTGGAATGCAAACGCTGAGAATTTATTGTCTCACGCATCAATGAATGGACAGCTTGTTTTGCGACTAGTAATGTCATTTTGCTTTATTCATGCTAAGGAGCTCTATGGTCAAACGCGAAGTCGTACCGAGATGAGGCAGTAAGCTAATGCCACTAAGAAGCACTCTGTCGCTTTTTGTAGCATTCAAACACAGAGCAAGTAGCTTCGTACCTTGCAAACAGCAGTCCAGCAATCCCCATGCTACATGCTTGGCCCATCATCTTGTCTCAAAAACAACGCCCGCTCCAGTCACCTATAACAGGAATAACATCACATCTTGACAGATGTGTTCGGGTATAAGAAGAAAAAAGAAGAAAGAAAAGCTGAAGATGCGCTTGAGCAACCATTAAATTTGTCAAGCCATCCCAGTTCAAGTTCGTTAAAGGACGTGTTGTTTGTCATTCGTCGTATTCCAGAGGATGTGTCGCTTGTCAGCGTGGCTGCTGAAAGCTGAGGTGTCCCTTTATGGCTATCAAGTCTTCCTGAAGGCGTGATATGCGCAGCTCGTATTCGTCTTGCATACGGGAGAACCGTTGTTCTAGGCTTCTAACATAGTTCCAGATGTCGTTGGTGCTGTCACCAATGATCTCCCTGATGCTGCCTCCTGAACTGTGTCCATGGCTCGACAGGCTTCCTGGGTTCGATCCATGCATGGGCGCAGATTGCATGTTGTTGTTGTGCATCGAGTTGTGTGTTGTTGATTGGATAGGCAGTCTCATTGAATGACCAGAAGCCAGACCGGCCAATGAAGGAAGTTGGTTGTGTTGCGAAAGCTGATGAGAAGCAGGTGGTGTAGCCTGTCCGGCTCGCACGTTGTGTGCTTGCTGGATCTGTGTCAGACTAGGTGACCTGTTACGCATAGCGCTGGTGGCCTCAGCTATGCTGAGACGATGTTGATCGTGTTGCTTGGGAGAAAGTGGTTTAGGCGAATGAGAAATACCACCCTCTCCAAGCACTACCGTAGGGTGCGGGTATGGGTTCATGCCCATGCTGCTCGTTGAGTTGACGTTAGACATCTCGCCAGGAGACGTTACGGAGCTAGATGATGGTAGGATGTGGTGGTTAGGGGGACCCATATTGCCTCTATGCGTGCGAGCAGCCAGGGGTGGTGGATAGGTGCTAGAATGTTGGCGATAAATCGATCTGTTGGAATCGTGCGAATCTTCGATATGAGCACGCTTGCGACTTGGCTCGCTGACCCTACGCGGGTCATCGTCATCATCATCCATATCGTGACCATTGTCACCATGATCGGTGTATTCCATGCCGTCCATACCCTCGTCGCCCATTCTGCTATCATCATCCCCTCCAAAGCTAGAGCGGCGACCTGCGCAACCTCCCGGACCTTTGTTGTGACGGGCCAGGGCGTCTCCGCGCGCGAAGCGTCTGCCACATTTGTCGCAAATATGTGGTCTTTCGCCTGTGTGCAACTTGGTATGGCGTTTGAGGTCATGCAGTCTTCTGAAACGTGATTGACAAGTTTGGCAAACATATGGTTTTTCTTGGCTGTGGGTAAGCAAATGACTTTTGAGATTGTGGTGACGGGTGAAATCAGTCGCACAATACGGACACTTGTGCCGTTTGGTCGACGGAGAGGCTCTCGACTGACCTTCGGAGGCCGCCTCTGCTGCTACGGATGCCGGACCAGGGTATGTGAACGATTTGTGTGAGGGATGAGAAGATGTAGCCGGGTTGTATCCACGGGTCGGTTCTGGGTAGTCCAAGCTGGACATTTCTGCGGGCTCGGCCACCAGTTGGGGGTCTCGGGCGTGCTCGTGAGCAGTTGCGGTTGTTGCGCCATTGGGTGAAACAGCGTCCATGTCGCCGAAACTTCTCAGGCTCACGGGACTAGGTTGGGAAGCCTCGGCTGTTGTTGTGACGGGCACAGTGAGGTGTGTACTCGGTTTGCGCATTTGGTTGGTAGGTGGGTGATTTGGAGAAGAGAGGTCTGAGGCCTTGGACACCGCAGGGCCGTTCATGAGGGCATGCAACGCAGTAGCAGCGGGGTTTGCGCTAGTCTGACTGGATTCTTGGTTTTGCTGCTGTGAATGCAGTCGTCTAGCATCGGCCTGAGCAGCAGCGCCTGTTAGAGGTCTGGGCGAATAGCGTGCCGGAGATTTTGGTGAAGCAACGGTATACTCGAGGGCGTGTGGCCTGAGCAAGTTGTGGTGCTGAGATTCTTTTGGAAGGGCAAAGGCCGGTTGAGGAGCCGAAGTAGGTGTGTGAGGCACCTCAAGAGGAGGGAAGGGTTCGACCTGGGGACTGTCTGATCTAACTCGTGTGGCCATCGAGGAATACATGCATTCGACTCAGCGTAAGCGGGTTAGCAGTCGACTGTGCGCGCGTCAGCCACCGTTCACCATGACAGGGATGATCAAAAAGAAATAAGAAAAAAAAAGAGCAAGCCACACATACGTGATGTGCCGGTCAAAGTGGCGGTGATATGCGAACCTGCAGAGGGTCCGCTATGGAGTTGAAAAGTTGCGCGCCAGAACAAAATCAGTATGCGCGAATCTTTGTCGAGAAAGGTGGGACGAGTAGGGTAGAAACAGTCTCGACCATCAAGCGTGGATTAAACTGTGGCGTAAATACTGAGTCTGCGGGTGGAAGCCGGCGACGTTAATACAGCCGAAGCGGTGGTAAAACGACGCGATGATTTGGCGTTGACGGGAGCAGAAATGTAGCAGCGTTGTTACTAGAGCGTGAAACCAGGAAAGAAGGATGTACTCGTGCTGTAGGGTGGAGAACTGGAAAGCGATCAAGAATGCTCGGACAGCGCGATGGCCCGGCGCGATGGCGCAGCTAAAGATGGGAGCCGGTAATGCTGGTGCTGCCAAAGACTCGCGGTGGCTGCTCGACGTACGTCAGAGTCAGACGCCTTGCTGTGGCAGAAGAGAGGCGAAACAGCAGATGCTTTTCGTTGCTTGTGGCGATCAAGAGCTCGTTGCCACGCCGCGAACAGAGACGCGCGACGTGTGTGAGTGGTGTAGTTGCTGATGACAGCAGAGGCAAACAGAAATGCCAAAAGCTGGAAGGCTTGTAAGGTTCGAGACAGCCCTGATCAAGCTCGAATGACGCAGCGAAAACCGCAGCCGCAGATCTTGACAAGTTGAACCTCGCGAGCAAGCTTTGGATGTTGAACCTCCTCCCTGCCCATCGGATCTGGCCCTTTGAGGCTTGCACCGCTTGCCTGCCCGAGCAGCACTAAAGCAACCTGCTGCTGACCAGACTTCTGTCCTGTTGCGCTCGACCCTTTTCGAGGCTGATTCAACGTCCAGTATCCATGCTGCAAGCAAACTCCTAGTTACAGAACTCTAGTTGCGCATGCTGCTGCAGCCTCAAAACTCTGCAAGCGACCCGCCTTCTCTTGCAATTCTCCGACTCTCTCTGCTCACGCTCGATCCCAATCGTGTCCGTGGCTTTTCGCTTGCCGATGCCAGCCGCCGCCGTCGGCTCGATGCTGCTGCTGATGCTTCTGCTTGTCCCAAAAGCGGAGACGGATGTGGCTGTGCAAGGTTAGGGTCTTGTCCGAGAACCCATCTTGTTCAGATTCTGATACGTTTGACCGATCAGCGACAGGGGGCACGGTCTGTTCTCCTGTCAACTGACTAATGCGGTGCTTTGTTGGTTAACCATGCTCTTGCCAAACTCCATGGGACCATGGCAGGCCTGATCAACGTCAAGTCGCTCTTCCTTGCTCTGGCAGATCCCAAGCACTCAATCGAGGGGAACTCGCGACTGCGCCTGCCTCTTCATCTACGTCGCGGCCACCAATGTAGATCTCTTGTAAAGATCACCATCGCCGCAGCCTATGCTTTCCTCGCACGGTATGCAGGCAAGTGTTTCCAACCGATCGATGTTCATCTTGCAGCAAACAAAGATTCGCGCATTGCCGCACTCGTTCTATCTTTCCAGCCGCTAGATGTTGTATCACCGCCATCTCACTCTGAATGCGTCACCATGATGAGTTGTGGCGCCGTTGCTCATATTCTGCATTGCCTTGATCTTGAATTCTGACTGACGTTCAGCCCTGTCAGCAGCTGCATGCTAGACTGTCGTACCTGTCTTCTACGCGGCAGTACGTATAAAGCCAAGTGCCAGAACCCGTCTGAAATGCTGTCGAGAACAACAGAAATTATCATGATGAGGATGACAATCGACTCGATCATCGCGGATGAGTGGCAGTCTGTGCCATGACATGCAATGTCCATCTTTGTTTGTATTCTGGAGAAACTAGGCACGATGTCTTACATACTCCACAGTCCAGAGCTCTCTCATAACAGCCCTGGCACCTATAACACAAGGAAAATGGAGGAGATCGCATGTCTATCCTGAACGAACGAAACTGATTATTCAAGTCGAGCAAGCACGTGAGCAGCTGTTGAATATTGTTGTCAACATATCGTGATATACCAGCAGACTTTGATCGGAGCAACATCTGACAACCTTCTATACAGCAAGTTTACTTCCCGCCCGGTACAACCGTCTAATTTATATAGGACGGAGAGTTTTCAATAACTCTGATAGCTCGTATTATCAATAGATGCCGTGTGGAGAAATGCGGGTCATCCAGGCGCATAGAGTTCTGGCTTTGGTGATGGAAGTGGCTTACGATCGCGACGAGCCACAGAACCAAACCGTTCGATTCGCTTTTCTTTCGTAGGCAGGGACGAAGATCGAGAGGAATTGGAATACCGTACGAGAGCATTTCTCAAAGTGTATTCCCAGGGTATTGCCGCTGGCTTCCGATGATTCGATGAAGGTGATGGGTGTTGCAAATTGGTAGGGCGGTGAGATGTCGAACAGGACAGGGTGCTCATGACAGTTGGTGTGTCTGATCAAACGACAAATCTGAAGTTCTGGTTCTGGATAAGCCAACTCTTGCCTTCACCAGTCTTTCCCTTGCCCTTTGCGCCGGCCTCTTCCTTGTTGGGTACCAGAACCAGGGTGTCGGAGAAGGCGCGCATTGGACCCTCCTTGCGCTCGATCAACCGTACGTAACCGCTGACCTGGACAAGGATGCTCATGTTCAGCTCTTGCTCCTTTGGCTTTGCTGCCTTGTCCAGAGGGGCGAGTGCTGGGTTCAGGACGTGGGCGTTGACGGACTGGATCTCGAAGAAGGTGTAGGGCATTTGGGTCGCGTAGGTGTTGGAGAAGTCATCGGGGTCTGAGATGACGGTTCCATTGTAGGAAATCTGGGGCAGAAGTTTTCCAGATGGGAGGACGGTCTTGGGTACGTAGTAGTCGGGCAGAGAGCCGCGAGCGCTGGTCAGGGCGACATAGTATGCGTCGGTGAAGGTTTCGGCAGCTGTGATCTTGTTAGCAGGGGCAGGCGTGTCGCGTGAACATGGCTACTGCATACCATTCGCCGAGACGCGAACAAGAACATCCTCTCCAAGTGCGGCAGCCATCTTGTGTTGCGGTGCGGTGTTGCAAGAGGTGAGGGGATCAAAATATTGTCGCTGTCACATGCAAAAGTGAGGAGTGGAGAGGAGCTTGGGCCAGCAAGGACAAATGTTTGGCGACTGCCTTTGTCGACCGGCGCATTATCTCAATGACTCCTCTGTTACGATCATTCGGTTCACGCTCCTGGCGACCGCCATCGCTATGCTCGATACGTGTGCCTCGTCTTGGCCATGTTCGCTCCCTGGCGACGCCGTCAACAACAGATGATTCCAAGCCGTACTATGTCACCACTCCCATCTTCTATGTCAATGCCGCCCCTCATGCCGGTCATCTATACACAATGCTTCTCGCAGATGTTCTGAAGAGATGGCAGCTGCTCAAGGGAAGAAAGGCTGTTCTTCTGACCGGTACAGATGAGCATGGCATGAAGATTCAGCAAGCCTCAGCAAAAGCCGGAAGTGATCCAAAGCCCTTCTGCGACAAAGGTGCCGACATCTTCAAGAATCTGGCAAAGAGAGCCGAGCTCAGCAACGATCACTTTATCCGGACCACTGATCCTGCACACAAAGAAGCTGTCGAGTACGCCTGGCACTTATTGAACGAGAGAGGCTACATCTACCAATCCAAGCACGAAGGCTGGTACTCGGTTAGTGATGAAACCTTCTACCCGGACTCTCAGGTCCATCTCGTCTTGGACCCTCCTACCGGAAGAAAGGTCATGGCATCCATCGAGACGGGCAAAGAAGTCGAATGGACGTCCGAGATCAACTATCACTTCCGCCTGTCCGCTTTCCGTGACAAACTTCTTGCGTACTATGCCGAGAATCCCGAATGGATCACTCCTCAGGTCAAAATGAAGGAGGTTGTGTCTGCAGTCACAGCCGGTCTCGAAGATCTGTCCATCTCCCGTCCGTCCACAAGGTTGACTTGGGGCATCCGCGTACCTACCGATCCCACGCAGACCATCTATGTCTGGTTAGATGCTTTGATCAACTACGCTACCGCTGCTGGGTATCCCTGGGCTCCAGGATCTGAACACGTTGGTGGCTGGCCCGCTGATGTGCAAATCATCGGCAAGGACATCCTGCGCTTCCACTGTATCTACTGGCCTGCCTTCCTTATGGCCCTTGATCTACCCCTACCAAAGCGCTTCCTTACACACGCTCATTGGACGCTTGGTAAGCAAAAGATGGCCAAGAGTACCGGCAATGTCGTAAACCCCTTCTTCGCCCTTGACCGCTTTGGTACCGACACTATGCGCTACTACATGATTCATGATGGTGGCATCGACAATGATGCAGACTACGATAATATCTATATCATCGAACGCTATAAGAAGGGTCTTCAAGGAGGTCTGGGAAACTTGGCTTCCAGAATCACTCGCGGAAAAGGTTGGGACGTCAGACGTGCTGTCGAAAGATTTGCTGGTGAAGGTCGTCAATCTGTTTCGCACTTTTCCGAGCAGCAACCCTCGATTCGCGCGTTCGAAGTGTTACTTGAGGAATTCCCTTCAGTCATCAACAAACGCATGGACGCTCTTCGACCCAACCTTGCTCTCAAAGATCTGATGGACCACATATATGCGGCAAACGCTTTCTTACAAGCACAAGCCCCATGGGATATCGCTTCCAAGCTCAAGAAGGGGGAATGGGTAGTTAATACTTCGTCGAAGGAGGAGGCTGAGCAGCTGATGGACTATATTATCTTCCTGAATACTGAGGTGCTACGACTTGCTGGAATCTTGCTCCAGCCGATTATGCCCGCAAAGGCCAAGCAATTGCTCGATATGCTTGGTGTATCGGACGACAGGAGAGGATTCACAGATGCCCAGTTCGGTGTAGACAAGGACTATGGTGTGTCTCGAGTACGTATCGGCAAAGGACAAGCTGGCGTGCTCTTTGCACCTCTGCTGAGTGATTCGTAATTTACATATTTCAGCGGAGAGCTTCACCACGGGTGTTGCAATGTAAGATAGTTGTATCATAGTTTCGTAGCAGTCATGACAGATTTTTATCCGTCTCCAACCTCCCACCTTCCTACCCAAGCCTTTCTTCCCTATTGCCGTGCTGAGATGATAACAAGGCTTTACTGAGGGGCACGCATGTTGGCCTTTACTCTAGCCAACAATTCCTCCTTTGATGATGTACTGCTGGCCATGAGGTTTCTGCGGTTCAACCATCTGGTCAACTCTTCATGAGTCCAATTCTCAGGTTCTGTCATGGGTCATGCTTAGCTATACGGCTCTCTGCCTATCTTTTGGTCTGTTTGAAAACTTACCACCGGTGGGGTCAGGTTGCTGAGGAAAGATATCACCTCCAAAGATGGACCATGCTGCGGATGCGGCAACGAGTCCGGTGAAGGCAAAGAAGAGGTTCTGTGTGGAGTATGTTAGTGAGATGATAGTTTGCATAGTGTTACGAGCAATCCGAACCTTTGAGTTGAGTGCTCTGTCGAGTTGAGTAGGCATGATGTCTGACGTTGACAAGGTATGTCTCGTAATCAGAGATGCAGTTCAAATACACAGGTAGAAAGACAGGTAGCTAGGTAGAAGTATGTGGTTATTCTGTCTGCCTAATTCACTTCTAGATGTTCTGTCCTTTGGTCGATGAATGGGGGTCAAAGCGTAGCCGCGTCCTCCCTTTCCCTCACAACGCAGCAGGACAAAAGTCTTGGCACAGGCAAGCTCGCTTAGTAGCATCCCACAGAAAGCAGCTGCGCCGACTGGACCTCACTGCCCAGTTAACGCATACCACACGTCGTCTCAAACACCGCCAACATGCCTTCCCAAGTCACCGACATCAAGCAGTTCATCGAGATCTGCCGCCGCAAGGACGCTTCCTGTGCGTAAACCCCTACGGAGCCTAGAGAACACGCCGAAAAATGAACGCCAAGACTGATTTTGGACGCAACAGCTGCTCGCATCAAGAAGACCTCCGCCCAGCAGATCAAGTTCAAGGTCCGCTGCAACCGTTACCTCTACACCCTCGTCCTCAAGGACCAGGACAAGGCCGAGAAGCTGAAGCAGTCTCTTCCCCCTGGTATGCGCAACTCTACGCCTCTCCATCCGATTGTCACCCCCACTCGAAAAAGGCGACACAAATTCACTGGAAGCGCGCAATTGGCTAACAAGCTGCGATATCCACAGGTCTTACCATCTCCGAGACCCCCAAGAAGAACGAGAAGGGCAAGCACGTCGCCAAGTAAACGGAGAGCAACAATGTGTCAATAAAAACGCAAAAACTCTTTTTTGAAGCGACAAAACAAACGAATAAAATCCACGATTTCATCTGCCCCATTCAATTCACCGACCAATGCGCCCATGCGAAAAACGAAATGCAACATTGTTAAGTGAAGAGTACGTGATCAATAGAGAGGGACAATCCGACTCAAGCAAGAGTTGCATAAAGAAAGATATCACAAGTGGGCTATCCTCTATCGAGTATGAATCAAGGCCAGAGAAGAGAAGAAATGACAGAAGGATTGCAGGCTTCAAGGTCATCAAAAGCTGCGACATACACGAAGAACATTTCCATTGCGACAATACATGGTGCTCCTACTACGCTAAAGGTTCTTCTGCATAGAACATGACATGACACGAGTCTCTTTCCGAGCAAAGGCCAAGTATACATCTTTTCTTCTTTCTCTCCCTCTCCCTCTTTTGCTACTTTTCTTCCCACACGTCTACATATCTGGCAACATAGAATGTGCCGTATCACTCCTACACTATTTCATGGCCTCTCCCTTGTTTCGTGTCATGTTTGAGTGGAGTTTTGGTTCTGGATGAGTTTGATGTCCTCTTTTGAATTCGCAAAGCTATCATCTGGCTCGTCGGCCACAACCCTCCACCAAGTTAGATCGACTTTGACTTTGTTCTCAAGCCGCTTGTCACTGCTGTCCCTGCTGCACAGCAAACTTGTACTGGTCCTTGCGGTCCAGATACACAACCTTCTGACTCAACCCCGCCTCTTCAATCTCCTTCTTGAAGTTCTCGAGAGGATCTAAGAACACATCGTAATCACTGTTTCGTGCGCATTGATCAGCAATCTCCTTCCCTCTAAGCCCAGAAACATCAAGCAGAAAACTCACTCGTAGTGGATGGGAATAGTCAAGTCAGGGTTGATCATCCTCACAAGCTCGATTCCTTGCTTTGCATCCATGGTTACCATCAACATTGGCAATTTTGGCGATGGGATGGTCGTGCCGCCTAGATGGATCAACATGAGATCGATGTTTTGGCCCTTGTAGCGTTCTGGGATTTCTTTGAGTTCGTCGACAAGAAGTGTGTCCCCAGAAATGTAGATTCTGGAAAGGTTCACAGGTATCAGTCTTTTTGTTCGAAAGATCTCGGTAGGGGTCAGATCATACCTGTATCCATTCTTGAAGCTGTCAGTCGAACTGCCATCGCCCTCTTTGTACCCCAATTCCAACATCCAGCCATTGGTGGGAGGCACAGCACCAAGCAAATCGTTGGCTTTACTCAGCAACCCCTGCGGCACATGTTTACCAGGC
>Ga0058702_10000752_pt1 | contig 12898 bp, 17 predicted proteins | sample AgamicOrSfe_FD_83781 | JGI IMG/M metagenome (GOLD analysis project Ga0058702, IMG submission 83781) | Agave microbial communities from Guanajuato, Mexico - Or.Sf.e | ecosystem: Host-associated > Plants > Phyllosphere > Phylloplane/Leaf | place: Guanajuato, Mexico | collected 2012-05-30
ACATTATTCCCGTCATTATGGCTGGTATCATTGGTATCTACGGACTGGTCGTTTCCGTCCTGATCTCCAACGACCTTAAGCAGGCCACTCCTCTCTACACTGGTTTCATTCAGCTTGGTGCTGGTTTGTCTGTCGGTCTCGCTGGTCTTGCCGCTGGTTTCGCCATTGGTATTGTTGGAGATGCTGGTGTGCGTGGTACTGCACAACAGCCTAGACTATTCGTCGGAATGATTCTTATCCTCATTTTCGCTGAAGTGTTGGGTGAGTTTGACCTGGGAGGGACATGCAATCAGCACATAGCTAAACCCTCTAGGTCTATACGGTCTGATTGTCGCGCTTTTGATGAACTCCCGCGCAAGCTTGGACGTTTCTTGCTAGATCATCAGCGAGATTCTGTGGACGAGCAGTCATGTCAAGTCACCCATGCTCGTCCAATTCGCTCGTCCAATTCGAAAGTTGTCAAGATGAGAATCAACACAACCAATCAAAGTCACCCCCTTTTCTTACGACAATTCACGACGAGGCATTACGCTTCTACCCTTACTTAGAGTTCGCACGTTTGGCATACCTGTTGCGCCTGGCGGACCCAAAATCCTGCTGGCGATTCGCGGCTTTGTAATCTAGGTGTTAAGGTGGAGAATCATAAATTTATAGCCAAAACTGTAAATACTGCACTGCTTTCGGAACTCTACATGCTCTACATGCTCCCGGCTGTTCTCGTGCATACTATATACGGGTTCACTCTTGGTCTTCATCAATCGCATGCTCCCTCTCACCACATACTCATCTCTGCCATGGCTTCCTCATCATCAGCAAAGTCATCTTCACCCGCAGGTGCTTGTGGTGGTACATGTTTCGCTGTCTGTGCTGCTGATGTATCTGCTTTCGCTGCATCCTCTGCCATCAGGGCATCAAGCTCGTCCTCATCAGGTTCTTGATCCTCGACTTCCTTGTTCCCTCGATCGACCAGTGGGACTCCTTCATCATATAGACCCTCGTCGTCATCGAGCGGTGGACTTGAAATTTGCCCTTGATTCCTCGCACTTGTTGTCCCACTCATGCCCAAATCTCCTTCATTCTCTTGCGCTCTCTGGGTAGCTTCGTTGTTGCCATTTCTCCCAATGTCCATTGCGCCATCCTCGCCATGCTGCATCACTTGATCTACATCGACAAAGTCCTCGTCGTATTCTTGCGTCGGCTTTGGCTTATCTTCATCAATCCACGACTTCCGCATCATCTGTACTCGCTTTTTATGTCCGAGCTTCTCTATGATCGCAATGCCGTCTGCGAAGTTCGCCTTGGGGAATAGTGCATCAAGCCATAGCTGATATGTGTTGAGCAGGCGCGAGACGTCTTGAAACTGTATCTTCAATTAGATGTTCTTCCACAACAATTACACAACTTCCTCAATACCTCATGCCCTTTCCCTTTGAACCGTAATCGATCCTTCGTTATACGCCGCAGTCTGGGTATGCCCATATCCGAAAGTAATCTGTCCTCATCTAGCTTGGCCAACGGGGCGCGTGGCTTGCGAACTTTGATTTCCTCGTCGATACCAAGCCCGAGTCCGAGCGGGTCGTCGCCATCTAGCCGCCGGCGTGTCGGAGGAGCGGCATTCTCGTCTGTGGTGATGGTGTTCTGGTTTTGGGAAGTGTTGTTGGTGGTGTCCGCGTCGAGGAAGTTGAAGAGGTCGTCGAGATCGTCTGAGGGACGGGTCGCGGAAGCAGTATGAGGAGGCGCCATGGTGGTTACTGTTTGGGAACGTCTGCTTGAATTGCTCTCACATCAAGCACCAAACATCAGACTTGGAAGACGCGTTTTGGCGTTTTGGTTAGAGAGCGGATACTGATTGGCTATTCCCGGAATACCCGCCAATTAAGCTCAGAACGACAACGACGATCCCGAGCGACATTGAGAACTCGCTTCAGGTTCTGCTCGCATTCACATCTCACACTCCAAATGTCTGCCCAAGAGACGAGGGCTCCCACATCTGCCGGCCAGAGGCCGGCACCCTTCATACCAACCAAGCAGCCTAAGACTGAGTACCCTGTATGTCGACGACGGTCAAGTTATGCTGGACTACTGACTATTGTACTAATTACTGTCTTGCTATAGCTCATTGATAACGACCCGTACGTTACCCTCCATCCCGACTTCTGGTTCACTATCTCTGGCACCCGCGCAATGCTAGAGGACGTCCTCCACTAACAGCAAAAACTTAACAGACACTTCAAGCGCGTAATAAGATATGCCCGAGGCTCGGACTACGCATATGGCGCCGCTATCGCAGCCCTCCCTCCCGGGCTCATGATGTACTGGGAGCAAGTTTCGCCCTCACATGTAGGCAAAGGTGGTTTCGCACCGATCATGCGCCTTGCAGGTGTCATTGGTGTTGGTGCTGGATTTATGCTGTTCTACCAAAGATCAATAAGTACGTCGCATAACCGGACCTCAAAGATATCCTACATCCGGGGAGTTGTACAGGGAGCTTGAGAACTGATTGGGAGCTGCGAAAACTGATTAGGATTGCACAGTGCGATTCTACGGCATGACAGAAAACAAGCGAGAAGTCGACAAGGACATGCGGGAGATGGTCGACCGGGTCAAGCGCGGCGAGCCGCTGTACGGCACCACCGAGCTCACAGACTACATGCAAGGTGTGGCTGCGCGGAACTCGAGATATACTGGTGTCTTCTTGCACGTTATGCCCATGTTCAACTTTGTGAATCACAACCAGGTATGGTGAATAAGTCGTGCGCTGATGAGGAGAAATCTGACAAACGATGTAGCACGGTGTCGACACGGCGAAGTACTTCCAGCAAGCGGAGCGGGAATTGGAGGCGGAGTCGTTGGCGAAAGGTGTGACATGGAAGAGTGGGTGAAGAGATTGAGGATGGGTATGGGACCGGTCTTTCCGAGTCGTTTGTAACATAGCACAAGACTGTGAAATACAAATATCACACTTCCACAACGTTGCTCACTAACAGCGTCTATCATACCGCCTCATGGCGAGCTGCTTTTGGCACGATTGTAGCCAGTTGCATCTGTAACCGCCAACCTCGTTGGGGATCATCACACCACTGTCACAGAAAGTGGCGACTTTGTTGGATGTGTCGCACTGCGTCCTCTCGTAAGGACACACGACAGCACACCTGAACCAGCTGACTAGAGAGCTTGTGAGCTCAAGCGCCTATACATCTTGCCGTCAGCTCGTGGAACGGGTGTTGGTCGTGCTCGACTTCTGACCATCATCGGGACCGCTAACGATAGAGGTTACACTCATATGCATCTCGATACACTGACACCCCGGCTAGCCAGCGTGGTGAAGTTGTACAAAAGCAAGGGCTTTGTGGAAGTAGCAGCATATTATGCGAATGGTCTAGCTGGAGCCGTGTTCATGTGCTTGGATTTACGCACGCCATAAAGATGTTTGCTTGAAAACCGTTGAGCTGCGGTAGTGCTGAAGACGACTCGTTGCTCAGAATAGAAGGCTGGTCAATTGCATTCGTGATTGATTCTGTCGAGCTCTGCTCGAGGATCATGACGGCACTATCTTGTTCCACGCTGCCATGAGCACTAAGTTCCGTCGCCCGCTGTCTCCAGACCGATTTGGTTTGCACAACGCCGGCACTCGTCAGAGATCTATGGATTGTGGTGAGACTGGCCTCCACTCCAAACTTCTCAAGTAGATACTGCTTCACCTCATTCAAATGGGTAGGCTTCGTAGAAGGTCGATCTGGTAGCCAATTCGTGAGGTCGGTTAGCACCTCGTCCGAAAGCAGGTTGAGCGGACCAGGCTTCTTGCGGCAGGCGTTTGTAGCTTGTCCGTGTCTGCGGAAAGTTCTTGCGATTGTTTGCACGCTGCGAACACTTATACCGCTGAGCACGGCGATCTCGGTTTGCATAAATTCTCCAGATTGCATGAGTTCAGTGGCCAATTTGATTGAACTGTCTGGAAGGCGCCAGGGGTCGCCTTTCTTTTTCGAACGAGCCATGGTCTGCCACAGAGAGCGCCGAGGTACCAAATATGATGCTCAGCAGCAGACACAGCAACCTGTCTGAGGGTTGTGAATGGGTTAGCAAAGGTTTTCCAACATCGTGACACCCTTCTCCACATTGAACATGAAGCACACCAGAAGAACCCCTTTATCGCCACACTGGTATGAACAGTTGCAGGATGAACCAGCTACATACTTAACAACAGAACAAAGGCTTCCATGATGATGTACAAGTACACGAAAGAGACGGAGGACTATATGAGACACATTGCAAGATGATGCCATCAATTCGTGTATATTGGCACATTATATTGTCATGGCTCATAATCCGTTCACCGGAAGTTTATGCATACTGGACATCCTGCCCGTCTTAGAGTGCCGTCCATATGACTCTGCCTTGCTTCCCCCGGAGTGAGTAAGCAATGTTGAGCGGTCATCAGAACCGCTGGATAGCTGGGCCGACGTTTGCGATCGTGTGGCGAACCGTCGGAGTCCTGATCCTGTCCGATCACCCTGATCATTTGTCACGAACCACCACGATGCTCCAATGTTGGCAGCATGCCGCCGGTACGACCCCATCACTTTCAGTACTCATCCTCTGTTCCGGCGATAATGACATTGTTGATCTGTCAAGAGTTTATTAGCGGCTATTGTATGAGACGAACAACAATTGCGTACCTTCAGCACCATCCGGCATAATTGCGTCGCGAGCATCAGTTGCGAGCGCTTACTGATCAAGGGGTCAATCACGAAGTGCTCACGCATGTCTGACAATTAGTTAGCTTGAAATATATTGAGGTCGACTTTCTGTGCTTACCATTGCTACCAGTCTGCATACAATCCACACCAAGTCTCGAGTTTTTCTCCTTGATCTGCCTGCTCTTGATATGTGCCAGCGTCTCAATCGGGGCCAGACCGCTGTTCTCCGCCAATGCGACTGGAACTGCATCTAGTGCGTCCGCGAAAGCTCGCATGGCGTATTGCTCAAGCCCGGGGCTCTTCACTGCCGCCTCTTCAACTGCTAACGAGCATGCAATTTCCGCTGCACCACCTCCGTACACGATACGGTTGTCCTTGACCAGGTTCCGCACCACGCAGATCGCGTCGTGTAGTGAGCGCTTTGCCTCGTCGATGATCATCTTGTTACTGCCACGCACGAACACCGTAACAGCACGAGGATTGGCGCACTCCTCGATGACAAGCATCTTCTCTCGCGTAGTACCGAAGGAGACCTCACGAACGACACCTGCCTGTCCAAGTTTCTGTGCTGAGAGGTCCTCGAAACGTGGCACTATGCGGCCGTTCGTGGCAATGGCTATAAGCTCAATCTCGGGACCACCGACCCATCGTACGGCCGGCAGCTTGTTTGTGAGGAGGAGATGGTTCGCTTCGTCATCGAAACCCCACTGGCATATGACGACGTTTGCGCCTGTTGCTTTTATCTGCTCAATCATCTCCGTGAATTTTGTGCTTTCATACTTCTGAAGGCGCTTGAATTCTTCGACGGATGTGATCTCGAGCTTATGCTTAGTCTTTGGCTTGGGCGGCTCAAATGCGCAGGTGAGGATAGCGATCTTGGCGTCGCGGACTTCAGAGGGCATCTGGGGGTGGGAGAAGTCCTTGTCGACGATAACGCCCTTAACGAGGAGAGAGTCTTCAAGACTTCCGCCAACCTTGCCATCTACCTTGATCAGTTCGAAGTCCACGTCCTTGCGCTCAAGGTCAGCCACGGATAGAACAGCATCAACAGCAATCTTTGAGAACTGGTCGTGTGCTTTCGAGACAATCTTGCTTCCTAAACTCGTCTTGGCGACCTTCATGAGATTTGTAGGGTTGTCTCTCGAGAACTCCATGGTGTCACTGATCTTGTCCAACTCCGCTACCGCAACCTCACAAGCCTGATCATATCCATCTGCCACCCGAATAGGATGAATCCCTTTGTCGATGAGCTCGGCTGCCTGCTCCAACAATGCTCCAGCTAGCACAACCACACCTGTCGTTCCATCTCCAATCTCATCATCCTGTGACTTTGACAACTCGACAAGTAGCTTCGCAACGTGATTTGAGATTTCCATTTGTCCAAGAATTGTGGCTCCATCGTTTGTTACTGTGATATCACCATCAGGTGAGATGAGGATCTTGTCCAGTCCTCTCGGTCCCAGAGATGTCTTCACAATGTTTGCTACTGTCCTCGCTGCTAGGATGTGTGCTTTCACGGCCTCGTTGCCGTGTTGTCTCTTCTTCTTGCCCTGGCTGAAGTGATTGATCAGCAGTGTTCGGTCACAAGTTCCAACATGACATACTCTCTGACGATGACGAATGGCCTGCCATTCTCATCTCGCATCACCTGCGCTACGTAGTATTAGCTAAGTTCAAGCTCGTCTGGGGCAGTTATGTTCACCTTGTGAAAGATCGATATCTGGTATATCAGATTAGTATTTGCAGTTTCCACATCATTCCGAAGGCAGTACTCACTCATGGCCATAATCGTCTAGTGAATGTTCAAAACTCAAGTAGACTTCACTGTTACTTCACTATACTCCAGCTCGTGCCTGCGCATCTCTTCATCTTTCCACAAATTCACGTCCCCACAAAACACAACGCGCATCGACTAGCGTCGTTCATGCCTCCAGGTCTCCCCTCAGCTACACACTTTCATCCTTCACTTTCACATCGTCATCCCAAAGTCGCGCATACCTCTCGATCTGTCGCGCAAGGACTACAACACTTCTTACGTACCTCGAATCGCATGCCTCGTATGATCACTTACTCAAAACGGTCGCGCGCATTACTGATATCTACTAAGGTGCACTGAGCGAAGACGACTCTGACATTGGAGACATCCCTTTCAAGAAGACAGAAACAAAACAACAGGCGATGGCGAAAGGAAAGGGCGGCAAGGGTAAGGGAAAGGCGAAGGCCGAGCCGATAGCAGATGTCTCCAATGTGGTAGCGGAGGACGACGAGGACGAGGATATGGATGCGGATGAGTATGTGCTTGACTCACAGGAACCGCAAGGCGTCAAGACATACTCATACATCTCAGGTTCGCCGTCGAGCACATTGTCAGCCATCGTTTCGAGCCGGATGTGAGCATACGCGATTACACGATCTACACAACAGCGACCTTATGCCAATCTAGGGAACGCTAAAGCTGGAGGTCAAGTGGGTCGGGTGGCCAGACTCATCGAACACGTGGGAGCCGGAAGAGAACCTGTAAGCATCAGAGGAGACTGGGCTGCTTGATCTGCTTCTAACTCTGTACAGGGATGGTGCCCAAGACGAGCTGGCAACCTATTATCGAGAGATTGATGGCAAGCCCACCTTTGGCGCCGTGAAAACGCGCAAATCTGTGCCGATTGCATCAAAGACGACATCTACGAAGCGCAAAGCAGATTCACCACCAGTAGCCGTGAGGGCAGAATCCAAACGTGGCAGGCCTGCAGCTAAGAAGGTCAAGACGGAAGAGACTACACCTTCGGGAACTACTGCAACAGACGTGGACACAGGCAAGCAATTCAAACCGCCACAATACTCGTGGGAAGAGAGTATTGTTCAAATCAGTACAATTGTCAGGGAAGAGAATGGTCATCTCGTGGGACTGGTTCAATGGGGAGAAAAAGAGAACCACAAACGGTCAAAGCATGCACTAAAGATCCTGTACACGCGCTGTCCGCAGAAAATGCTCCAGTTCTATGAGGGCTGCATGTATGCTATTCCGATATGTTCTTTTGATGAGATTTTGCTAACATGCAGTACAGCGAGTTCCGCTCCGATCAAGTTTACCTTCCGTACGAAGATCAACAAACGACCAAAGAGGAAGACCAGACAATGGCGGACGCTGCTATGGCTGGCGCCGACAAGCTCCTGGAATCGGTCGGCGAGCTTGTCAAGCCTGCCGAAGATGCGGTCAAGGGAGTGGCTGCCAGCACGATCAAGGGAGTTGCCACTATGGGTTCAGCTGTTAAGAGCGTTGTTGCCAGGTCGACCCCCAAAGCGGCCCCGTCAACAACCATGACCCCGAAAGCTGCCACGCCAAAGACGACAACTCCCAAGACAGCTGTGACGACAGTCGCGAGTGCGGTGTCGTCCGCAGCCAAGGATGTGTTGCAGGCATCATCCAATGGCAATCACGCAGAGCCCGCTGAGGAGTCTTGATCCAGGCGACGAGGACATGCCGGATCGGTGGCAAGATGATGGAGAAGGTTGAAAATCCGGGAGGAAGCTTCGTGCATCTTCGCCAGTATTCACGTATCGCAATACTAGGCCGTGAGTGCCTTTTGGAAAAGTCTGGTGCTCTATATACCCTTGTACAATATCGTGGCCCTTTAATCGGATTGAGAATACTGACGGAGCACTATCTCGAAGTCTTCATAGATGATCAGCAAGTTTCGCAGAATTGATTCAGCGTTCTCCATTCGAAGACAACTATCCTGTGATGCTGTTATGGTAAGGCACTCTTCAACAATGCCAAGGATGATTAATCACTGCGGCCTTGTCTCGGACATACGCCACGAGTTCCCCCACTCGTCCCATGTTTTCGTGCCATCGTCATAAAATCACCGCCGGATGTATTACCGATAGTATCCTTCAGATAGCCTCTCTCAGTCTTGCATACTTGAGAAGACACCATAACACTACCATAATCTAACCTCTGTCTCAATCAATTCAACATCATTATGTCCGCTAGTACCGTTGGAAAGGCAGGCAGGACATACTAGCATCAATGTGACCGGTTGCTAACGTGATAAACAGCCAATCACCTGCAAGGCTGCTGTAGCTTGGGAAGCTGGCAAGGACCTTACCATTGAGGACATTGAGGTCGGAGTTCCTCAGGCGCATGAAGTCCGCATCAAGATATACTACACAGGTGTCTGCCACACAGGTGAGTCAATTACCATCCTCGATCTTTGCAAGCACATCTAGCCGCCTCCCAAGACGATTCCAACTTGCAGGCTCTCCGGGGACTCCCGCATGCATCCAAGCACCAGCTAAGAGTCGATAGACGCATACACACTCTCCGGAAAGGATCCAGAGGGCGCATTCCCCATTGTTCTTGGACACGAGGGTGCTGGTATTGTCGAGTCTGTCGGTGAGGGTGTGACATATGTCAAGCCTGGCGACAACGTTGTCGCGCTCTAGTACGTGACCTGCATAGCTCGGAGCACGCAGGAAAGCGCAATCTACTGACACATTCTGCAGCACACCTGAATGTGGCGAGTGCAAGTTCTGTAAATCCGGCAAGACCAACCTATGTGGCAAGATCCGGACTACACAGGGTAAGGGTGTTATGCCTGATGGCACATCTCGCTTCAAGTGCAAGGGCAAGGACCTCCTCCACTTCATGGGTACCTCCACCTTCTCGCAATACACCGTCGTAGCCGACATTTCGCTCGTCAAGATCACAGAGAAGGCGCCCATGGACAGGACATGTCTGCTTGGATGTGGTATCACAACTGGTTACGGTGCGGCCATCATCTCGGCAGGTAATGGGGGTATCGAGAAGGGCTCTAATGTGGCGGTATTCGGTGTCGGATGTGTCGGATTGAGCGTCATTCAGGGCTGTGTCAAGAATGGAGCGACTAAGATTATTGCCATCGATGTGAATCCGAGCAAGGAGGAGTGGGCAACGAAGTTCGGTGCAACGGATTTCGTGAACCCGACTAAGCTGGGCGAGCAGACGATTCAGGAGAAGCTCGTTGAGATGACGGATGGTGGATGCGACTACACCTTTGACTGTACGGGTAACGTGGGCGTCATGAGGGCTGCATTGGAAGCTTGCCACAAGGGATGGGGTGAGAGTATCATCATTGGTGTGGCAGCTGCTGGGCAAGAGATTGCCACAAGACGTAAGTTGTCTTCCTGACATCACTAATAGATCTTACTGACACGCTTCTAGCATTTCAACTCGTCACAGGACGTCGCTGGAAGGGATGTGCTTTCGGTGGTGTCAAGGGACGTACTCAGCTCCCCGGTCTGGTGGATGACTACCTTGAGGGTCGCCTCAAGGTCGACGAGTTCATAACGCACAGGCAGCCGCTTGACAAGATTAACCAAGCATTCGCTGACATGCAAGCCGGTGACTGCATTCGCTGTGTTGTTAGCATGAGCGACGAGGCTGTTAAGCAGGAGGGCGCTAAGCACGCACAAAAGTAGGAGGCATCGCGAAGAAGTAATGATGGATGAAAATATGCTTGACATATGTATAGTACTATGAATGAACGGCAACGAGCATATCCAGCGCATCTATTGTAAATGGTCTTCCGCCAGTGAAGATGTATGCATGCAACCTTAGACCTCACTGCCCAAGCGGAGCTGTAAAAGGGGCCCAACCCGATCTGGCGAATAATCTTGTAGTTCAAGGTCATCTTTGGGAACCACCCTGGTGGTGGTTTTAACATATTATCAATATTGGTCTTTGGCCTTGCCCTCATATTGACATAGCATCTCTATCGTCGAAATTGGCAGACGGTGTTGTCGTCTTCACTATCGCCTTCGTCTGAAATAATGTTTGTGTGCCATGCTCCTTGCGCGACTATTGATCATGAAGAGCCTTAGAGCCGGTGGATCTTGCTGGACAATGCGTTTCAGCCTGACACTTGTCAATCACCCAAAGCTGCCTTGACGTGTCTGAAAAGAGGTTGAAAGAGGAGAGAGCACTCGACGTCGCGCAGAAGATCCGTGGCGTGCAAGATGAAGAATACAAACCACAAAGTATCGTGTCTGTTGCGCTTTGCTTGCTTGATCCATCAAACTACTATTATACCTCGAGAGTCGGCTAATCGTCCAAAGGACAAAGTGAATGTGATGCCACGAATGTCGAGATTGTGTGAGTACAAAAGCTCTTGCAATTATCGAGATCGAACATGCCGCTCTGCACAATGCAGCACATTCAGGCTCTCTGAAGCTCTCTCTTTGTGAATCAAGAAGATGCTCTATTGCACAGCTTCCACATATGATGTCCATGTATCTTTTCTCCTCTTTCCACATCCTCATCTCCATCTTCATAGCACCATCCCCCATCTCATCCCGTACCTCATCCCTACACCTTATCAAATCATGCCTCCTCCACCAGCATCCACACCCATCTCCCCCAACATCTGCCGAGCCTGCATCATCCTCATCGACCGCACCGCCCACCCCACCTGCACTACCTCCGGTCCAGCCAAGCCATGCGCAGCTTGCACATTGCGCGGCAGCCCCTGCGAGCCTGTCCCTGCTACACTGCAGCTGCAACTTACTGATCTGATTTACTACCACGCACGTTGGCGCACAGCATGTGCTGGTACTGATAAAGCGATTGCGACGAGGACGAAGAAAGAACTTACGGCGAATGTCATGGATTTCATCGAATTATTGGATGAGGAGAAGGTGAAGATGGCCAGTGCAAGCGGAGATGGTGATGCTGAGGCTGAAGATGAGACTGGCGTACTTATTCCTGCTATCGCTGCGAAGAAGCCATCCGTTGCTGTGCTTAAAGCGTCTGCTGGCGGCAAGGCATCGAAAGCTACTTCTGCACCTTCAACGACTCAAGCCGGAAAGAAGAGAGCAAACGACCACGACTCGCAAGCCGGAGAAGGTCCTGTCAAGAAGGCGAAAGCAAGCACAGCTCGAGCACCATCGAGAACAAAGACACAAGCACATCCCAAGCTGGTGAAGTCAAAGGCAAACACGCCTGAGAAAGATGAGAAAGCACAGAAAGCGACAATTAAGCCGACTGCAGCACCGTTACTGAAGCAGGTCCATATACTTGCCATACCACAGACCACCGACGACAAGCAGAACCCATCTGCCAACGCCAATGCAGCCACTGTCATGCCAACATCATCGCCCAGAGCCGGCAGAACGTCCTATCCACTATCATCGCCAGAGATAGCAGTAATAGCAGGAGCAGATGTAGTGTCAGACCCATCCTCATGCGACACCTCCCTGACCGCATCCACCCTCCCCTACCCAGCCATGTTCACCTCGGATTACCTCACCTTTGACTTTGACTTTCCTCACGACCTTGCTCAGTCGGACGCTCAGGCCCAGGCACACCCTCCCATGCCATCGTCCTCTTCGCACACCTCGCCGTCATTCCACTCGGCACAGCAGCTCGGTCCTGCAATCACAGACGGCCACGGCAGCGGCAATGCTGCTGGTGCCTTCCACACTCATACCCATATGCACAATCTCAACAACTTCGACCTGAACACTGATGACAACCCCGGCGGCCATGGCGGTGAGCACGATGTCGGTGTGCAGATCCTTGAGCAATTGCGCACGATGAACGCGACGTTGCAGGGGATGCACGAGATGATGCAGTTTCAGGCTCAGGCTCAGACGCAGGTGAGCTCGGCTGCGAGCGGTGGAATTCACAGTTGAGCTGAGGAAGGCAGCTATTTCTTGTGATTGTCATGCGTGTGATACTTGAGAAGGACAAAATGATGTTTCGGAATTCAGTCCAATACTAGCCAGATCAAACACGCGATTGTCCTTGAGGGAACAGGCTGAATGATCCTGCCTCGGGGAGCGTGTATGACGTTACACGTATCATCTGTCTGGGCAAGGACGGAAACAATGTCAGCAACTTTGGCATGGCTGTAGTCTTGAGCTTGCTGCAGAGCGAACGAGGGCTGGACCCGACACGGGGAGGTACAAGCTAGTCTTGCAACTATCGTGATTGTATTGCGGTGTAGTGCATCGGACTGGCGCTGGCGCAGGCGCATACAATGTATCTTCGTGGGTAATCCTACAATCATCCGCACATGACATAGTATAACATAACACAACATTGCTCTTCCATTGACTTGCCCCTGTCCATCGCGCGATGCAGGTATCATTTCCTTCCCAAACGCAACCAAAGCAGCCCAACAATTACACCGAACCAACGACTCCAAGCTCACTCCCTCCCGCAC
>Ga0058702_10000753_pt1 | contig 12873 bp, 17 predicted proteins | sample AgamicOrSfe_FD_83781 | JGI IMG/M metagenome (GOLD analysis project Ga0058702, IMG submission 83781) | Agave microbial communities from Guanajuato, Mexico - Or.Sf.e | ecosystem: Host-associated > Plants > Phyllosphere > Phylloplane/Leaf | place: Guanajuato, Mexico | collected 2012-05-30
GTGGTCGTGGAGGAAGAAGCGCTAGGCAAGACGTCGCTGCAAGGTTTGAACGAGAAGAGCAGGAACCAGCGGCGCAAGATGGACGATTTGGGTAGGCGCGATGATGTGTTATAGCAATTAATTTTCCTGACCATTGCATACAGTGATACCGACATAGTAGCAGAAGACGGTGCGGCGTCATCATCCAGCGACGATGAAGAGCCCAGAAACAGCAATTCGTACAATAGTCTGCTTGCGAACTTTCAGCAGAGCGCAGCAGAAGAGCCACGGAGAAAAAAGCGAAAGCTTAGCGATCGTGCCCAGGCCAACGAGGGAATCCCCAAAGTGCAGCACATCGAGCCGGTAGTCCAGACCGACAGCGTTATTGACGAACCAGAGGAAGAGGAGTACGAGGAGGAAGTCGAAGCAGTAGAGCCAGAAGATGAGCAGGATCACGATGTAACTGAAGGTGTGGTCGATGGGGACTTTGTGGACGATGACGAAGAGGACTCTGGAGATCCCTTTGAGATCCATTTTGACCACCCTGATGAGGCCGAAGTTACCGGAAGACTGAAAAAGGTCAAGGCCGGAACACTTCAGGCGAAGCAGATAAAGTCGGACGTGATTGGAAAGCTTTCCGAAGCTGGACCTGCTGTAGAGACTGCTGCTGCGGCTCCCAAGTTGTCAACTATCAAGTCAGCCAAGCTTAAGAAGAGACTCGTTGACCCTGCTACATCGCTTCTGCCCAAGCTTACCTCGCTACAAAAAGAGCTGGCGCCTGGTATACTCGAGTACAAGGACGTCTTGTTCAGTGGCAGGACAAGTGAGAACGCCGAAGACTTGCGTCGACTGGCTTGTGTCCACGCCTTGAACCACCTTTACAAGACCAGAGATCGGATCATCAAGAACACATCAAAACTAGCACGAGACGACACAGCAGACCTCGAGCTCCGTGATCAAGGGTTCACTCGGCCGAAGGTTCTTATCCTGCTCGAAACACGACAAATGTGCGTCAAGTATATGGATGCCATTACCAAACTCTCGGCGCCTGAGCAGCAGGAGAATAGGAAGCGCTTCCAGGATACATTTTCCAGGACAGATCCCGAGGGATTTGGCCAGGACAAGCCAGCAGATTTTCGTGAGCTTTTTGAGGGCAATGATGATAACGAGTTTCGCATTGGTGTCAAGTTCACGAGGAAGACGATCAAATACTACTCGCAATTCTACGCATCCGACATCATTATTGCCAGTCCTTTAGGACTACGTAGGGCAATGAAAGATCACGAGTGAGTAAGATCCACAAATTATGATCTCCTCGCAAGTATACTGACCTTTCCACAGACCCAAAGAGTTTGACTATGACTTCCTGTCCTCCATCGAGGTTCTGATAGTCGACCAAGCCGACGCCATGCTCCAGCAAAACTGGTCGCACGTCGTCTTCGCCTTCTCTCACCTCAACCGCCAACCTCGAAACCCACACGACGGCACAGACTACAGCCGCATCCGCACGCTTCAATACCTCGAAGACAACGCCGCGCACTTCCGCCAAACGATCCTCTTCTCCGCCTTCCTCACCCCCGAACTCAACGCCCTCTCCACCTCACATATGCGTAACCTCGCAGGCAAGATCAAAGCCTCTCCCACCTACCCTGGCGCAATCGAGAACCTACCCCTCAGCGTTCGCGGCTCCGTCAAACAGACCTTCACCCGTTTCCAATCCACATCCTCCGTCGACCCCAGCACCGACCCCGACGACCGCTTCAAGTACTTCACTTCCGCCGTCCTCCCCACTCTGAAAAGACACCACAAGCACACTGCCAACACCGACGAAGCTCCGGGAATACTGCTCTTCGTGCCGACATACCACGACTTTGTGCGTCTGCGCAACTTTTTCCAGTCGGATCCGCGGTGCGCCCATCTTGCATTCGGGAGTATCAGCGAGTACAGCGAGGCCAAAGACGTGCGGCGGGCGCAGAGTCATTTCTATACGGGCAAGCACGATGTCCTGCTGGTGTCAGGACGAGCACATCATTTCAGGCGGTATACGAGTATGCAAGGCACGAAAAAAGTGGTGTTCTATGCGCTACCGGACAATCCGGAATGGTATCGCGAGGTCGTTGGGTGGTTGGATAGGGCGGTGCAGAAGCGCGGTGGAGAGGAGGTGGCTGTACGATGTATATTCTCGAGGTGGGAGGTGCTTGCGCTGGAGAGGATTGTGGGGACGAAGAGGGTGGGCAGGATGGTCAAGGAGGGGAAGGAGGATGTCTTTGAGTTTCAGTGATGGGTGTTTGTCTATAGTTGGACGATGTGGCTCTTTTGTGGACTCCATTTTCTCGCGAGGAAGTGGTGGAGTTACACGGAGTCAAGGAAAGGGCATCTATCAGACAACGGAGCAATGAACTTCTTCTGTCACTGATATGGTACAGTACATATGTCACGAATGTCACGCTTGCATAGCACGAAACTCATTCAACTATTATTGTATTACGTACAACTCGACTGACTTAAGCAAGAAAAGAATACATGTTCTACTCCAACATTTGTCCAAAACCTTCCTGTACTGCGCCATACCATCCGCCCAACACCGAATCCCAACCTTCGCCATCATGCCCACTACAACTTCCCAGGCAACGGCGTAGTACCATTTACGAACTGCTTGTGCTCCAAAGGACTGTTGTCAGCACAGGCGAAAGGCTTGCCACTAGCGCCATTGTGAGCGATTTCCAATGCCGAAGCATACAGGCCAAGTCCACAAGACGCTGCACCGATGAAGATCATGACCTGCGACGACATCATTAGTTTGGACATTCTGGGACAACAGCAGTTAGACTTACAATGTTAAGCACAAACAACGACGCTTTCCTCCACCCCTTCGTCAAGCTCCCTCTGTTCATGTAGATCCACATGACACCACAAAGCCCGTACGTGAACCAGCTCATGAAGAGGGCGCTGACCAGTCCCAGGAGCTGCTCGAAGATAGGGATAGCCTCGGCCAATAACCAAGCGAAGAACCATAGGCCGACGAGAACAGTGATCCAGCTGATCCAGCTCTTGGTCGTGTTGGCGTAGCACTGCGCTGGTTGACCACGCTTAATCCAGTATTGCGTGAAGAGCTGCTTGGCAGCAACATGTCCGTTGATGACGCCCGCGACAACGATGGTGGGAATGGCGACGCCGTATGAGATCTTGCGGATGATGGGGGCGGCGGAGGTGAGAGCTGGCGAGGAGACATCACCGCCGACGTAGTAATAGATTACGACGCCGACGACGAGGTAGATGGCCATTGCAATGGTCTGCAGCATGATGAGGGCCTTAGGGAACTCTCTTGGGTCGCGAAGCTCGGCGATGAAGCCAAAGAAGGCGGTATTGCCAGCGAAGGCGAGCATGATGTTGAGGACACCGATGACAGCAGGGGAGAGCTCGGCGTTGTCTCGGATAATCTGGATGGAGGAGCCGCCTTCGCGCACGATGCCCAGGTGGATCATCACGATCATGACGGCGCCGGTGATGCTGAAGAACGAGATAATACTGATCCAGGACATGTCCTTGGATGTGCGGGGCAAGCTAAGGACGATACTGACGACGGTACCAATCAGGCCGAAGACGACGGAGCAGGTGCCGTGGTTGGTGAGGACGTTCATCATGACGCTGAAGGCGAGTAAATGAGCGGCCATGATGAAGACGAAGGAGAGGACAGCAGAAATGCCAAAAAAGCGTCCAAGCCATTTCCCGCCCATGACTACACCCACATCGGCGTAGGACATGGTCTGAGGATGTGCAAGCTTGAATTGCATGATGACATAGCCAGAATACGTGGCTAGGACACCGAGGCCGATGATTGAGATGATGCCAGGGACAAGGCCGACCTTTGCAATGGCCGCTGGCAATGATAGAATGCCCAGAGATATGGTCTCTGCAACCATGAGGAAGCCGACGTGCCACCAAGAGCAGCTCTTGAATTTGGCAGCAGCAGGATCATTGGCGTAGACATCGCCTCCTGTGTCAACATAACCTTCAGGCTTCGGTGCTTCTTCTTCGTCCCGTGGCAGGGCAGAGGAGACGGTCTCTTCGACGAAGACGCTGGGAGCAACATCCTTTTCACTGCTCATGCTATTGCGAAAGAACCTTTTGACTGGGCTAGATCGACTGAGACGACGGATAGTGCGTTGAGTGAAGCTTCCATTCGTCACTTCATCCATGCGATTATTGAATGTTGTCGTGTGGATCATGAGTGGGTCTCCGTTGTTTGCAGATGCCATGCTGAGGTTGAAGAGCGTATTCACGTCTATACTCGTTGAGAATCGTGAATCTACCGTGTGAGTCCTGGAAGTCTGGTTTCAGACAGAATAGTTGTCCAGTAAAGTATGAAGCTTTGAAGGATGTCAACAAGAGTATCACAAGACGCAATTAGCTTGCGAAACGAAGGATCAAGCTACAGTGAGTGCTTGCTTACCTAGCTTATGTTGGGCAATTCTCGTTCGAGAAGATTTGTGTTGAAGAGAGTGTAAAGACTGAAAGCGAAGGTGGTCGCGTGAGATGTTATATAAGTGATGTCGTCAGTCACACTGAGCGGTACCGCTCTGTGCAAGATAAGGAAAGGTAGTTGCGCAGTGTCGTAGACCTCGTGAGTCGAATAGAAGTGCGAGTGTGGGATGATGATGGCTGAAACCAGCTTCACACTTTTGACTTTTAGGTGGCTCTTGCCGTGTGGTGACGCTTTACAGTTCATCTCACCAACCAATTGCAGATATCACAATTCCATTGAACTATTGTCTTTCGAAACACTTGCAGCATGATTGGCCATATCGATTGGAAAGTTGGAAAATGCATACAGCTACTCGTTATTTCTGACTTCGCAGCACACAGGATTCACAGCACGTCTCGTGAAGCTTCCAGATATTGCCAAGAACGATCATCCACCTCGTCGACAGCTCCGTTTGCAAGGTCTATTGCTTTCCACCTAGCTCCTACTGATAAGAGCTCTATTGCTCTACAGTACATACCTGCGCCTTTGCTATGCGTTCCGTCGTTCCTTGGCAGCATCATGATTCATCCCATCTTCACAACTTACAGCTGCACCTGCGGCGCCTGACCTCTCTTCGTAAGGAGGTTCAGGGCACTACCAGCCATGATGAAGCCGGCCTGATCTTTACTGAATGTGTGCTTGACTGGTATCGTGATTGTCTCCCCACTTCTCTTGTTCACTGTCAGGACGATCTCTCCATTTCCTCCACTCTTGAGCACGTCATAGAGTCCACTCGTGCTTACACTGTCACAGGCATCAATCTTGTCATAGTCGCTCTCACTGGCAAACGTCAATGGCACCACACCCTGTTTCTTGAGGTTGGTCTCGTGGATACGTGCGAAGGACTTTGCAAGAATGATGCGACCACCTAAGTAGCGAGGCTGTAGTGCAGCGTGCTCACGAGCGCTGCCTTCACCGTAATTGTGCTCAGCAACAACGAGCCATGCTTGATCTTGATCCTTCCATTTCTTGGCAAGATCAGGGATCGAGCTCGTAGTCCCGTCCATATCATATGCGACATTTACTTCTCCTGTCGCTGCATTGACAGCAGTGATCAGGGTGTTCTCAGCAATATTCGGTAGATGACCCTTGTATTTGAGCCATGGACCAGCAGCAGAGATGGTATCAGTGGTACATTGTCCCTTGACCTTGTATAGGACTTTGAGACCCTGCAAGTCCGAAGTCGGGAATGGTTCGAAAGGCTCCAGAACAGCAAGACGATCGGAGTCTGCCGCAACCTTAACTTCGATTTGCGGGTCGGGCTGAGGAGGTGTGGGTTGATAAGCTGGGTTGCCTATGGCGAAACCCTTTGATGGCAGGTCAATGCCGGCAGGAGGGTTGAACTTGAATGGCTCGCCAGAAGGTGTTTCAATAGTATCTGTCATTGGGTTGAACGTCGTGCTGCCTGCGTAGGACATTGCGGTAACCAGTTCGGGTGACGCTAGAAAGTTCATAGTACTGGGATTGCCGTCGTTACGGCCACGAAAGTTGCGGTTGTAAGATGTAAAGATAGCATTGGCATCGCCTTTCTTGATGCCGTCCGTTCGACTCCACATTCCGATGCAAGGACCACATGCATTAGCTAGCACAGTGGCACCAGCAGTAGAGAAAGTGCTGAGCGTCTCGTCTCGATCCAGTGTCCTGTATTTGGTTAGTGCCATAGTAACTAAGGCAATATCGAAGGGAAAGTCAAGACTTACGCACGGATCTGCTCACTTCCCGGTGTAACGAAGAAGTCCGCCTTTGGCTTGAGCCCAGCAGCTGCAGCCTGCTTCACCAGACTCTCAGACCGTGTCATATCCTCGTAGGAACTGTTCGTACAACTTCCAATAAGTCCCGCACCGAATGTCTCTGGCCACTTGTTGATCTTGACTTGCTCGGAGAACTGTGACAATGGTACAGAGAGGTCAGGAGTGAAAGGTCCGTTGATATGTGGTTCTAATTTGGAGAGGTCGATTGTGGTCATGTTGTCGTACTCCGCGCCATTGTCCGCGCTGAGAAGGTTATCGATGGATGATGACTGTGCAATCGCCTGCGCTGCGCGAGCAATTTCTGAACGATTCGTCGACCGAAGGTACTTGACGTGGGCGGGAGAGAATGGGAAGATAGAGGTTGTAGCTCCAACTTCAGCTCCCCTAGAATTTGTTAGTGCTGACGGGATGTAGACGAGCGCAGTCGAGGAGGAGACACCCACATATTACACACTGTGCCCATTCCAGTGCAGCTTAGTGTCTGCACTCCCGGTCCTGAATATTCGATGATGCTCCCAGTACCACCTCTGACTGTCAATTGTCCAGCAAGATAGAGAATGATATCCTTTGGCGACGCCCAACCACTCAATTCGCCTTCAAGGCGTACACCCAGGATCTTCGGCGCCTTGAGCTCCCACGGCGCATCAACCATTGCATCAACAGCATCAGCACCACCGACGCCGATCGCAATAGCGCCAAGACCACCCGCATTAGGTGTGTGGCTGTCCGTACCCAGCATCATAAGACCAGGCGCCGCATAGTTTTCCAACACAGCCTGATGAATGATACCCGCTCCAGGCGGCCAGAACTCGATGCCGTACTTTTTTCCAGCAGATTCGAGGAAATCGTAGACCTCCTTGTTGCCCTTGATTGACTCCGGCACATCGACGTCGGCACCCTTCTCTCCCACAATCATGTGGTCGCAGTGTATGCTGGCGGGTACCGCCGTGGATGGTAATTACACGTCATGAACTGAAGTAGTGCCATCTGCGCCGAGGCGTCTTGCATAGCCACTCGATCAGGCTTGAGCTTGAGGTTCGCCCTCCCGCGTATGTTCCGCCCATTGTCCGTGTTGGAGAGAAGCGATTCCGCGAGGAGTTTCTCGGCTGTTGTCTGATCTTCAGATGACTGAACGTGGGAGTAGAGAATCTTCTCTGCAAGAGTGAGCTTCCTCGACTCGCCGAGCAGCTTGCGGACGTTGGCGAAGTTTCTCAGAATCTTCTGGTATGGTGGTGATCGGGATGGGGTTTCAAGGTTGGGAGTCGACTGGACGGTGGCGAGGCCGCGGGTCTGGCATGATGGGCAGACATAGGGTGTTCTTGCAGCCTACAGTTATATTAGTCGTCGGTCCAGAAATGCAGCCGAGTCGGATGCGATTCTGCTACGGGAATCTGGAAGGACACTCACTCGTAAAGCTGCTCGCGAGCCGGAGCGAAACATTGTATCGTCGACAAGATGGACTCGCGCTGTTCGTCTGAAGAAATATTATGACCAATGCGATGTCGGCGTGTTGTTGTATATGGAGCCCTTTCGACCGAGGCCCGAATTCGAGGCAATGGCAAAAGGCAAGAGATGATTGGGCAACTGCTCGTCCAAGATGAATCTGTAGCAACTGTACATATTCTATGAGTGAGTGATCATATATAAAGTAATGTAGATGCCATCTTGCCGTCTCTTCGTCCCGGCAGTGTCTGTCCATCCCCTCCACAGCTTGTCTATATACTTCACATCGTCCTTCCCATGAGGAGCTCCATTTCCAGAACTATGCAACTTTTCCCATACTGCCACTACCATCAATCCTATGCTACCATGTTCTTCCGAGGTCTCTATTCTATCCCAAGTCCAGCTGTCCCTTGCCCTCGCTCACCCATGCTGAAGTGAAAGGAAAACAGCAGCCTTCTGCCAGTCCGCTCGAAGAAATGTACCAATCGTCCCTGTATCTTATCATTTCGTTCCAAAAATCTATACAATCGCTTCTGCTCGTCATCCTCGTCTTCAACTCGAGCTCAGGTCTTCCTCATTTATCTGCTCATGTCCATTCTCGGTCTCAAACTCTCTGTCATATCATTTCTGCTACCCACAACTTCCTTGGGTACTCTGCTCAAGCGGTACGCTCCGGCGCGGATGTTGGCAAGCTGTGCAGCACTGACGCTTGTGCCGTGGCTACGACCGGAGCGAACACTGCCGGCATCGCTTGTAGTGCCATTGTTAGATTGAGCGCCGAAGCGCGAGGGAGGGGCAAAGTCGAGCCCAGTGAAAGAGGCAGATTTGCGAAGGCCGTGGCTAGAATGAAAGTTAGCAATCGTTAAAATACGGGTCTTCGGACAAGACACAACTTACGCGCTGGGCAAGAAGGAAAGGTCGTCAAAGGACGACATAAGTGGAGAGAAAGCCCTGGCGGAGGGACTATACGGGACACGTTCGCCACCTGTCGGGCTCATGCCACCTGCGGCGCGGCTTCTTGCAGTCATCGGTGGCGCAAAGTCCGTTGGTGAGTACAGAACCGAGTCGTCCTTCATTTGGCCAGGGGTCGGCAGGACTGTGAGAGGAGCCGGCGGCTGGATGCGACGAGGCGTTCTTCCACGGCTTTGCGTGCTGTTGGGTGTGCCTGGATGACGGGGAGCAGAAGCTGAAGAATAGCCGCGAGGACGGGGTTGTCCTTGCGGCACAGGTGAGTTACGGAAAGACTTCGGTGGTGCGCGAGGAGGTGGTGTCATGGCTCGGCGGTTGATTGGTTGAGCATATGGTGCGCCAGCCATGTAGAAGTCGCCAGTTGAAGGGTCATATATGGGAGCTCCATAGAAGTGCTCCTGGTTGTAACCTTGCGAGTAGGAGGATGACTTGTGTGCGTGGTGACGTGAGCCCTGGGGAGGAGAGCTTGGGTCGAAGTATTCTTTGTAGAATGATCGAATGCGGTTGGCGCGCTGCTCTGCATTATCTGGTGAGTTGTCGGCTTGAGGAGATCTAGCTGTCTCATATTGGATGCCCTGGAGACCGAGGCCTGATTGTGCGGGACCGCCCTCTGGAACTGTTGGCAGGGGTTGAGGGTGGCCATGACGTTCAATACCAGGAGAGCGAGATTCCTTTTGCACGATGCCGAGGACATCAGCATATGTTTGGCTGTCGTTGTGTGCGGACATTGGAGAAGAAGGCACATTGTCCATTGAGGTGCGGCCACGGGAGTTTTGTCTTCTTCCAGCAGATTGAGATCGGTGCTGGTTACGGCCGGGTGTGGCGGGTGACATGGCTGGACGTTGTTGCTGCTGTTGGTTCGGTCTTTGTTGCAGGATGGGCTCTGATCTTTCAATCGATCGGACGGGTTGCTGGAGCGGTTCTTGTTGATGGGGTTGAGGCTTCTGTGGAATCATTGCAGGCATAAGGGCTGGAATCGGAGCTGGTGCTGATACCGGTGCGGATACTGGTGCTTGAACTGGGGTAGAGGCTGGAGCCGGTACTGGACCGGGTGTGACAGCTGCAACAATTGCTGCAGGCGTAGGTGCTGGGCCAGGCAAGACAGCTGCGGGAGCGGCCAAAGATTGAGGTGCAGGAACACTGACAGGAGCAGATGGTTGCGCAGCAGGCGGACTTTCAGTTCGTGGAGCAGGTGTAAGAGATTCGCGCGGAACGAATTGTCCCTGAGCATCCGATCCTTCGCGAACAAGTCGTTGGTGTGGTATAGGACCAATGGGAGCACCATTGACTGGACTCATCGGCTTACGAATGAATGCAGATTCCGGAATATCGATTGGAGATGGGTTAGGAGGCGAGCCAGAAGCTGAGCTATTGTTTGAGTTGCCGGCGGTGGTACCAAGAAGACTGGTCCTCGACGGACTTTGCGCGTTGAAAATGAGGCTTTTCTTTGCACTTGCTGCAGTGTCACCACTGGCTGAGGTCCAGATAGAAGCAGTGTCCTTGCCGCTTCCTGGTCGGGACATGTACGTAGGGGGACGAGACAAAGACATCTGACTGCTGTTCCTCATCATATGGATGGGTCGGTAGGGGTCGTGGCTGTCAGACACACGAGACAAAGAATGTAACGATCCACGTGAATCTTGAAGAGCATTTGGTAGTGCGTAAGGTGCGCCCATCATATCCTCAAGAGACATGCCGCGGCTCCGGCTTTGGTGCACAACCTTTTGTTCCTCGGTCATTTCCGGTGTCTTTGTTCCTCTGGGCATTCTTTCGTTTTCACCAAGACCAAAGTCCAGAGAGGCATTCCTATCCGAGTAGTCCTCGATCTGTTGTCGCTTCTGGCCCCGGCGGTACATGATGTAAAATGCAATTGCTGCTACTGTAAGCGGGATCCTGTAATTCGATAATCAGTAAACGCTCTGGTTCGACTCGTTAGAAGACTGCTTACGAGATTCCAAGAGCAATGATGAGATTCGTGTCCGAGCCATCTGAGTCTGTCGGTTTCGCACACTGGCTTGCATCACCGGTGCAGGTGGCTGAAGTTGATTTTATCGATGTGGGTAGTCGTCGCACCAAAGTCGCGGTGGACTCGACGATACGTTCAGCATCGATCGTGAGTATCCTTCGGGGATTCTCCAGGAAGTCCTGAATGAGTTGATAGGGAGCCATGTCGAAGTTGGATACGTCCAAGGATTAGAAATGATGCGCTATGAACAGAGTGTGTCCGGCCGTGTATTGATATTATGCGCGGTGTGTTGTATTATGCCGCGATGCAATTCTCCCGAGAATGCTCTTGAATTATGTGTGCTGTGAGCGTGGAAATGAGTGACAGAGGCCAATGGCACAGATTGTGACAGAAGTGACTCGGAGGGACGCTCGCAGACACTGATGATTGGTGTTGGTGGTGTAGTAAAGATCGTCGAAGTTGAGTGTCGGAGGTCGGAGACTGATGAGGCCGTTGCAGGTGCAGTATCAACAAGATGCTGGAGGAGAAAAAGCGGGAAAATCTCAAGCGAGCATAGTCGTGTCCAGGTCCAGGTCCGGGTCCAGGTTCGATATCCAGTGCTGTAAATGAGCGTCAGTCGGTCGGTGAAGAGGTAGCGACAGTGAGGTCGAGGTCAGACGAAGACGGGACTTGGGCGATGCGAGCTTGTTACAGACGAGACGAAAAAAGGCTTTCTTGCTTTGCATGGTCTGCATGCCAATGCGGCGCAAATTAATTGTGGAGCCATTCAACACTACCAACCAAAGTCGGTTCTCCATACAATCCATTGAAATTCGACCGCTAGTTCTTCTCTTTATGTCATCCTGCTGCTCCTGCTTCTGCTCAACCTCCGAACAAAGAACGAAGAGGCTGTTTCATCTCCATTCGCCCCCAAGGTGCGTCGATCCTCCAGACACTGCCTTTGTTTCCCCTCCTTGATCAGCACACGGTCTGCTCTGGCGTCGGAGTTCAGTCAGTATACTAGACATCCGCAGCCATCAGTAAGTGATTATTACCCATGACGACCCTGGATGTCATTCATTCATTCGTTATTCATCCGCGTTCGTTGGCTCGTGGCGGGACAAGTTTAATTACAGCAACGACCTCGGATGAGCTATAGCGGTACTGGTACAAAATGGTACATGGCTTGCTTACATGCAAGGGCCTTGAAGCTCGTGCGTTGTGCAGGAACACGGGTGACGTGAACGCCGCTTGACTACGAACAGGTAAGCGTCAGGGGCATTGGTACAACGCCATTATTATTTGTATCAGATTTTATCGGAATTCCCAGTAAGAGACACTGCCTGCTTGACCTTACCCGAGAGGGAGCCCACAGGTAATAGTATACGAGATATATCCGCTTCTTGCTCGCTTCCAGGCTTGCTTGGCTATGCCTGGATACTGAGTATCGTCGAGGACATGCATAAATCCGTATGAGCGGGTCGATGATGTCGTTTCTAAATTGATCACAACAGAGATACACCTCGAGCCCGGCAGACTCGGACTCGGTGTGGCTACTGTGACTACACAGCCGAGACAGAGGGCCTGCTCAGACTTAGTGGTATAGCACAGTCCTGCAATGCCTTTCTGCCCTGTAAATCGATGCCATGCTTTCCAAGCCAACACCCGAGTGCTTGTTCGCTTAAGCACCCGCTTCTGCCTCCCGAGCTCTCCACGGTCCAATCCCTTGCAATGCTTAATTTCCATCATAACGGGATTATCAGAGATGGAGGGTACAGGAAAGCTTCTCAACCCTCAAAATCCGATTGCTCGGCGTAGTCACAGCACAGAACAAAAGTCCCGGAGTTCCCATGAAGAGTGTTGCTAGTAAGATAGTCACATCTCATCCCACATCACACACTGTATACTTGTGCTCGAGCACTACTCACAACTCAATCGAGCAGAACCAAGGCGCCGTTGCTTTACTGCATGACACCATCATAATCGTGTTGCCGTGGAAGATATGCTATGTTTTGCCTGCAGGCCTAATCTCCGGCAGAATCCACATCCCACTTCCTCATCTCGCCAAGACGCGGTCGATCACGAGTACTGCATGCATCGCATTTACATGTACCTCACATCTTGGAGGACTACGCGAGCATGGCAGCATGCACGTTGCCGCACGCGCTTGGACCGAGACCGAAGGAAGGGTCTGGATCTCGCTGCTGTGTGATGTAAGATGTTGCGAGATGATGCCGCATGAGCTTTCAGCTGGGTGGTGA
>Ga0058702_10000754_pt1 | contig 12869 bp, 16 predicted proteins | sample AgamicOrSfe_FD_83781 | JGI IMG/M metagenome (GOLD analysis project Ga0058702, IMG submission 83781) | Agave microbial communities from Guanajuato, Mexico - Or.Sf.e | ecosystem: Host-associated > Plants > Phyllosphere > Phylloplane/Leaf | place: Guanajuato, Mexico | collected 2012-05-30
GGGTGTTAGCTGGGGTTATTATGCACGGAAGGTGACGGACCGTGTTGACCGAGTGGTGAGAAGAGTCCCTCGCTGGGCGGCGCTGTTGGTGGGAGTGAGAACATGTTGCGATGTGTATTGCTGAAGTTGTGCCTGTGGGTATGAGGATGTAATGAGCTGTTTTGTTGTTTGTTGATCACATCCCGCAAGGTTCTCAGCGGTTTACCCCACAGTCAGTCGGACACGGCAAGGTAGGCACCAGTCACGAATCAACAGCACCTCGAGAAGACAACTCATCAGGGATCTTTCATACATCAGACTGATCAGCGATTGAAGATCAAAGAATGTTATATATGTACAGCTAGCTCAGTATATCGTATGAATTCCAGTATCCCAATGACCCCTCCTCAGCTCCATCCCCGAAACCTCATCAATCATGAATACATCACGCCACCTCATGGCTCCCAGATCATGCCTCCCAAACCATGCCTTCAGATCATGCCTTCTGTCCGACAGGCATCGCCTTGTTCATTGCCTCCAGATCCGGTGGCACTCCACAGCAAACCCGCCACATACCACGACGTTGACAAGGACAAGTCACTCCAGGCAGGACGACCTCAAGCTTGCCAACCTTGACACTCCCAGCACTAGCTGTACTCGTCGTGCTACCATGCGACTTGGTACGGGCATAAGCCGGACGGCTTGACGATACCACTCGTGTCATAGCATTGTTGTTATGTGAAGTTGTTCGCATTGCTAACGGTCGTTGTGCGACTGGCGACGTTGGTGATGATAATGGCGAAGGTACTTTTCCGAGTAGTACATTTAGCAGTTTCGGCGCCTGTTTCCGCATCATTGTGCCGTGGCTCATGACGGTATTGCCACTGCCATCTGGAATCGCCGGGTTGCCGCCTTTGCTGATGAAGAATGCCATTGCTTCACTGGCGCGAATGTCTGCAGCAGAACCAGCCATGGGAGTCACGCCCACGATGTAGTGAGCAGCTGTACGGCCATGACGGTCCTGTCTATTGATTTTGGCACGGTTGTCGAGCAAGATAGTGGCAAAAGCGATGTCGAAGTATGGTTTCGTCGAGATTGCGTGGTGAAGTGCTGATGCTCCTGCAAGGTCGACAGCGTCAACAGGCACTTTGCAGTCACCAGCGAGGTATTGCGTCAAGCCCAGGTAGTCTTGCCGGGCACCGGGAAATGCATATATAAGAGAAAGAATAGTTGTGAAGATGGGCAATTCCAATGGACCCCATCTCATACAGTATAGCTCGGAAACAGCCATATGGAAGTGGCCCAGCACCTCTCGACGTTGCTTGAGTATGGAGTGGAAGTGAGTGCTGTCCGCATTTCGTAGTGCAACAGAATATCCATGAGGGTCGTCGAGGTGTTTGGCAGCGGAGAAGGGATTGGCATCGACATATGAAGTGAGCACTTGTGAGTCTTGACCAGTAAGAGTGTCGGCTGATGTGGCGATCTGGTCGATTGTGCGTGGGGGACTACATGTTGTCAGTACATTGCTCGAGACAACCCAGCGGATGGGGTGCTAGCTGCTCGACCACAGAAGGCAGAACAACGTGCAACCAAACTGTGGGTCGAATACGAGGAGCACGAGCACATACCTTGTAACTTTTGACATTGTGAAGCTGGTGATATGAATGGCAGGTAATGCAACAAATACGACGAGGAACAGATACAGGATACAGTCTGGATAACAACAATAATGAGTAGGAGGTTCCTGGTACTTATGCCAATTCAACGGATGTCGCACCACGTTGTCAACAAGTACTAAGTAGCCGATGCAAGGGCAACGTGCATAAGCCGACGCATGCTTGGTGAGTGATGTACTCGGTACCAGCAGCACTAGTATACTAGCTACAGTACCGAACAAGGCCGGAAGTCAATTTTTCAGCCGCCAGCTGAAAGCTGAAACCTCCCAGAAGCAGCAAAGGGGCCATGTTGTGGTTGTCAAAAAGGTTGTTGTCCGCACCAAGAGGCAGCACACGGGACAGCGGGACAGCCGTTCACCATGCCTTAGTTCCCCCATCGCGGTGGAGGTCGCCCCTTCGGTTTCGTGTGACCAGGTGGCAAGCAAAAGTGTATTTCCCATGGTCGCCGATCCTCCTACACGCTAGGTATGCTTATCATGATTTGTAGTGCGTCCAGAAGTCCAGAAGCAGATTGATGGGATTTATTTAGCGCAGATTGCGTAGCAGCTAAGTCTGCCTTACCATAAGCCCACAAGCCCGTCTCCATCACAGGCTCCTCAGTCAGCTGATCTTTGCCTTGTTTCGAGCGTTCGAGGTTGGGCTGGTAATGCATGGCGTTAGCTGTCTTTTCGCTGTCGAAAGAGTTGGGACGGTCAATCTCGCCATCAGCATCGCATTGAGATTTATCGTCGATGCTGCAGGTCGTGTTCCCTCGAACAAGACGAGAGTCACTACTGAGATACTGCCCCCCCCCTGTCGGATCGAGCCTTCCCAATCGGATGCTTAAGCTCGATTGCCTTACCCCGGCTCCCGTGCGGCAATGTGCATGGTCCGTTCTGCTACCATGGTTGGCACTGCAACGTTCACATCTCAGCCCTGTTCGCCTTGTAGAGAGCTCGACCTAAACTTGGTGTAAGATCATAAGGATCCATGGACAGATTGGAGCAGACATGTACGGCGGTGTGGTAATGATGTATCGCGACCGAGGTATGCACGTATGGTAATGGTGGATGTGAACAACGATCGTGGGCTGTTTCAATATATCGGGCAGCGAATTGAGCTTCGACAGGAAGACTTATTCGACAGAGAGAAGCTTTATCCAAGTAAGGTGCCCCCCAAGTGTCCGTAGTATCGAATTCGCCGGACATCAAGAGATCAGACTATGAAGGAGAGTAAAATGATGGATAGAATAAAGAGACTCTTGAGATGGAGGACAGAGCTCCGACGACAGTCACGTGTCCTATCTCGTCGCTGATCCTCATACTCGCCTTGTTGTCATGAAATTGATCGCAAACACCACCTGCAAGTGATAATCTTGCACAACTCCAATCAGATCCAGCCTGATACTCGCAACACATTCACTTGCATGTTCTGTCTCCGAGTATGGCTGCTGCCGCTATTCTTCCTGTAAGCCACACCATGCATTCGACCCCGTGTGTTTCGCCATATTGATACTACCCTAGATCTAGCGCACCACCTCTCTATCTACTCCTATTCCTCACCGCAACCTACATCCTACAGCGTCCATGCGTCTACTGCTCTCTACTCCTCGCAATCCTCATTCTTGTCCTCTTCGACTTCAACAGAAACTGGTTTGAACTGCAAACAGACCTGCCAAATTCGTCACCAACACATCTGAAAAGTAATGGGACGAGTGAAATTCCAGACGTAGTCGCCGATGGTGTCTCTGTGGTGGCAGCGGTGATGAACGATACGGCGGGACTGGTTGCGAACACGGTGGCAGGCTACCTGGCGCAATCTGGACCGCTTGAGGTAAATCAGGCTGGATCACGGCTGGCAGTGGATTGGGTGAAGAACATACTCAAGAAGGAGCTCAGGATACCTTGTATCAACGTGGTTATTCGGTTATAGCATGGTGGGCACTAGAGGGAATTGGATCCTATCATGGTGCATGTTGCATTGTATTGGGTGGTGTTATATATCCCCGGCTACCTAAAAAATAATCCTTCTTCTTTTCCCATAAAGACCATCAAATGGATCACACATATCAGACATATCTGTACGCTTTGCTCGGATCAAGTCTTCTATCCAGCATCGAAAAAGCACGGCTCACCTCAGTCCAAGCTTTGTGGAGGATCGTCGAACCCTGCAGAAAAGCGCTTCGTCTCCAAACACCATCATCGCTGAGGGCTCCCACGACGACCGGGCATTCAGGAGGTCCCTCTAAGCGTGGCCGACGACTTAGTTGATGAGTTGCAACAGACCTTGGCTAGTTATGATAGATCGGCGCCTACGCTTCGCCTTCAGTGCCTCATATACCTACCTTCCAAAATAGGCCAAGCTAAGCTCTTTATCACATTCCACCATAGTGCGGGGCAAACAAAGCATCCTGGCGGAGTATTCGGAATGATATACTACCAGGCCCTGCAAGATCTATGAGTATGAGCACTCCTCTCCGCCTAGCAGCATTGGTATCATTAGGCATACTGACCAGTCATTATCTCAGATCGTCCAACCCCTTGTCCAACCCCTCATCACTGACTCGGCATACAACGAGTACCACCTCATTCGACAACATGGCGACCGCAAACTCCGACAGAGACGTCCTCCCCTCCTCGTGAGTCAGAAAGAGCTATGATGTCCAGTCTTCGATAGCTCATTGCTCGCTCGTACTCTACAGCTACAAACCCTCCCACTACGACCTCTCTCTCCACAACATCCAGCTCGGTGGAGAATGGACGTACGACGGCAATGTCAAGATCACACTGGACATCAAGGAGAGCATCAAACTGATTGTCCTGAACACAGCACACATCAAAGTGAGAGATGCCGAAATCGTCACAGAAGCAGGCAAGCAGTCTCAACGCCTAAAGACGATAGACATCAGCTACGACGAGAAGAAGTCCAGAGTCACGCTCAAATTCCCAGAGGAGATCCCGACAGCACAGAATGCCGTGCTCACGGTCAGCTTCACGGGAATCTTGAATCATGAGATGGCCGGATTCTATCGGTCAGAGTACAAGTCGGCGGCTAAGGACACGACTGCTTTCCACGACGGCCAGAACCACCACATGTTTTCGACACAATTCGAGTCCTCGGACGCTAGAAGGGCGTTCCCATGCATGGACGAGCCGAACCTCAAGGCCGAGTTGACTCTGTCATTGGAGGTTCCGGAAGACCAAACGGCAATCAGCAACATGCCTGTAAAGGAGACCAAGAAGAGCAGTAGAGAAGGCTGGAAGATTGTGGAGTTTGAGAAGGCACCGAAGATGTCGACTTACCTGTACGCTTGGGCATTTGGAGACTTTGAGTACATCGAGGATCACACGAAGCGATCCTACCAGGGGAAACGACTACCTGTGCGTGTATACACCACGAAAGGCCTTAAGAACCAGGGTGCTTTCGCCCTGGAGAATGCTCACAAGGTCATCGACCTATTCTCAGACGTCTTTGGTGTGGAATATCCACTTCCCAAGTCGGATTTGCTTTGTGTTCATGAATTTGCGGCTGGAGCTATGGAGCATTGGGGACTTGTCACATACAGGACTACAGCCGTCCTGTTCGATGAAGAGACCTCGGATCAAAAATACAAAAACCAGATCGCATACGTTGTTGCACACGAGCTGGCACATCAATGGTTTGGTAATCTGGTTACAATGGACTGGTGGTCGGAACTATGGCTTAACGAGGGCTTCGCCACGTGGGTGGGTTGGTATGCTGTGGACAAACTGTACCCCGATTGGAATGTTTTTGGTCAATTCGTTTGTGAAGGTGGCCAAACCGCGCTCACACTTGACTCTGTTCGAGGATCGCACCCAATCGAAGTGCCGGTGAAAGACGCGCTTGAGGTTGACCAGATCTTTGACGCAATTTCATACTTGAAAGGTAGTAGCGTGATCAGGATGCTGGCTGCCTACCTAGGTGAGGATACTATGCTCAAGGGAGTGTCGAACTACCTCAAAAAGCATGCGTATTCGAATGCCACAACGAATGATCTGTGGTCAGCCTTGAGCAGTGCATCAGGCAAGGATGTAAACAGCTTTGCCGATAATTGGGTGAGGAAGATTGGTTTCCCACTTCTGACAGTGACGGAACATTCCGGCCACATCTCTGTCAAGCAGTCAAGGTTTCTCAGTACTGGTGATGTGAAGGCTAAGGACGACGAGACCACATGGAATGTCCCACTGATCATCAAGACGTCTGCACAATCCACCGAGCACACCACTGCGACACTCACAACGAAGAAAGAGACCATTAACAACATTGACGGCTCGTTCTACAAGCTTAATAGCGATACCACTGGCTTCTACCGTACGAGCTACCCGCCTGCCAGACTTGCCAAGCTCGGTGAACAGAAAGACCAGCTCTCCGTGGAGGACAAGATCGGTCTGATTGGTGATGCGTCTGCTCTAGCTATTTCCGGTGACAGCACAACTACAGCACTATTGGGTCTTCTCGAGAGCTTCCAGGATGAGAAGAGCTACCTCGTCTGGCAGCAGATCTTGATTTCCTCCCTTGGCACTATCCAAGCTGTCTTCGACCAGGATGCAAAGATCTCCGAGGGCCTCCGCAAATACGTTCTCAAGCTTGTCAGCCCAGCTGTAGAACGAGTCGGCTGGAAGTTTGACAAGTCAGAGGGGTTCCTCGACGCACAACTACGCGCACTTCTCATTGGTGTAGCGGGGTTGGCTGGCCACGAAGCTATTATCAAGGAGTCAATGAAGCAATTCAAGGAATTCAATGCTGGCAACGAAAAAGCTATCCATCCTAATCTTCGCAGCGCAGTGTTTAAGATTGCAGTGAAGAATGGCGGAAGTGAGGCTTACGAGGCAGTGAAGAAGGATTTCAAGACAACAACAGGAGTGTTCAACAAAGAGATGGACCTACAAGCTATGGGTAACATCAAATCGACCGAGCTCGCCACCGAACACTTCAATTGGATGTACTTCAGTGTAAGTCAAAGCTTTCCGGAATCTATGATATCGCGGAGCTAAATTCGCGCACAGGGAGACGTGCTAGCACAAGATCTATCGCGTGGTGTACGCTCGATGGGCGAAAACGGCAAGCTACGCGCCACACAGTACGCCCTCTTCAAGAAGAACTTCGACACCATCCACAAGGCATATTTCGGAAACTTCATCACGGTATGCTATTGCAAAGTGGACCCTGTGACACGTCCATAGCAGGCACTAATCATGCAATTGCAGCTCGACACACTCGTGGCTCTCACGTTGCGCAGATTCGCTGACGAGACCACGCGCGAGGATATTCAGAAGTTCTTTAAGAATCGCGATAATTCGGGGTATGATCGCACGTTGCGGATTGTGGATGATACGGTGAGTCCGAGTCAAGGTCTGTATTGTCAAGACTTTTTTACTGATGGAGTTTAGATTGCTGGAAACAGCCGCTATGTTGAGAGAGAGGCTGCTGGGGTACTGGAGTGGCTGAGCGAGCACGGGTATGCTTGAGCATGGATTTGGTGATGATGATGAACGACGGATGGTGGGATTGAGATCGTACTTGCATCTAGGGGCTTTTCGGTGCGAGGTGTTGTGGTAGGTGGAGGTGCCGTCCTCGCCTTACGCTGGGCATGGCTGATATCACAATCTCAAGATTCAATATCTCAATCCTACAGATCATAACCCCTCCACATCATGGCTTCCAACTGCACTCACAGAATAGGAGGGAAAAAATGGGCAGGCAAGACAAGCCCAGATAGGTATCGAATCTCTCTTCGACACTCTTCGCAACTTTTTAACCTTGAGCTAAAGTGTTGAAAATAGACACTTCTTGCTGATAGGCTGGTATTCGCTATGGCGGTCGGGACAGTACTTTCACAGTTTTCGACCTCTTCGGTACTCTTCACGAGTTTTGGGGGGTTGAGTTAGGTTCTAGGAGGTGAAGACTTCTTACCAAGGTTCGAGGTGTGATGTTAAGCGATTTCGTGCACTGTAAGCAGGTGTGGGATCGGCGGTACTCTTCATGACTTTTGGCGCTTGGATTAGATTCTAGGAAGTGAAGACTTCTTACTGAGGTTCCGGATATGATTTCAATCGAGTTTCGTTTGCTTTCAGCATGAGTAGTGCGGTGCGGCGGTACTCATTACAATTTTTGGACTTCGAGTCAATTTTTTGATAAGGACTAATCTTCTCACTACTTAAGCTTATGATGGACTCGATGTGGGTAGAGTAGCATGAAGGCTTATGACCTCTTCGGTACTCTATATGACTTTTTGGGCTTGAGTTAGGGCTTTGGGAAATAGATACTTCTTGCTAAAAAGCTAGGGGATGGCTATAATTATTATAGAGTGCTGCCCTGCCTATTGTCTCTTCGGTACTCTTCACAACTTTTTAGGCTTGAATTAGGTTTTGGCACATGGACTGTTCTCTTCGTCTACCTAGTGCTGGCTACAAATCTGTTTATGTTCTCGTTGTGTTTCACTGGGCCCTCGGCACTCTCCACCCACCTTTGTGACCTACATAAGCATTACTTTGATATGAGATCTTTCGGTTCCAATAGTGTAGAGGCTACAGTCAATGACAAACTGCTACTACTATACTGCACAGGTAGTGGTCAAGAGCGTAGTAGATGATCGACCGAGCTTAATCAGCGTCGTTCATATGCAGTTTAACTTGCATGCGGATTGGATTGAGCCAGGGAGATCCAATGAGAGTGTCTTACAGCCCACCCAGAACATCAAGGACGAGGTATCAGACTCTAGTCAGAGCAGTGCGTGATCTATGCTGTCAAAGTATGAAGGACATTCATGGCCTTAATGATGGAGCAATAAAAGACGAGCATGAGCTTAAATCCCGGAGCAAGAAGCACAGCCAACGAGCGAGCGCAGAGATGCTGGTGATCCGGGCTTCGTATTGGGACGTTGATTTGCGCAAGGGTAATCTTAGATGCAGCAATATGGCAATTGGCAACAACACTGCTGTAGGATACGACGTTGAGTGGGGAGAGCAGTAAGGTGAGGGAAGCTCAAAGGTTTGTCGTTGCTTCCTGTCACGCTAGACGTGTCGTTCCTCTCTTCGAAAAGTAGTCTCGCGCACAGCGCACAATTGCCTTCTTCTCGCACAGTGCAATATTATTCTGCATCTTTCTTCATATATCTTCACCGTGTTTCCAGTTGCATCCTGAAATCTTACAGCACACAATCTTGTGAGCATTTCAGTGAAGTCAAGTCTTCTCAATCAAAGTCCAGCCCCAAAAGCCGCTCTACCAAGCCCAAGCAACCTGAGGTGGAAATCTCCGTCAAAGAATAGTGGAGAACCACTTTCGATTCACAACACGACCGGGACTGAGCGACTCACGTCTTACCACTCCAACACACGTTCTGTCACCGCCCTCGAGCACAGCACAGGATACAACACAACTGTGTTCGACTCTTGACTAGCTCCGCTGTCGAGGTTAGCGACCGTACAACCTCATCGTCCCCGATCGCATCAGCTGCCAGCATCAGCACAAAGCGTGCCCCTCCACAAGACTTCCATCTTCATGAACATCGTCATCTAGCTTATCATACATCACGACCTTGACGACTGGAACGGATCTGACGAACCTTTCATTCTAATACCAACGATCGCATCCGCCTTCACGCTTATCATACCCTCGCATACTTTGCTTCGCTCTGCGACCTCCACAATCTATAATTAGGTGTGCGCCAGGTTCGAAAAGACTTGAACAACCTGCGAAAGACCTTGGTCGCTAGGCTTCATACTTGTACGAAGAACTCCTCTTGCTATCTGGATCAACCCCTGGTAGTAGACAACACAGAAAGATCATCTCCATCATCTAGTACAAACTATTTTACAACCATTTCAACACCACAACTAGCTCGAGTCATCTGCGCTACGTCGTGCTAACTATGCTTTCCTCTCAGTCTAACGACTACTCGCTCGACACGGGCACTATGCCGGGTGTCTTTCGCAGAAATCATGGATCGGGCACTCAGACCTTGAATCGCCAACCTTCGCGTCACTTTGATGGAGGATTCGGCGGCGGACATCAAGCCGACGGCGTCTACGGGGAGAACGGACTGGCCTCTCGCTTTGATCAAGGACACGGACAACGCTTTGATGGTATGCCACCTCCTGGTCAGCAGAATGGGTACAACAACTACGACATGGGCATGCCGCAAGCTTGGAATAACTCGAACTATAATCATCTGGCCGCGCTTGGTGCTACCACCAGGCTCAAGCAGCAAGCTTCTCGTGGTCGCCCTGGTCTGCCGAATGTAAGTACACTTCAGCAGCTGGCGCACAGACTGTTCCCTGACCTCAATACCTCGCAGGGCTGGATGGATCAGAATTCGCCAATGCCTAGCACAAATGGATTCTCGAACCTTGGAAGCTCAAACATGGGACCTCCTAACATGCGCAACGACCACCTGAACTCTGACGACGAGGATCTCATCCCTACTGCCATTGTCATCAAGAACATTCCCTTCGCCGTCAAGAAGGAACAGCTCGTTCAGGTCATGACCGACATGCGCCTGCCTTTGCCTTATGCTTTCAACTACCACTTCGACAATGGTGTCTTCCGCGGTCTTGCCTTTGCCAACTTCACTACTCCAGAAGAAACTGCCGCAGTCATCAACTCAATGAACCACTTGGATCTCCACGGCAGGAAGTTGCGCGTTGAGTACAAGAAGATGCTTCCTCAAGCTGAGCGCGACCGCATCGAGCGCGAAAAGAGGGAACGCAGAGGACAACTCGAAGAGCAGCACCGCCCGATGCCATCATCGCAGTTGCACACTAGGCAGTCAATGTCCAACTTGTCCAACTACACACGTGGAATCTCACCTGCCCCCACGAGGAGTCCACCTGCTGGTCGTAAGTTTCAGATCGCGCCTGCGGATGAGAAGAAGCTGACCAGTCGCCCAGCTGTTGACATGAACGATCCTGTCGCGCTCATGTACTATGGCAAGCTCCTTCTGTTCAGCCAGAACGAAAGCCACGGTGATGTCCTGACCTTCCCGCCCAACATCCCATCCGAGCACCGCAAGATCATTCACGGACTCGCCCACAACATCGGGCTTGGTCACGAATCTCAGGGAATAGGCGAACAGAGACAGGTCCATTGCTTCCGTACTCCAGGTGGTTTGAGCCCGCCGAACTCATCTGGTCAGCCACACGAGTCCGATCGTCGCGGCCTCTACCGTACCTCCACCCAGGACTTCTCAGATTCCAAAGACCCAGCTTTCTTTGGACCTCTCGGAAGACAATCATCTGGATATCTTGGTTATGCGGACTCTCAGAGCGTCAACTTGAATCCTGGCAATCGTGAAGTTAGAGTCGCAAAGTCCATGGCTGATCTTCGATCTTATGCTCCGTCGCCATCAACTGGATCATCCGGCGCCACCATCACCGGCGGCTTTCCATCAGGTCTCGCCAGCAACGCCGCTCGCTACGCCGCCGAGTACAACGCCCAGACGAGTCCCAACCAACGCAACAACGGCCCATCAACAGCTGCACCTCTTCGTTCCAACGACCCCGACTCCATCCTCAACGGACTTGGCAATCTCAATCTGAACGCGCCCCCTTCTGGCTTCGGTGCTCGTGCCCCCAGCCCCCAGCGTCTCCGCCCAATGATGTCTTGGGACCATGGCGAGATCCCCGGTCCCATTGGCGGTCATCGCAGCATGAGCGCCAACCAGGGTGATCTCCGCAATGGTGTCAATGGCAGACAAGCTCGCACGCCCATGACTGGTGGATTCGGAAGAGCTTGCCGTCGTGAAGATCAATCCTCCCGTGGCAGTGATGAGCATTCTCACCAGAACGGGATTCTGGAGAGCGTCGATGACGAATAAGTAGCTCCTACTTGCGCAAAGCCCAGCACTAACGATTGATACCCTACCATATATGAACGACTCGCACGACACTGTCAAGATTTTCTCGTCGAATTGGATTCCCCGGTTGTCTTGGCGCGGCCACATGACCCCTTTGGATGGAGTACTGGTTGATGAACGATACGCACTGTAACAACACCCCGCACACATGGTCCACTCTGTCCCAACAGGACCATGTGCCTCACGGCCTCTTATCATCAAAAACAGAAAACATGAAAAAAGAAACAAAAAAAAAGAACGGGTTGCGTAGAGCAGGATTGCGATGATCTGGATCCTGATCTGGATCTACTGTAGGTCCGGATTTTGGATTTGGTGGAGGTGAATGAAAAGGGGGTTGAAAAGAAAGAAGAAGAGAGGAGAAGGTGTGATCGCTACTTTGTCTGCTGCTATTGTCAACTCTTGCCGTTCGTTGTCGATGTGCTGACGTGCTCGATGGTTGAATGGGAGATGGCTGAAATGCGTCACATGCCCCTGATGGATATCACGAAATTGAGTAAAGGTTGTAAAAGAGTTAATGGCAAAAAGGGACGGCGGGCATGAAGAGGGATGATGAATCGGAGGGAAAGAGTCGTTTGATTATTGTTTTTTTTGTCCTTTTTTATGTCATCGTTTCCGTTTCCCTCTTACTCCACGTGAAGAGAATTTGTGAAGGGAGAGGGAGGGGCGGGGGGAAGGTGGCTCTTGTCCTATCTTGATTCGTGCGAAAAAAACTATATACCGAGTCGTTCGTACCCTTACTGTATACTTAGATTTCCCAGAATCCCATCATCATCATACCTGCTTCGCTTTTGCATCGCTCCTGCCCCGTCGTGCTGTCGAGCATGCAGTCCTCTGAACGTGGTAATGAATTGTTTCGGGAACGATTACGTTGACGCCCGCGAGATGGACGCTGTAAGGCACGATCTGCGTGGTGTTAATGGGCATCTGCGGGGGAAACGGCCGCAGACGTACTGGTACGCTGATTCGCTTGGCATTTCCTGTCGTGAGGAGATGAGATTGGAATGGGAGGGATGGGAGGGAAGCAGCGAGGCTTGATAGGTAGACATGCTGGTTTGGACAAGCTTCGCAGCAGAGCCGATCGTGTGGGTTTGGTATTATCTATATATATGCCTGCCCGTCTGCCTGCTTGCGCCGTGGCCTCACACTCTCGCCAGGCTAGCTTCGCGGGACGCTGGACCCTCATTGGCAGGGTCTGGCTGACCCTTGGACGCCTCACTCTCTCACCCTCGCTCCAAGGGCTACACTGACTAATTACCTCCGCTCAACTGCTCAAGCGCCTCCACCTCTTCCACGAGCTGTTTCCAATTCCCGCTTACCAACTCCGCAAACTTGACCCTCTCGCCGGCCCACTCCCTCAACAC
>Ga0058702_10000757_pt1 | contig 12808 bp, 12 predicted proteins | sample AgamicOrSfe_FD_83781 | JGI IMG/M metagenome (GOLD analysis project Ga0058702, IMG submission 83781) | Agave microbial communities from Guanajuato, Mexico - Or.Sf.e | ecosystem: Host-associated > Plants > Phyllosphere > Phylloplane/Leaf | place: Guanajuato, Mexico | collected 2012-05-30
ATTTCAAGATACACGATTACAGCTCCTCCTCGCCGTTCAAAGCTACATATTTGCAGCTCCTCCTCTCCATTTCAAGATACACGATTACAGCTCCTCCTCGCCGTTCAAAGCTACATATTTGCAACTCCTCCTCGTCCTTTCGGGCTACACATTTGCAGCCATTTCTTCGTCCTTTCGGGCTACACATTTGTAGCCGTCCTTTGCTTGCGCTTTCAGGCTACACCTTTGCAGCCGCCTTTCTTGCGCTTTAAGCTACATGATTGCAACTCTTCCTCGCCATCCCAGGCTGCACATTTGGAGTCACGACTATAGCACTAGTACAGCAGGCTGTGCATTTGCAATAACTATGGCTAGAATATTGATTTGGTGAACGCACATCGGCAGAAGATGTCCATACTCGACGGAAGAGGCATGCGCGGACATGGCAAGTTGTTCAGGTTCCGCCTGCAGTGTTCATCGGCAAGACATGCGCAGCAGTTGCTCTCGACGAGCCCGACACTGGACCAGCCACCCTCCCAAACCCAGAGTAGCCCGTCTTCTCAACCACGATTCTGACATCTTCCCTGATCACGAATGGCGGAGCGACGTTCTCATCAGACTCGTGCCAGAAGGCAAGACAACGAGAAACGCAGTATGTACGAGCATCGATCACAATGCAGCTTAATTCGCTGACAACATCAAAGCTGCCTTCGACCTCGAAGCTGCTCAATTCCGAGCATATCGCGAGCTAAAGGCAGACTTCCCGTCACAGGCAGCAGCGAATGCATACGAGGCGTCACATCGATGGGACAAGGCTCGGAAAGGTTCGACTACAACACATTACTGTGGACGCTGTATCTGACACGTCGTTCAAAAGACAAGGAATGGCTTGATGATAGCAGGAAGAACGGGCTCGACCCATGTACGTATAAAACAGCGATGTCACAAAGTAAATCTGATAGTTCTGACGACTCGGTTGAAAAGCACGAGAACGATCCGAATATGACTGGTCCTTGTTGGCATCCAACCTGAGGAGATACTTCACAAAAGAGGAGAACAGAGACGCACGACTCCGTCGAATGGACGCGATCATGGCCGACGCAAGAGCTGTACTATCCCGACCGCCACTGCCGAGGCAGTCCATCATACCCAGATCGCAACAGCATCATGCCCAGCCGCAAATGGACTCAGGTATTTACTAAATCAATGGTCATGTCATGTTCATCTGACTAGCGATCCATAAAGCATTCCAGGACCGTCCCCTTCGGCAGCCGGAGCAAGATCAGCGTTCGTTAATCTTCATGCGCAACGTTCTCTTCCATTCACTCACATATCTTTCACCAGGCCGAGACCAGTACTTCCAGCCCGACCGCCGTGAAGAAAAAGAGCGATCCCGACGCTACCAGCAGACCTATCCCAGAGAAGATGGCATACCACAGCGGGCAGCTTACAGCAAAAGCCCTCGAGACCCCCGGAGAAGTAGCGAGAACCAAGATGCACGCTCTCAGTACCGCCAGCAGGGCTTTCCGGGGAACGATCACTGGCAGCCTCCGGCGAGCTACAACGCGAACCCTCAAGGTTACGGCCAAGGATATGAAAGAAGAGAACATACCTTCGAACACCAGCACAGAGAGCAGCTTAGCACAAATCGTGCTCAAACTCCAAGCAACTACCACAAGTCCGCGCCAGGCACCAACCGGCTAGCGCCCACTTCTCTTTTGAACACACGGCCATCTTATCAGTCTCAGGGTTAGTCTACATTGCAGTATCCACTCATACATGTCAACCCAGCTCCTAATATTGCATAGAACAAGAATCAGGAGACGATAGGCGTAGACCTCGTCGTGAACACCAACAGCAAACTCCTCTCTTGCCAGAACACCACCCCGGACTCAACCAACCGCCTCCTGGGGTACATGCACGCGCACACCAGGAAGCGCCTCCCATGGCATATGTCCTCACCACGAAACGGGCATCCTCGCCACACGACCCACAAGGGACGCAACTTGTGCAGGACGTTAGACCTGTTCCTACCATGCGCGTGCCGCAGGTGGAGGACGCGAAGAAGGCTAGCGAGGAATCTGCTGCAGCCCCCACTCCTCATCCGCCGGCACCCACTTGTAAGGATGCTGGCTGCTCAGGATCCGGAGAGAATACCTCGGCAGGACCTAGGATGCAATCGCTAATCGGGACCTATGAGACGCGCGGCTTACCAACCGTCGAGAAAGAGTGCAGTGGTGCTTCATCTAGCGAGGATCATCAGAAGAACAAAAGACCTCGAGAGACCTCTCCGCACCAATCCGGCATCCAGCAGAGGGCCGATGTCATGCAATCGAGCGCACGAGATAACAGAATAGAAGTACCAGCCCCTGCTACATACGACGACTCGAACAACAAGAAGCCAAAACTTTTCACGCACACTGCTGCCACTGAGGCTACTCTATCCGGGCCACGAGACTCTTCACGTCCAGATACAGGAGAGTCAGCACAACTTCTACAGCTTTCACCACGACCAATTGTTACTGACAAAGAGGTACTCCTACCACCCGTAGTCACATCATTCTACCATGAGACTCAGCCCACGAAGAGCAATTCGCAAGGCATTCCGGCGAACGCTTTGGATAACTCACTCAAACCCGCAGCTATCATGCCTCCTCCAGTTTCTCTTCTGGCCCCTGTCGCCAGTCTTGCACAGCATCAGTCTACTCGAGAATCAGACAATGTTAACATTCTACACCACACACAGAAGAATCTTCTCGGATTCACTTCGCACAGCAAGATGAAGCCCATCACAGATACCTCCTTTACATCATCAATCCCACCTCCACCACCATTCTCGCAATGGCTCGTTACTCCTCTCGAGGTTATGCCAGGAATACGCGCGACCAGCATCACATCTCTTAACGATACAATCGATCCTCAGATGCTACACTGTAAGACACAGTCAGTGTTATCCGGACAAGGCTTCTCAGAATTCTTCAACTTCTCGAGCGACCCAGACTTCGGCCCGCCTATAGATTTTGATGAAGGTATTACTGACTCGGCCGCGGGCGTCAGAACAGGATATGGACACGATCATGAGCTCGATAATTATGGTGCCTTTTCAATAGACGAGCCAGACACTCTAGAACTCAACGCAGAAAAAGCATGGAAAGCAGAGCACGGCGACATGCTTTCTCCCAGTCTACCGGAGATGTTTGGGCCACTTTCTTATGACCGGTTCATGGGAGTCATGCACGAGCAAGAGTCTCCTGCCATCAACAGCGACCACTGGCAGGCTAAGCAAGTCGAGGCGCATATAGTGTCCACGGGCTCCGAGCACGAGTGCAATACCGCCCATTCTGACTCCGACCGAGGCTCGCCAGTATTGGTGTCCGGCCATCATGCCAGTGGCGTGGCAAGTCAGACACGAAGTGAAGAGATTCCCCGCTCACATAGCGATCAAGATTCGTCTGACAACACCGAAGAGGACAATCCTGGAGATCGATCGAGCCAGACACAAGACGAAGACGATACCTTTCCCACCGACGAGGAGGACTCGTTATTCAGCACGGGCGAAGCTATCGGGTCAGACCCCTCTCATCAAGCACGCGAACGTGATGGCACGGCTCTTGGAAGCCCAACCAACTCAGAGGAGCAATCCATCGCGGATTCCACGCAAGACACATTGATGGACAACTTAGAACAGGAGATCTCGTTCGCAAGTAGGTCTCAGGGCTCGCGTGCCGGATCGCCAGTCCCAGAACAAACTCCACCTGTCTCACACCAACCGGAAAGACGATCACCTACAACACAATCGCGTACGATGGCCTCTCAACTGTCGTACTACACGTCATCGGCATCGTCGACCATTGACAGCGCTCGAGAAGTTACGCTTTCAAGCACGCCTCCAGGCGCCCCGTCGAAGTCAGACGAATTTGCCGCAGCCGCAAAAGCCGCCAACGCCCAATTGTCCGAAGATGATGAAGATTTCGTGCCGATTAGAGTGAACAAGGGCGCGCCCGCCGGCCAGCGCGGAAGAGCTCGATTGAAGCATTCGAAGGTTGCAGCGAAGCCACGCCGGTCATACCAAACACGCTCGACAGTCAGTGCCAATAATGTTGCTGTGCCCGCAGACACTGCGAAAGTTTCATATAAGTGGTATGAATCAGCCACGCCGGGAGGACCGAGATGGCATCATCCAAGTGTTTTCTCTCTGGTCAGCGGACCTGAAATCGTCTATTATGGCAGCACCAAGGACAATCTGCTCAAACCTGATAACCCAGCACCCATATACAACAGGTGCGGGCCATGCAATTCGGCTGCAAGAAAAACACCTGGATGGGTGTGTCTCCACGGGAAAGATGGTGGACCTTCGTCTTTCAGCCAATGGCAGTGCCGACCTCGTTGTGCTCTCTGTGCAAATTCTGTGAGGAAAACCAATTGTGATCACTTCATTGCAGAAGCGGAATTGAGGCAGTATGATGCTGCGTTCCTGGCGAAGAGGACGTGTAGTTTAGTGTCTGATCCTAAAGTGGAGTGTGCTATGCTGGTAGGGAATTCTGTAGAGCTGCGTAAGGCGCTGGCACGGCTACTGGGGATCAAAGAAGAGTATGCTCTTCGGTTGGCGGAGTGATATACAGGTGTAGTTTACAGTTACATATTAGATGATATTCCTTACCACAACATCTATTCCTGGGGAAGATCTGGTCAGCAGTCTCCGCGCGCATATCGCCACTGAGCAATGCATCGATACCACAGCCACGCCTTATCCCGGGATATCATCCTCTTCAACGATCGATCAATCCATCTTGAGGCTTTCGCAGCCGGCATACATTCCCGTCATCGACGCGCATATGCTCCCTTGCACACTACGGGTGCGAGGTGTCCGTGATATTGTGGGCATCGCTGACCCACTTTCCGGCATTAGGCCCGACAAGGCTGACTGCATCAAGTGTCGAGCAAGACGAGGCGACGTACTTCCAGGACTACACGATCAAGCTGATACTGAAACTGAACGTCATACGTCATCTGTTTACTGCTGGCATCGCGCTGATGGCAGTGTCTGTTGGCCCAAGCTTCTCCCGAGATGCGAGTCCTGTTGCGACGCGGTAAGTCATTTCTGCTACATCCTGAGCACTACTAACAACGACAGCAGAACATCATCTGCGTACGTCCTCTATCACCGCTCGCGCAGCGATCATTCGACACCCGTCTCGCTGCCAACGTCGATATCCACTCTCTGAAGCTTCTTCGCTCGGACCAAGAAGCTTTATCGCAGATGCTTCTTAGCATACATATGTACAAGTCAGACAAACTTCTGAAGTACTATCAATGGGCCGAAGCCCCCTCGCCACCGCGGCTTCATATCCAAGAATACTTCCGTGCTCGGCAGCCACTATCTGCACCGGCCCAGCACCGCCCAACGAAGCATGGTCACGGCATGTACCATCACGACATCGACGGCGATGTGTCGAAACCCGGGCCCGCATTCTACGAATATATCATCAAGCCCCAACGAGCGGATCCTCGAATTTTGTCGACGAGTTTTGCAAAGAAGCACGGAAGGACAAACCAACTACAAGTGGCATGGGGATTGTGGCACTACTGGAGCGACTGTTGGTAATATATTGATAGTTTGTCAGTGTGTCATTGAAAGAAAGATACGCCTTCTTCCCTCGTTCTTCGGTCACGTTTGCACTCCTTCGATTTCGCCGACTGTCGAAATATGGGGACGTTATACTCAACTTCCAATGTGAAGCTGCTCGGTGTAAAGCGATGGTCAGCAAGCGTCTGGCCGATATGCCATCCAAGGACATACGCCTCAATCGCCGACTTTGCTGCTCCGATACTTGCGTCTTGTTTTGCTTCGAGCCCAGCACTAGAAAGGTGGCTGTGCCAGCACGGTATGCGTCAACAGAGATATTGGCATCTCTTGTTCCACTATCTGCTATGGATGATACGGATGCCTATGCACGCGAGCGTGATCCATCGATCACGAAGTGGTTCGAGAATCAGGACGCCGAGGTGCAACGCCTATACGACCCGGATCGACTCCCATTACCAAACATCCGGAAGTTGTCGCTGGCAACACGCGGCTCTGCTCGTCCCGCGAGGAGCTTGCTCGTCTTAGGGCGTATGTCAGAGACAAGGCTCTCTGCTATATTGGGGAAGAAGCTAGACAGATTTGCATAACGACTGTCGGGCATACTCGAGACTTACAAGGAGCAAGATGATACTGAATACGACTATACCGCGATCAGTATATTGTTTGGCGCGCCATTGACCATTGACCTTATGGCGCTTACTTCGACAGTACATAATGATGGGTGCCCAATCCTGCTCCATCCGTTCGAGACGGCTGCTCTGTTCCTTGATCTTCAGCCTGCAGGCTCGTCTGTTACACTACTGATCACGAGTGAAGATTCGTTTTATCTATTTGATGAAGGGCAGAGACAGTTCGTCGAATATTAGGAGACAAGGAGGTCTATCCAGATTGAATTCGTCTTTCACTTGAATGGTCTGTTCTGTGGCCCAATCAAAGCATGGACCTTCCTCGACTCCGATCTCAGTAAATGGGATATGGAGGCCTTGATCAGGTGTTTACAGGACGAGGCACGCCCAGGGCGAGTACGACACAATGGGGGGAATCAACTAGAAGAGAATGTGCCAAGATATTATGTAAAGATTCTCGACCCTTTGCTTGCGCTTCCGCACAACGCTCAACCCTTCCCGACCCTTGAACGCGAACCTTGAACATTCCTTGCCGCACAACATATTTACGCTCTTCGGCACATCATGGCATCAAAACCCTGTAATTAAAATGGCGCATACAGAATATATCCAGCAGGGCTGATGCGTGTTTGTCGAGGATCAACTGATAGTTATTAGACTTGGCTCAAGCACAGCATATTCTTTCACGTCTCGGGCGACGAAGCTTAGATTTTGAGGTTTTCCAAATGCGGCGATGATCTACGCCAAGCTTCAGTCTCCAAGCCGCGCTGACCGGATCTCTTCATTTCCTGCGACTACTTCACTTCTTTCTTAGTCTCCTATTCTGCACATCTTCGATATATACCTGGACATCGACAGTGGCAGGTTGCGCGTGCGAGACGGCGTCGTCTTACTCAAACGCGAAGTCGAAATCTACTACTCAAGATCCACTTCTGCTGTTGTGCAACCTTCAAATCGGTCGCCTCTTCGTCCCGCCGTCTGTCAACACAAAAGATCTTGAGCACAATGACCGAGCCGGCAATCTACGGACTGTCTGACGAGTTGCTGGGAATGGTAAGACAACCACAAGGGAAGAAGGCAAGCATAAGTTGACAGAGACAAAGGTCTGCAGTGAGGTCATCAACCACTGCAAAGGTGACCAGAAGTCTGCGCATGACAACATGACATATGTCTCTAAAAGATTTCGCGCGGTGACGATTCAGGCCTGGGAACAGAATCGCCTTGACGTGAGAGTCATCAAGAGTGCAGGGTTCGCGTCACTCATGTTTCTTATGATACCAGATGTTCCTGCATGGGAATTTGAGCTCGGTGTTGGTGCCGTGAGCGCGTCACATCATTGTGCTATGGAGATCGTCATTCATCACCCTGGAGTGGACAGCAGGAATACAGCCGGCGGAAACACACAGTACATTATGCTGCATGGCGCTGCGCAGGTCGAAGCATTTGCCATGATCATGGCCACACTTGACAACAACTGGACACTGTCGCACGCAGATGTTACCGTGCGTACGAACAGTCTGGCCACAGGATCCTTGCGAAGACAGCGTCGCGACGAGCGGGTCACGCTAGATATCTTGGCTGGTTCATGGCGAGGATGCGAGCGTGTTACTGTCCACACGGTACTTGACATGGCGGCGGCAGCTCAATATAAAGCGGCGATGGAATGCGCAAGATGGAAAAGCATAACGGATTTCTACAGCAACAGAGAAGCCCTGATCAAGAGGCTGATGCAAGATTTGAAGGATGGGAAGTGGGCCACAGTGGGAAGTGAGCTGCGTGAGATGGACAAGATTACCAAACTCACGAACACAGCGAGAGGATGTGCTAGGGTGGCGACGGATCGATGGGTGAGGAACCGTGACAAAGAGAGGGAATACAGTTGCAGAGCGGTCTTGTGCCGGGCATGGGCTACCTTCAACGAGTCATTGATGTATGAGTTACCGGGCTTCGTGATGTTGTGGAATGCCTCAGACAAGCTACGTTGGGAATGGGATACGATTCGGAGGGGAGGGCTGGACGGACTTTGGGCTCAGGCAGCAGAGAAACGGGATGTTATGATGGTACGAATCGCATTGGCCTTGCGTTGTGGTAATTGGGAAGGGGCGGTGCAGGAACTATGGGAAGAGATGCGCGAGGAGAAGATTCTCGATGATGTCTCGCGCAAATACTGGGATGAGATGAAAGTTGTGGTGCAGAGTCGGGACAATGCCCTGACCGGGGACTATGCGAAGGATGAGAGTGTAAAGACCGCGGCATCCAAGAAGCTCACAGCGCTCGCTGTAGTTATTATGAAGGAGGGCTGGTGAAGGAGAATCACGGAATGGTATGGTCAGTTTCTTTTGGCGGCCAGGTGGCGAGGAAGTGAAACAAGCACGTGAATATGACTCTATACCAAACGAAGTGAATGCTATTTGGACAAACAATTTCATCGTCTCTTCACACTCTTTTTGACCACGAACTCCACAGAGTTGGGCTGTGCCTGGAACACTGCCTGCGTACAAGGACGCATTTGGTTTCTGTACGAACTCGCGTCGCCAGACAATCTACAACAAGTGAGCGCAGTGGTGCCTGAACTCTTCTTGTCCAGCACGCTCTCATTCTACGTCAAGCTCTCACTAACAATCTCAAGCGCAGCCTCATCATCCAGCTCAGACTTGTATCGGGCACAATCTCATCATTCGAAGGCGCGAGCGAGTTCTGCTGGCTTCATCATAGCTCGATCTCCGTACTGTCGACTTGCGCACTCTGAGAATCCCATTTACATCACGGCATCTGCATTGACCAGGAATCCTCGCCACTCAACTCTGCAAACCTAGTCTCGCGCTTTCCCGGACGAAGCTCCCACGATCTAAAACATACATACCACGCGCCATCTCCCTCTCGTTCCAACTCCAGACCCACATTCCTCGTGCGCCACAAGATCTCATTCGTCGCGCAGTCAAAACTGCCCGTCAAACAAGGCATTCGCCGTCGTTGCTTAGACGCACACTCAACAGTATCTCCAAATCCCGCACTCTCCTTGTAGCTTCTCCCAAACCGTGGCCCAAACACAAACACTCTCACAATAGACGTCCCGGAGCCTGCCCAGACCACCAGCTCTCAAACGAGCTACCCAGCCACCTTTCCCAGTGACAGTCAAGCAAGATCAGCTGAGCTAGCCACGGACAATCACGTCTTGAGCTTCAAACGGCAAAGAAATCTCGAGGAGCCGGAACTGGTTATGTCGAATGCAACCTGTCCTGATGGTGGAGATGACCGTCGCTTCGAGCTCCGCGGTGGTTGCCAACCAGCAGATGAAGATTTCTGGGTGAAGGTGTTCTTCAAGGGCACTGGCATGATCAATCAAGAAACGTTGTGTCGCGCCGCCAACACAAATCAAGCCGTGTTCGATCTGATGATGGAAACCCGGTTTATACCATTGCTCGAAAGCACGCCAGAAAGATTTCAGGTGAATGGAGTCCCGGATAAGCTCAACATCACGAACAAGGAGGGCAGGGGCGTAATCTATGACATCCTCTCGCCGTTACTGGCTCCTTTGTTTCCCCACCTGGAAGGCATTCGGAAAGTGGACGTTGTGCGCAGATTCTGTACTCATGTCTTTACGGTGTACAGAGACAAAAAGCCCCGCCGCAACCCAGAGTCGTTGACTGGCAAACCGAGGGTAAGCTGAGGGTGCATGTGTATGCGGATTTGATTGATGCTGATATATACATAGTTGATGTCTCCCTCGAAGAAGGGTAAGACCGATGACATTGTCATGATCAACCCTCTGTATGCCACGTTGAGGATTCTGGAGTACAAGCCGGAGGGAGATGAGGACTTTGACGACGTACCTCACGTCTCACTTTTCGTGAGAGACATTACAACGCCCACCCTGGCTACAGGAGCAGTCAATATTAAAGACGTTGATTGGAAGATGTTGCTCGAGGTTATCCGGCCAAAGAATGAGAAGATGTTCCTGGATCTAGGGAGAGGAGACAAAGTGTTGGTCTATCACTATGGATCTACGAAGCCGGGAGGTGGGGTGGATGTTCGGGTCAGCAACAACGTCACGCTGCGGGAGGCGCTGAGGCTGGCAAGGGAATTCGACGTGAAGAATGGGTGGCATTGGCATATGTGCTGTAGCGTCGTTGCTTGTGTGACTTGAGAGACCAACACGAGCTAGACATTACTTGCGTAACTTGAGAGAGCATGACTCCCATCGCCCGAAGTCATCACAGTCAAGCCCGCATAGAATGAAATCAGAGATGTACAAAATCGTAGCCGCTAGAGAGGGGCGTTCCTGAAACCGTTTCATGACGATCGCACCTGGCAAGTAGGACATTACGTTAATCCTAAATCCGAGATCCGAAAACCGGCCGCGAAGTTTTTTTACTAGTATTACTACCTAAAAAACCTTCATCTACGGTTACTTATCCTTAATTTATTATCTATAAAAGTAAGGCTACGCTTTTTTATAAGAATACTAATCTAATAGTATAGTAAAGCTATAGAAATTATACCCCTTTATAACGTAGCTACCGCCTTAACCTTTTTAAGCGTTATAAATTAGCTATCGTACCTATACCGTCTTCGTTATTTCGAACCCTAGGAACCTTATTATTGCCGCGGCTAACCTCCTTACTACCTACCTTACTGCCGCCGCCGCTACTAAGCTCCTCTTTAACGGATTATAGAGCTTATTGCCGAGCTCCTCCCCCTCAATAGGGATATAACTAAGTAAGGACCTAACTAGTAAAAGAGTAGGAGATACCAAAGGACGGGATACCTTAGGGTACTATATTTAGGTAGTTAGAGCTATACCTAGACCTATCGTTATTACTACTAGAACTAGAACTAGATCGGTCGTTATTATTACTAGAACTAGAGCTATAGCTAGAAGCTCTTCTTATTTAATATCTAGTTATACTATTACTAGAAGTAGATTCGGAGCTAGAGCTACTAGTTCTATCTTAATAACTAGACCTATTACCCGCGCGCGTTTAATAGAACATTCTATACCTAATAGACGCCTAAATACGGGAGGTACGGATATTAAGAGTTCTATACTATTACCGGAATCGCGTTAGTATCTTTTTAACTTCGGTAAGTTATAGCCCTAACGCTTATTTTATATATTAAGATTCTCGCTACTATCTCTTTCCTACTTATCTATAGTAGTAGGGTCTACGAATCTTAAGGCGTTAGCCTTCTCCTAAAGTAAACCCTAGTCCTTTTCCTTCTATTTCTCCTTTCCTTTACTTAACGTCTTATTCTCTTTCTTATCCTACTTAGTACTCGATCTCGTACTTCTATACTTACGCCTATTAGGCTTAATTACCTCCTCTTATATCTCTTTATCTATAATACTCTCGCTCTTAGCCTCGCCCCCTTTTTATTCTTTTTTCTTACTCTCTTTTTAACTATTATTCTAGCGTCCTTTCTCCGTAGTATTTATTATCCTATTAGATCTCGTCCTAATCTAGAGGCGACTAGATTATACTAGGAAAGGGGAAGAGCTTTATAAGATAATAGACGCGGGTCCCTCTCCTTCCTTATTACCCTCTACGGTCTATACGATCGAGGACTACCGCTCTATAAGACTATAATAATCAAGGCCTACTGCCGCTCTACGATACGCTCGGCCTCGGTACTACTTAGCGCCTCGAGAACTAGGTAGAGCGCGTATTAACTTCCGCTTTTTGTATAGTATTATTAATAGAGATCTCCTATATCGTTAAAATCCTAGCTATCTAGCCTTATTACTATTCGAGTTTTTCCTCTATCCTCCTTTGTAATACTAGTTAATATAAACTAAGGTATATTGGCCTAATTAAGCTATATATTATTAAAGGTAGGTATACCGGCAAACCTAGCCTATAGCTTTTTATATATATACCTAATTAATATAGTAATATCGTCGTATTATTAATTAGAAGATAACTTTATAAGTATTAGCTAGAACTCTAGCTTATAGCTAATATATACCTTAATACTATATACTAGGTTATTGTCGGCCGTCTTTATCTCGTAGTAAAGGGTACTGAACCCGACCTTGAACGTAACTATTCTTATTATTACCGCCTTTTCTACTTTTACTATATTTACTACTGTTTTGGCGTTTTGTATCAATATAAATAGTACGGTAGGGTGCGCTGCGTTAAGTCTAGGTATAGTCTTTCGACGTACTTCCTTAGCCGTACCCCGTCGTATATCTTCTATTTCTTTAATTAACTTAGTTGATAGTCCGTATAACCCTAACGTAGTAGATAAGGCTAGTATTATAGTCTATCCTCGTAATAACGCTATAAAAGTCGGTGTTAGCAGTTATTATTATAATAGAGTAGGCGTAGTTAATAACCGTAACTCCCTTAACTACTATATAATTTAAGCCTTTAGCTGCTTAATCTCAATCTCTTATTACCGTACCTTTAATAGAGCTTACTATAGTATACCGTAGTAGTTATATCTCTCGCCCAACTTAACTAGACGATAGTTATACTTATAGGTTACGCCTATCCTCTAGAACTCCCTACAGATAGGCTACCTTACTAATATGTTTATAGTATTTGCTTTATGGTGAGAGAGAGAGTTAACTACGCTAGGGAAGGGTAGTAAGGAGTTATAGTATAATATG
>Ga0058702_10000759_pt1 | contig 12796 bp, 18 predicted proteins | sample AgamicOrSfe_FD_83781 | JGI IMG/M metagenome (GOLD analysis project Ga0058702, IMG submission 83781) | Agave microbial communities from Guanajuato, Mexico - Or.Sf.e | ecosystem: Host-associated > Plants > Phyllosphere > Phylloplane/Leaf | place: Guanajuato, Mexico | collected 2012-05-30
CCCATCCCCGCCCATTTGACCCCTTCCCTCTGCCTCCTCTTCTTCATCCGCCGCCGCCGCCGCATCCGCCGCATCCGCCGCAGCCTTCAATCTCGCAATCTCAAACGCTTCAATTGCAGCTTCCTCTGCATCAGGCGTGTCGGGTATAGTTTCGAGACTAGTGACGCTGGGGCTTCGAGAACGCAGGGACAGCGGCGTCGATGGCATGGAGGAGTTTGTGGAGAGAAAGCCGGGGTACGATTCGTTGTAGTTGCGGGAGGAAGAGGAGCGGGAGAGTGGTGGTGTGGATGGGGATGCTGGACCGCTGGGGATGAAAGCGTCGGAGTTGGACGAGGAGCTGGTGTAGGAGGGCGGTGCGTGGTAGGATTGCGACAGAGGAGATGCAGGGCGTCGACGGCCGAAGCTGTTGCTGCGGGAGAGGCTGGTGCTGCTGCTTTTCATGGTGTTCGCGAGGTATGGCGCGAGTGATGCAGGCGAGCCAGAGAGTTCTCGCCCAAGTTGTGTGTTCATTGTCGGTCGCGGAGTGAAGTCGAGTTCGGCATCTTCTGCAATACTGACGATGTCCATGAAACTCGTCGAAGAAGACGGCATGAGCTCGAACGAAGCCCTTGGACTCGCTCGCGGTGGCATGGCTGGAGATCTTGTGGGACTTGCTTGTCGCAAGGGTGATGTGCCAGGTGAAGGTGAGTATGTGCGGCGGAATGGGACTGAGGGGAGCGATCTTGTGCGAGCCATGGGTGGTGCGGAGAGTGTGTTTGGCCCGGAATGCGGTCTTAAAGGGCCTCGACTGTAGGGCGAGCCATTGGTTTTGCGAAGATCAAAGGGAGTAGGGCGTTGTGGTTCGTGGTATGCAGGCATCGAGGTGAAGTTCGATTCGGATGTCATGGATGTGTCTGAACAGTTTGAGTCTCGGGAGGAAGGCCGGATGGAATCATTTGGCTGTTGGATGGAGAGAGAGGTGAATTGTTGGAGGCCGAGACCTGCGTTGGGAGTCATCGTAGCAGAGACAGGCTTGTGTCGGGAGTGCCGGTCGCTGATGATGATGATGATGAGTATTGCTCTTTTGAGAGGGAGGACAGTGTAAGTAGAGAAGAAGCCTCTCCTTCCTGTGATGCAGGTTGAGTCGAGCAGTCACTATCAACGTAGAGACCGAAGAAGTCTGCCGGTAGATCTTCTGCAAAGCATGGAGCCTTCTGTGTTTTGTTTGTGCTCTTTATGGACTGTGTTGCAAGGGCGCGAAGGGCGGTGACAAACAGGACGACTGCAGATGGAGCGAAGGGGGGGGTTGTCAAGCTACGATGATGTTGAGATGCAGAGCGATGCAAGGGAAGGCGATTAAGAGTCAGACCGACCGCAAGGGAATGCAAAGGGTGAAGCAAACGAACGGCTTTGAAAGTCAGAAGAAGCACATGGTCTTCGAGATTCAAACGGTCGTGTCGAATCCAGCCAACCAGCAATGCGTAGGTGGAGCAATATGCGCCTTCCCGGCCCTACTCCCCGCCTGCCCTCTTGGCGCTGACTGAGACGTGTTGTGTTACTTGGGTAATTTGTAATCATCCACGGCTCGTCCACATATGTACTGATCACAGCTTGTAGATGGACTGATGACATTCACATTCGGATTCATGCTACGATATTACCGGAGTATGGATTATGCCAGATACTTCGTGATGGTTGATGGGGAGGCGGACAGAAAATTTGACTTTGATGATTTCAAGGCGTTCAGGCTGAGCCTCGGCAGCTGCAACCACAGGATCGGTATTCCTCCTAACGAGATGGTGACATGGATTGAAGATTGTGTGTCGAAGGGCCAGACCATCCTTCATTTGCTACGATTTGTCAGACACCATAGCAGTTGAAACAACCATAACCTCATCATCTCGTGAGCCAGACTCCAATTCCTTTTTGCAGGACGAAAATTGAAGACAAATCCCTGTGAGGAGTGCCCTAGTGACCTCGTTGGAGTCTACATCGTGCTGAATCATCCTTCCTGCTTCAACTTTCTCACCGGAAGCAGCTGAATTCACAATAAAAAGGTCAAATATTCAGAACTATGGAGAGTGCCGTAGTGCCTTTGTGAAGGTTTCCATCTTGATCCTCTATGCTTTCTCCCCTGATCTCCCCTGATCTTCTGATCAGAAAAAAGCTGAAATCATAAAAAAAAGGCAAACCGATCAAAACCGTGGAGAGTGCCGCAGGATTCTGTTGCAACTTCTGTCTTGATACTCTGTCATTTCCACCCAATTTCCTGCATTAGAAGAAGTTGAAGTTACAAAAAAAGGTCAAACGATCCAAAATCGTGGAGGGTGCCGTGAAACTAGTCACTTTATTAGAATTCCAATCCTAATATGCTGTTCTGTCTACCTCAACTACTTCATCAGAGTAGAGAGTTCTGGCGAAGAAAGGTCAAAGCATAACATGTGTGGACAGCGCTGTCGCCAGTCGTCTGCACGATGTTGCTCTGTCACCAATAACCAGACCGATCAAGGTGCAGGACATATTGCAGACCAGCAGAGTGACAGCCTACATTTTCCCCACAGGCTGAAGCTATGGCCTGATTCACGACTTCAATTGCTGCACCATAGGTACGGCAGTGAAGAACAGCCTCGGGACTACTGCAGCTTCAGGTTGCACAATGGAATATCGACGACGACCTTGCTGTAGCATGCCAAGCAGTCTCAGGACGCATGTCTTCCTACGGCGAAGGTGACGGGATGCTGCAGAGCTAGAGCAAGGAGCGGTGTGCACCAGCTTCCGCGGTGAGCACCAGCTTCCGTGGTGAGCTTGGGATATCAGCATTGTTTGTGACGAGCACAAGGCGGTGGACTCCTCTGTAAGCTTGGCAGCTGGCTTCCCATCCTCGCTCATCTGACGGTCGCCCTATCAGTGTATGCCGTGAGGGGCGGAGGAGAGGAGCTGGTGTACCCAGCTGTTCCGGGGGGTCAACATAGGAGAGCATGATGTTGCGGATGAATAGAGGGGTGAGGACTAGGGAGCTTCAATAACTCGCATTGAGAATAAAATGGGATAAAATTCATGCTACCACATCTCGTCACGCATGTACACCTAGAAAAAGGTCTCCATACACAGTTCCCCAACGACCCTTTCCATATCCATCTCCATCGCATCGTAAGCTAGATCCCGAGACGTATCCATCCGTCCCATCCTCTAGTCAGTCCAGCAAAAACTCCTTCGGAAGCCAATCATCATGCCATATCTCATCCTGAAGCCATGTAGGAAATACGAAAGTACACCTCTAGTCCAAGCAAGGTGAGCTGAGAAGCCCACGTCATACTCTTTTCACCTCTTCGAAGCCAGTCATACATCCATGCTCGATTGTCGTCCGATGCATGTCGTTACTATCATTGCTTGATCCTCGACGCGTGTGCGACAGTGCCAACGCTGCCCACACGACCACTCGTCTTCCTCACACCACTGTTGCTGCGAGAGTCGGTGTTACTCTTTCGCAGCGGGCTCGATCGTTTGTTGATGCTCAATGTGCCAGCACCGCTACCACAGCGGCTGTTGGGAGCTTTGGCACTTGGTGAGGCCTGCTCTCCGCCAGGGATTGTCCATTCAGTGGTCGTTGTAGTAGTTGTAACACAGCTGGCAGCTCGTTGTTTCTTGTCACTCGCACCTACACCTGGAGAACGAGATGTTCGTCGCGCAAGTAGCCTTAATTGGTATTCCTCCTCACTTTCAGACTCGCCCTGCACATGACGCTTCATTGAGATGATCTCAGTATGAGGCGGGACAGCAGGCTCATTCTCGTTGTCAGTGTAGGGATTGTGCTTGGTGCCAAATAGCTTGCTCGTTTTGCGTGGCTGTCCAGGTGTGGGTGCTGGGAGATTCTCGTCTTGACCTTTCTCGTTGTAGTCAAGCTCACCAAGTGCACGTCGCTTGACGGCCGAAGGCGGCGTCATTTGACCATTGTTAATGATGGCTTGACGGCTGGATGATCTTGTGGGAGTCGATGACTTCTTGAGGAGTGCCATCTTCTCTTGCACGCTATCCTCGAACCACCACTGTCGGAATGTTCCCTGGTTCAGGTGAAGCCAGTGCTGTTGGGGACCAACCACCATTCCAGGTCTCATGAACCTCATATAGGCGATGACCTCGTTTGCAGTAAAGCCATGCCTGTAGATCAGGTATGCACCGATCAGACAACCTGTTCTCCCCAATCCAGCCTTGCAGTGTACAGCAATCTGTCTGTGCTTCACCGTGATCATCTGATGTGCAAGCCCGATGAATTTTTTCACAAGCGCGAGCGGTGGACATGTGCCGTCGTCGAAGATCATGTCCAGGTGCTGAATGCCAATAGCAGTGAAGTATGAAGGAGAGTACAGCTCGGAGTTCAGTCGGACGACCAAGCCGACCTTGCGAGCTTTAAAGTGTGCCAAGACGTTTCGGAAAGGTTGTGGAAGACGTGAGTTCATGATGCTGGCTGTTGTTGTGGGAAGAGCGGCGTATTCTGGTGATGTGTGAGGTATGGGTGCAATAGGCTCATGCTGGGGTGATGCAAATGCGACAAAGTTCGGCGAGACCCAGTTGAAGTCTCCCATATCCACTCTTTCGTACTTCTCATATCTAAATCAAGGTGAGCATAAATTTGACAATCAAGGAGATTGAAGACGAACTCTTCAAGGTTGAACTCCTTCAATCCACAGATACCTTCCTCTTTCGCCTTCCAGACGCCGTATACAATGTCCTGCACCGTCAATGTGTAGTCTGCTTGACTGTACCCAGCGTCACGGAAAGGCATCAATGGCGGGTCAATCTGTGCAATTGGTGCCAATGCCAGATGTGGAGGCCATGATTGGATTAGAACCATGTAACAAGCAAGGATACATGCTGCGTTCGCTCGGCCTAAAGAAGATATTAGCCAGGCGGTATATCCGGCCTGTTGGAAAGAACGCACTTTTGGAATCGGCATGACTCCAGAACACCACAGGTCGACCTTCATTGTCAGGCTGGGCAAGAACTTCATGCAGGTGAACCGCGAATCTGTACAGATGACCGATGTGCAGTGGGCCAAAGTCGGCATGGAAGGCGTTGTAGAGGAGGAACTTGTCAATAGAGAAGTAAACAGGAGGTTGTGTTGGTCCTGCTGCTCTTTGTGGGCTTGCTGCTCTCGCACGGCGCTTGCTGGGGGAGGTCTCTTTCGAGGGGTATGGAAATGGTGTGCGCTCGCTAGGTTGGTGGGTGTATGAGGCGAGGTAGAGGCGGTCTATTGGTTTTAGATGTATTAGCTCAAGTCCTTCTCTGTCGTTCTTCACTTGTAGCCAAGCGCAAGGAGTCATTCCTACCTCGAATGTACTCTATCACCTGACCGTGCATGGTTGCAGCACTCGCCGCATCCTCAGCAGCTGGTCGCGAAGGCATCGTAAGACCTTGGGCTCAAGGTATGGCAGATAACAATGCGGTCGCAGTCCTTGACTTTGGGAACGATGGAGATATCGAGGAGGAGTAAGTACTGCACACGACCTGGATGAGAGCGTTCAGAGAGATGCCACGCGCCGAGAGAGGTAAATGATGGTCTATTAAAACATAGTCAGTCGAGGATCAATGCTGTCAGTAATGTTAGTAAAGAGTCGCTGCAGGTCGACGAGGTGAAGTGGAGAGACTTCGAGTGTTGCCAGGGTGCTGTTGACGCATAAACAAGGATAATGACTCGTGGGCATTTCTGCCACATACACATACCTCCACTACGACTGCCACCACAGGCTACCCGTCGCTATACAGATCGTAACAACCGTGGCGCGTGACCCTCGAGCCTTACTCACTTGCTGATAGTACCCTCAGTTCTCACCATGATCCGAAGAGGAAGAGCACAGGGCTGGCTGAGACTTCCCATCGAGTCACTCGAGCACTGGGCGAGTTTCAACGGAGTGCAATACAATGGCCTCAGTGTCGGTGTCATCCCTAGCCATGAGGAAAGAGGTTCTGCCATTCGATTGGCTTCGTCATCCTCAGAGGGCAAACCACTTATGCTAGTCCCCAAGGATCTGATCATATCTAAAGAGAATGTATACTTGCATGCTAAATCAGACAAGCATGTTCGTGAAGTGCTCGAGGCTGTTGGCGATTTTGGCCAAGTAAGCTAGCATGCTTGACCATGACGACCTGAAAAGTGTGCTCACATCGAGTCCAGACAGCTCGTGGCTCTATCCTCATCTTCATGCTTGTGCAGGCAACACACAATTGTCCTGAACTCCCTCAGAGCATAGGCACATCATGCCCATTTAGCCAGTGCGTTGTCCAGTTGTAAACTCACAGCCTCCCTCATCTCATCGCGGTCAGATATATCAAGTACCTACCCCACGTCGACCTACCCACCTTCTGGACCCAAGAAGACCTCGACTTGCTATCAGGCACTTCACTAGCTCCAGCGATGACTGCGAAAGTGGAGAGCCTGTATCGGGAGTACGAGCTTCTCCAAGACAAAACAAGTTCAATAGACTGGTGCCGCGAATACTGGTGGGATGAAATCGAGGGGCTACTTGACTTTGACGACTGGAAGCAGGTTGATGCAATGTACAGGTCACGAGCACTGGAGTTTCCTGGCATTGGAGATTGCATGGTGCCTTGCGTGGACATGGCGAATCATGCTTCTGGCGAGCTGACACGAGCACTATACGAAGCCAACGATAATGGAGATGGTCTGCTGCTGCCGTACAATGGACACGAATTAAAGGTCGGGAACGAGATCAATATCACGTTCGTGCATGGTTGTGCTAGATATTAAAAGTGCTAACGATCACAGATATGGCGACGAGAAGGGTGCTTGTGAGATGATATTCTCCTACGGCTTCGTCGAAGAGAGCATGAAAAGCGCTCGAGATATCCTACTGGGCCTTGACATATCCGATGAGGACCCTCTGAAACAAGCAAAAAAGGCAGTCTCCACTAGTGCGCCAGGGGTACGCTTGATCGATTCGAACAAGAAAGGATTGTACTGGCAGAGCGACTTCATTTGGCTCGCCTGCGTGAATGAGGAGGATGGCTTGCAGTTCGAGATTGCCCAGACCGTTGACGGTGATAGAGAGTTGGTCGTCACTTTTCAAGACCAATCGTTGGGTGATACCTCCACACTGCAAGAGCGGCTCGAAGCTAGCTCGTTGTGGGAAGTATACCACCTGCGAGCCACGTCCATGATACAGGATCGTGTGGCAGAGCAATTGACAGTTCTGCTCGGCACAAACGAGGCTGCACCAGACCAGAAACCACCAATGTACAGTCCAAGCTGGCTGGCGGGCAAGTTGCGAGAGCTTGAGACCGATATGTTATACCGATTCTATGACTTCCTTGAAAACGAGGTGAGCTGAAGCTAATTTATGGTCATGCTCCCCCTACTAACGCATCGTGCAGAAGAATAGGTTGGTCGAAACGCAGATCGTGCAGCAGTACCTTGCTCAAGTCGACGAACAAACCGAAAACTTCTCATAGCGGTAATGTCGTTTAGAAGGTCGAGGATTGTGTGTTGAATGCTTCATTGCAACAGAGCTTCCGATCCCACAGATCTGCCGCTGGTGATGAATCGGCTCTGGTAATCAGCCTGACTAAGCAATGCCGCTACCAGACCTTTCGCCTTTCATTCCACACAACACTCTTGAGACGAATGCGCTCACGTCGCATTCTGCGTAATATTACCAATAACCAGGATCGTTACAAAGCTTGCGATGATCAGCGCAGCGGACAGTCCAGCGACGATAATCACACTGCCCCGACTTGCCGGGAACTTGCCTAAGATAACATAATGCTGACTCTCAAAGTATCTATGCGCGCCGATCAAAAGGGTGGCGATACCGACGGCCAAGAATGTCGCTCCAAGCGGTTTCCCAATGTGCCGCAAGCGAAGTTGGGATTCGGTCGGAGAGCCGGGATTAATGGAGACATTGAGGCGGAAGAGTTGTGTTATGCCGATACCGATAGAAGCGAAGGAGAGGCTGGTGCGGAGCCAGGCGAGGAATGTGCGTTCTGTGAGACGTGTCAAAGACTGCTATTAGATACGGAATTGTGCTGGGAAGCGCGAAAGACGAGCATGTATATACATACCCAAAGCCAAGTGATCGCGCGCCACACTACCCTTGTTCTCCAACTCGACACTACCGAACTTGTCCAGAAGCTGACGCCACCAGCCCACCAGTGCTGGGCCAGCACCATCCACATGATCTTCAGTCGCGCTGGAGTCGTCAATCTGGCTGCGCAGACGTAACCTTGCAGATGGCTTCCGTTGCACGATGTGATCTCTTTCCTGAGCCGTGACTGTCGTGCTCGTCCCATAGCCCGCCTCACGCCCCGTGCTGGTTCCACCAAATATCGCTGTCCGCTCGTCTACGACATCGTGTTCCTCGTCATTCGGCTCGACATCCTGCTCATTAACGTGTCCGGCATTGAGCCTGTTATCCGCTGGTGCAGGCTTCCTCAAAGCATCAGGACTGCCGTTCCGACTCCCCGATGGACTAGCATCAGCTGATGCGTCGAATGCCACGCTCCGGCTCTTTCTTGGGTTGCTCGAGCCTGACGGCGGTGTGGTGAGGGATGCGAAGGTAGGGACTGTACGTGGGGAGAGGAGTGCGTCGTCGAGTGGAGGTGCTTGGAGGTTCGAGGGCAAGGGTATCGATGCAGGCGGTGTGGAAGATGGTGGTAGAGGTGGTGATGCTGCGGAAGAGGTCATGATGGGAGGGAGTGCAGTGTGACTCGCGGATGGTGGTTCGTTGGTTGTATATTGTGTTGAATCATATAAACTGCACAGCGATGCTACTTGGAGAGATCAGATGCACACGTGGCATGCTGTAGTGCGAGCATGACGAGAATACGCTCTTTATCATCTCCAGCGTAGACCAGCGCCATAGTGTCAGAACTAATTGCTGGGCATTGAAGCGTGAAAGAAGACGTGATCGAGCACGCCATGATGTGGAGATGGAGGGGTCCTTCGATTTGCTAAACGGCGAACACAGTCAAGGACAAGATGACCCAGTTCATTACTACTATTGCTATTATTGCAAGTGCTATACTCTAGCTATCTCTGTACATTTCCCCACTGGCTTCGGCTGGCATGATTTGAACGCGTAGAGAAGAACTTCGAGCACAATTTCTCGTTGTGTTTTCAGCTCCGTGAAGACAATGTACGCTACCCTGCCAGTATGTCCTAGAAAAGCATACTATACTGCTATCCAGCATGGCTTTTTGGCACGCCGTAGCAAAACACATGACATCGTCTGGTAGTCAGAGAGTCTTCTTCATCCTGGTCTCAATATCGTAGATCTGATTGAACTGGCCCAAGTCACTCTCATCTCAGAGGCAATTCCATCTTAGCCAAAATGATTGACTTCAGGCTCGATAGTATTTGCAGAGTATGATGGCGAGGAGATGCCATCTTCTGGCCAAATATTCGCGACAGTGTCCATCTCATCATCACTGTCCAATTCAGTGTCTTCGCTGCTTCTGATAGACACTCGTGCTAGACGCTCCTTCAATTTATAGGACAGCTCCTCTGTCATCACATTGACTTCAATTTGAAGTCTGTCCATGATGACGTTCAATTCACTTTTGACCTTCTCAGTTACCAGGGTTTGGACGACCTTACGGCAGTTGTCGAGATTGAGTTGTGACATTGTGGGCGAAGGACCGAAGAGGATGAGGGCATGGTATGAGAAGGCGAGTGTTTAACGTGGTACTCCGACGGCTTGTGTCAGTTTGAGAAATATCTGTCGTGCTCTAGTTGGATTGCCGTGTTCGAAGTAGTAGACTGCCTGTGACATGGTGAGCATGCGTGCGCGTCGTCCCTAGTTTTCCGCCACAAACCTGTTTGTACATCGTATGGTAATGATTCACAAGATTGGTAGCTTGAGGGCGGTATCAGACTGGCAAGCTACCATACTCGTCGATCGAGAGACTACAAGTGCTGTTCATGTTGATGTTGTAATGCTTTGTGAGGTGATAGATCAGAAGCAGATCAGTCGATGAATTTCACAAAATATCATGGGAAGTTTGTCATGAGTGGTATGGTTTGATGACAAACCTATCCGAAACTCTGCACGTTGCTTGTTGCAAGGCAGGTTTGCGGCAATAGCAAATTAGTCTGATAAGGATCTTGTCTGCGAGCTCCTGTATGCAAATTGTTGTCCCTCTTGGAGCAGTCCTCCTAGATGATCCTCCTTGCCTCATGTCGCCCGCCGAATGTGGTAGTACCACACAAAGATCAGGTCGAGCAGCGAAGCTGCTTGATCACCATCTTTCTGGGGGAATTTTTGCTGGGCTTCGAGCACCTTTTCGGAATACGCTGTCGCCAAAACAATTGTATCGCCAAAACAAGTCCAGGTCCAAGGTTACGCAAAAGTCTCTTCCTCAAGGACACGTCCACAGACGCATCGTGTTGATGAAAAGGTGCCAAAAGCCCAGCAAAAATTCCCCCAGAAAGATGGCCGAAGCCAGCTTATGCGGCCACATGTCTCGCAGTGCGATGAGACTGCAGTCCACAGATCCAAGCCATTCGTGATCGGCAGAATCCCAAGAAGGTAAGTATGCAATAGGAAGAGGGGATTGGGGGACAGCAGCTTTAAGTACGAGTGCACCTGCGGCGAAAGCCAACTCTGACCAGAACGAAGCGCTAGACCTGGTTTGGAACAGCGGATTGCCCTTGAATTCACGGAACGTGCGGCCAACATGAACCGTGCGCGTACTTACTTCCGAGGTTGTCCAGAATACTACAGCTACTGTGACCCATCCCCTCTTCCTACTGCATACTTACCTTCTTGGGATTCTGCCGATCACGAATGGCGCTCGGGCTGCGCCCTCGCCTCGCCTTGACGTCCGGCACTTCAACTTACAAGCTCGGGTCTCCGGCTGTGTAGGGCCTGTGTGACGATAGTTTCACTTGGCAAATGACCTCTTCTCGGATGAGGCTCCGACGCAGGTGATCTACTTGTGAAATGACTCTTCCAGCCACATCTATTACTATCGCCCTTATGTGCTTACTCTTTGTCTTGATTCGTCCTTTATCATCTTGACACCTCTCCCTCTCACTGTATATTTGGCTCTCTCATCGTCTGCGCGCACCCACGTCAAGTCCTGTCGAGTCACCCTCAACCTCACTAATATGTCAGCCAACGATTACTACAACTCCGGCGCACAGCAAGCACCGCCACCACCTTACGCCACCTTCAACAACACACACTCATCACATCAGTCGAATAGCGCACCACCAACACAATACCAACAACCACCACCTCAAAGTAAACCTTACACACCTGCGCCGCAGAGCTATCCTACACAGCAATACTACAACGCGCCGCAATCACAATACCAATATCCACCTCAACAGCAGCAAGGTCCTCCTCCTGGGCAAGGCTACCACGCTCCACAACACCAGCAAGGCGGCTACCCTCCGCAACAATCGCATCCGCAACCAGGTTACCCACCACAGCAGCAATACCAACAACAATATCCTCCTCCGGCACAACAACAACAACTTCAAGCTCTGCGCCCTGGCTACGGCACTTCCCACAGTCAACCGCCTCCACCTCAATCCAGCTACCTTTCCCCAGCAGCAGCAGCAACCAACGGTCACCACCACCACCATCATCACCACCACTCCTCTCACCACTCCCCATCTCCCTCCCGGCGCGGCTCAAAGAATAAGGACACTATCTGCACCTTCGTCGGCGCAGGCGGTGGTGCTTTGATAGGCGACTTGATCTTTCCTGGGCTGGGTACAGTGGGCGGTGCGCTGTTGGGTGGACTTGGTGGACACAAAGCCGCGCAGAGGCGGGAGAGTAGAAGGAGGGAGGCCACGAGGGATGGAGGGTGGGGGAGCGAGGATGAGGAGGATTTGAGTGATAGGGAGAGGGAAAGGAGATGGGAAGCGAAGAAGAGGAGGGAGAGGAGGGGAAGTGGAGGGAGCGGTGAAGGCAGAGGGAGGTATTAGTGTGGTGGAGGATTCGAGGGTGTGGTCAAGGTGAGCTGGTTGGATATGGAGGATGGTTTTATGGTCGAGGAAGTAATAGTGCGGTGGTTTGCTTTGAGGTCGTGGTGCAGCTGAGCTGGTTCAGCAGGCATTGATGAGGCAAGTAGCAGCGCAAGCAGCTTGATATGTCGAGACTGATATGAACTATAATGATCCAATTGAGTTATGATTACAGATTAATCGCTCGCTATATGATGCAGCCACATGTCCATGCTGTATATCCTTTGCCTGTCCTGTGCAGCCGTGTATATCGTAGCATTGTCCTCCGCACCGCCTGACATCGCGTCATCAAAATGCCAGCAAGCCCGCCAAACACCTTTTCCTCAGCATCCTGACCCACGCCTCACGATCCACAACCGCAATTCCTCTCCCTGGCCTACCTCCTCCCCTTCCTCCCCGCCGTCTGCATAACCCTCGACGTCTGCATCAACTCGCCAATATAACTCTGCAAAAACCGATTCCCGCCCTCCAACCTCTCACACTCCGCCCTCACCGCCTCAATCCGATCAACCATATCCAACAGCCCCGTCTGCAATTCGTGCGCCCTGTGCTCCATCGCCGTGCGTGCCTGCTCGCCCAGGATGTTGGTTTCGGACACGTTGCGACGGGGCGACATGCCCCGGGCGTCGTCGGAGGGGTAGCGTGGGCTGGCGTGGGGAGAGGGTGAGGGCGAGGGCGAGGGACTTGTTGCTGTGGTTGTGGTGGTGGCGGTGGTGGTTGTAGCCATGCCGGAGGGTGAAGTTGGCATTGGCGTGGTGCTATTCGAGGGACGGCCGCGCTGCAGTCTTCCGTGCCGAAACGGTGAGAGCGTGGCAGACGGCGAAGACG
>Ga0058702_10000760_pt1 | contig 12788 bp, 6 predicted proteins | sample AgamicOrSfe_FD_83781 | JGI IMG/M metagenome (GOLD analysis project Ga0058702, IMG submission 83781) | Agave microbial communities from Guanajuato, Mexico - Or.Sf.e | ecosystem: Host-associated > Plants > Phyllosphere > Phylloplane/Leaf | place: Guanajuato, Mexico | collected 2012-05-30
GAGCTATACACATATGGACATGGATCTGAAGAAAGACCTTCGTCAAAAGCTTCTGACGGTCGCGCCGATGTATGGTCTTGAAGGGTTGGTACCACCGCCGTCCACATCTCATGGCGGCCATGACAAGGAAGGCTGGGGATTCGTCCGTTGCTGGGGCTGGAAAGCATGTCTCAGTGCTGCAGATGTTGCAGTCATCATCGGTGCTGTTTTGGAAGTCGGCACACACGTTGCTGGCCTACCACATATGATGAATGGACAACTCCCAACACCACGACATTCACCTTCATCAAGTAATGCTAGTGAGGCAGGAGTCTCTACTGCTGCTGAAGACGCATTGGAGCGATTCTATACTGCCTACGATGCACTCCTATCACCAACGTCGCTTACGCAGAGTATCCCACTAGCACAGTCACTGCATCGGGCCATCCTAAGAACGGGAACATCACTCCTACAGAAGAGACAAATACGTCATCTACGAGCCTTCCGTATGGCATTGGTGAAGGAAGGGCCTGATGTCCCACTTTTCACAAACCCTGGCGCATTAATGAAGCTTGCATTATGGCTGGGTGAAGCCATCAAAGAAATGGAGAAAGATGATGGCAAGAGAAAGAAGCGTGGTGGAGGTGCGACGCCGCTCGTGCTGGGCTGCGTGGATGAAGCAAGAGGTGTATACGTGGTCGTGGGTCTTGGAGGTGGTGGGGGTGCTTCCAATAAGACTGATGCTGAGAAGCAAGAGAAGGAGAAGAAGCGGAAAGATCGAGAAGAAAGCAAAGCGAAAGAGCGTGCGGCAAAGAAGGAGGCTCGGCAAAAGGCTCGTGCAGCCAGGGGTAAAGATGAGGAAGACGCTGACGATGCAGAGACAGAGAACGAGTCCGAAGCATCGTCCGACTCTGAAGCATCCTCGGAAGATGAAGCTGAGGATGATGCAGCCACATCTCGGAAACGCAGCTTCGGAAGGAATAGATTCGGCAACGCGTTCCAAGAGGTCGTGGAGGAGACAAGTGCTCGAGTACGACTGGACAGCTTTGAGCATTGCGTTGTCGAGGTGAAGAAGGAGGACTTGAGCGGTTTCTTGGAAAGTCTGAGCATGAAGGCTGTGGTTGGGTAGACGAATGATATGGCATAGGCATGGGCGGACTTTGGGCCGCAGGGATATCATGGCGGCGTTTTGCTCTGCATTTTGTATGGTTGCATTCGTAGGATATGACACAAATGGCAGATGAGAAGCTCTCTTCTGCCTGCTGCGCTCCGGTCCATGTCCATGTCGTATACAGCACCACTCAAGGCTACAAGATAGAGAAGAGCCCCAGAACCCATTTCACGATTCCACTTTGCCGCTGTGCGTCTGCCCTGCATTCGCTCTTCCAGCTACGCGAATACGAAGCAGTAGCAGCCGTGGACGGGGAAACAGCACGAGCTCGTCTCCCTGCCAATCTTGTTATGAAGTGGTGGCGTCCGCCAGCACAGGCCTTGTCACGATAGAAGAAAGAGGGTCGAGAGCACGAGAGCTTACTGTGATACTCACTCTGCCTGCCACTGTGCCAACTTGCAAACTACTCGAGTCGCATACGGTATCCTCTGATCTTGGTTGACGTGCACGCTGCCAAGTTTCGAATCGCTAGGCAAAGCGGGCCGACATCGTCAACATCAACATTGCCCATCACAAATCACCATTGCACAACTCAGGTCATCTCAGTCGAGTATCGCCACAGATGGCTTCGAACCTCAAGCGCGCCACTCAAGCTACAGGACAACCTCACAAAGCAAGCTACGCAGAATCCACATTCTCCCTGCGCGACAGCCTCCGCTCCGCCTCGCCCTCATCGCTGCCTCCATCACCAGGCTTTTCCCAAGCGGACTCTCCGGATGGCCTCGATGACCAGTATGGTTTGGGCAGTAGCGGTGACCAGAGTTTCGTGCCCAGCGTCGACATTGAAGTCCTAGCAGAGCGACTGTTCTCGATTGATCATCTCAAGGTCATACTACAAAATCCAGCATACTTCCCTCGCTTCCAGAACTTCCTCACAAGATACCGTCCTGAAGTTGCACAGACTCTGAAACGATACCTGGATGTGCAAAAGGCGCTGGTAGCCACAAAGTATGCGAATGCGCTCGCTGAGAGCTTGTGGCCTGGGCTTGTTGCAGCAGTGCCTGACATTGAGTTCGAGCGCAAACTTGATACAGCATTCACGACCTTGACCAAAGAAGCATTGCCAGGCTATATCACACATCGAATGAGCGCATTGGTCACTGAGATTCTCGTCAAGGAGATCACGGGGCAAAACACGCCAGTAATGAAAGGACTCGTCAACGGTCTCGCAGAGGTGTACTGCCTGACAGATCCACGCATCCACGACAACCCAATTATATACGCAAGTGACCAGTTCTACGTCGCGACAGGCTACGACTCAAAAGCTGTGATAGGCAAAAATTGTCGCTTCCTGCAGGGCTCCAAGACGTCGAGTTCAATGGTGGGTAGGCTGATTGAAGCTCTTGGAGAAGGACAGGAAATCTGTGAAGCCATCCTAAACTACCGCAAGAACGGCGAGCCTTTCATCAATCTACTGTTGATCGCTCCGCTACATGACAGTAACGGTAAGGTGCGCTACTTCATTGGTGCTCAGATTGACATCAACGGTCTTATTGAAGACGGACGAGGTCTCGAGTCTTTTGCTACCCTATTGGCGAATGACAAGAAGGACTTGGCGGCGGGCAAATCCACCCACCAGACGCCACTCAGTGCGATCACGGAATTGGGGACCTACTTGAATGAACATGACCGTGCAGCCATCAACCGCACGACAAGCAATGGCAAAGCTGGCACGCCTTATATACCATCTTCGCGACGCAAACAATACGGCATGAATGATGCCACCGACAACGAGTTGTGGCCCGCTCCCGATTTCGGACCCAATGGACGCCTTCCTGGCGTGTTTCAGAATGTTTGTCCCATCTTTCCTCTCCACCCTCGTCTTGTCCCTCACCCCTACCTTCCCTCCTATCTTACTCATCTTCAACATATGGCCCATACTGACACATTCCCACAGTACATCCTCGTTCGCCCCTATCCCTCTCTCCGCATTCTCTACACTGCCCCCGGCATGCTCGCCTCCACCCTCATCGACACTCGCTTCCTCAGCTGGATCCGCGGCCCCTCCCACGTCCGCCTCAACATCAAGAACGCCCTCTCCTACGGTCAATCCTTCACCGCCAAAGTATCCTGGCTAACTGGCAGATCCGCCGCCGAAGTCGTCGCCCGTGAAGCCGATCTCCGAGCTGCTGCGGCGGCGGCAGAGAAGGCGCGGAAAGCCAATGGTGGTGTGGTCGTGGGTGGGGTGGAGGGCGATGAGGATGACAGGTTGGAGGAGCATAGGCTGAGGGGAGGTGGGGGACAGACGAATGGAGGAGGAAGCGCGGCGAGGTATCCGGATGACATTCAGAGTCGGCCGTTGTGGATACATTGTACCCCGTTGCTTGGGGAGGAGGGGAGGGTGGGGTTGTGGATGATTGTGATGGTCAAGGGGGAAGGGATGCAGCAGGCTATGGCCCGGGGGATTGAAGCTTGAAGGTGATGAAGGAATAACTCGGTTCGACGAGGATCTGAATCGTGGAGGTACGGGGACTTTCTCTGCGAGCACTACCCGCCTGACTTGTCACATTCCGCTTACTGCCTCGGAGTGCTCACTCGACAACTCGAGGAAGTCATGACTGTCATCACCATGGACAGCGGGTTCCGAATGGCTGCCTTCCACGACGCCTAACATGAAGCAGTCGAACAACACGCTCTCCAAGGCAACAGCCTGCTTACAGCAGCTGCACACCACCAGACAGAGTCCGAAAGCCACCTCACGAGGACTGTGATCATAAATACGACATCACGCCCTCGATACACTCCCCCTCCTCAGACTCGGACATCTTAGCCGCATTATGCTCAGGCGGAGGTACGGAAGGGAGATGTGATGGGTGGACCGTAGAGCATATAGAGAGAAGGAAAAAAATCATGGAAGTCTCGCTGAGACGTGTACGAGTGCCAGGCTGAGATGCTCGATCCCGCCGGCTAGCGGCCAGCAAGGCTGGCATGGGGAGCAGAGGCGCCGCACGGATGGGTGCCATGCGTAGGGAGGATAGAGTGTCAGCGTAGCATCGCATTGGGGGTGCACAGGCGTGAACGAAGGGGCGTGGATGGGAAGTGAGGAGACGTGATGGCAGGACGTGCATGTGTAGTTTGGTAGAGGTATAGTTGAAGAGCGAGAGTCGAGGACGGCCAAGGAGAGTAGAGTATGGCAGACTATATTGTAGATACAGAGAGTCGATCGACAAGCTCAAGGTTGAGCAGAGTTGAGCAGAGTAGAGTAAAGTCGAGATTGTGCATCCATTACATACCTTGCAACCATGTAAACACTGACTCTGAAAGGATCTGAAATTGTCTAGTAAGATACATATGAAATGATGCCACAAGGCACAGGGTATAGAAAGAGTAGCAAGAAAGGAAATGCCGAGTATTGAGTACACTTTGAAAAATCTGTCGACCATAGCCCATGCCCATGACCATGAAATACCTCTGTCCCGTCTTCCTTGATACCTTACTCTTCCCTTGGTTCGTGCCATGTTCGGCATGCTTTTTGACTCCGTTCATAGCCTCCAGCCAGCTTTTCATCCACTGGACCCGTGTGTCCTCAGTGACGTCGTGCAAGTGACATGCCATGCTGCCTGGCTCAAAGGTCCTCGCCAACACGTCCATGCTATGTTCATAGCCGCGGTCTTCAGCCATAATCCGGCAAGCCTCATCTCGAAAGTCTGCACATCGTGCAGCACAGCAGTCCCCTTCATGCTAGTGGGCAGAGCGGGCCCCAGCCTTCAAGTCTGCCAAGTCTCCAGTCTTGCCGACGATCATACTCGGCTCTTCCAGCAGCACCACTGCACGATAGTGTTCCTTGCTTCATTTCGTACACTACAGACGCCACCCGCCTCACCCCTCCAGCGGTGCCCCCCTCCTCCTCCCATGCTTCCCTGCAAACTCCACATTCGGATGCACAACCCTCATATGTCTCGTGAGTGCATCATTCCTGCTAAAAGTCTTCTCCTCCGCACAATACGCACACCTGACCTTGGTCCTCTGTCCATGAATCGTGTCCTCATGTCGCGTCAAATCGTACGGCCTGCTAAACACCGTACCACAGGGCTTTCCCGTACTCGGGTTGATCCTGTCGCAGCGGTGCGTGCCGTTGCCTGCTGCTGCTGCCATGGAGAGGCTGTTGTTGCGGAGGGAGGCTGGGAGAGTCGCAGTGGGGGAGTGCAGACCGACGGATGCAGAGGGTGTGGAGGACTGCGGAGATGCGTCGGAGGCGGATTCGTCGCCCGAGTCATCTGCTGCGGAGGTAGGAGGCTGGGAGGACGCGCCGGCCGAGATGGGAGCTGCGCGATGGCCCTCCCGCTTATGCTTCTGTAGCGCGGCGGGCGTTGGGAAGCGCTGGGTGCAGCCGCTGTACGGACAGGTGTAGGAGCCGCCGTCGGCTTTGGAGTTGCTGGGCTTGACCATACCGTATTCTTGCTTGACGGATTGGCTGTCGTAGGTTGGGGAGTCGGAGGCTTCGCTGCGGCTGGTGTCCATGGAGACGAGATGAGCGGGGTAGTCTTGGGTCTGTTCCTGGCTTGCGGCCGTGGTGGATGTATTGATGGCGCGGAATTGGGCGGGTGGGATATAGCGGGTGTAGTCGGCTGCATTGGCGCTTGCTGGTTGTTTGGGAAAGGCGAAGTTGTTCGTCTGTGCAGTTGTTGGTTTTGCAGTATTGCCCGTTATGGGACCATACGTTGGCGTAGCAGCGTCGAAGGTTGAGTTCTCTGAGACGTTCGAAGACTGTGGGAAAAGTGGCGGACCGTCGTAAGATTCCTCGTGGAAATCCAATACAGCATCTTTGGGCGAGATTGTCCTTGGTGGTAGGTCTACCATGGGTGCATGATGTTGCTGGTATGCAATCGCATCTGCCTCTGCCTTTTGTGCTTGACGGACAGCTGCGGCCGTACCGATCGGGCCATAACCATGCAGAGCAGTCGCAAACGGGGAGTTCTGACGAAATGGAGATGTAGGTCTTGCAGCTGATTGAGGTGATGTGGAAGAAGCAGCCGTGTCACGAGCAGCATGCGCAGCATTCAATCGCTCGTGGACGACTCTATGATACGGGCTTAGCATGTCTGGCTTTGAGCTCTTCGATGGTGCTGGTGCAGCTGGGCCAGCGTTTGGGTTGTAAAGTTCGTCCTGGTAGATGTCCGACATTGTTCTGTCAAAGTTGGGCACTCGACGCGCTGCTGCGAGTGTGTCAGCTCTTGACTTCTTCCGTGACATGGCATCATTGTTGTGTATGTTCTTACTTGCAGCTGCATTGGGGGCGTATTGCTCTTCTCCTCCTTGGTCCTGACTCGTGCCACGCGGTGTAGATGGAATTTCTGGCGCAAAGCTTCCAGTGCTTGATGAGTGTCCTACTAGAAGCGGTCGCATCGTTTTGCTTGCTGCCTGCACTGGATCTGCGTCGATTCCTGATCTTCTTCTGCTCATGCGCTCGGCCGCCATGGCCCAGGTGGGTGTATGTGTCGGTATCGGCAGGTAGTGGTGCGGTTTGAGGAAGTGATTTTCTTGATGTTGTCGTGAGTAGCCGTCAATCGGACTGTCGAAGTACGCGTTGTCAAAGTTCGTGTTATAATATTGAGTTGGTGCAGAGACCGGGAAGGGCGAGTGAACGGAGGTGAATGATGTCGAAGTTGACGAAGAACTAAGTCCGCGATTGTGTGACGTTCTCAACTGTGGAGATGGTGTTCCAGCTTGATTGTATAGTTGTTGTTGCCACTGTCGAGGTGCTTGTCCGAAGTCGCTGTAATTGCTATTGTGGTCGTCAGAAAGTGAAGGTCCGGTGTATATGGTAGGTGCGTCGAGTGATGTGTGTTGCATCCAATATGTGGGGTCAGGTTGCCCGAAAGTATGGGCAGACATGAAGGGCTTATGTCGTGATGATGATGAGGGTGATGACAAGGTCTACAGTACTTTGCAAACAAAAACAGCAAATATACTATGGTGATGATGGTGGCTGCAGTACCAAGCGCGTAGAGGGGTGAAAGATGAAAGACTTGGTGGCAGGCAGGTATTGTGCTAGCGCTGGATGGAGATGTGTGGAAAGGGCCTGATCGGTGGGACAGGATAGACTGACCACGAAGATGCAAGATCGGTAGGACGGGGACGGCAGATGAAGGGAAGGGCTGACGGACTGGTGGATTGCTCAGGTAGTGCAAGTGATCCCCAAAGTCGAGTGGCAAGAAGATTCAGTAGTAGGAAGGGCAAGGCAGCATGTGGGAGGCCACGCATTACAGACCAGTGATTTGATAGACCAAGAATAGAATATACACGAGGACAAGGACGACGAAGACTTTGGGGCTGTGTAATGAGCAAAGAATAGCAGCGTATCGGGCTGCTAAGCCTTGGGTAGTGGTAGAGAAGGACGGACAGGCGAGATTCCGAGCAAGAGGTGACAGTGACATGCAGGTGAACAGTCTAGAGAAAAGCTTACCTCGTACCGTCGAGTATCCTGCCCAGAAATAGCCTGTTCTTCTTGATCGTATCAGGGTGAGTAAAGTCGAAGGACGTCGGTCTAATTTAGCAGTTCTGCAATATAGCGAGTGCGAGGAGAACAAGTACGAAAATGAGTGGCGAAACCACTTATATATGACGGAGGGATGAAAGGAAAACAATGGGCGATCGGACCCTTCCTACCTCGTGGGGCTAGACCGAGGTATCTCAGATCAACCTTAATTTCTATATCCGGGGGCTGCTTACACTGCGTACACTGCGTCTCATCTACAGTATAGCGTGCCTACCTTGACACACACCAAATTCAGGAGATGCTATATCTGTAGCCCTGTGCTAACCTCACGAATCTGGATTGGACGGCTCTGATTCAAGCTCTCGTAGATGCACGTTGTTGCTCCAGGGATACGTCTATTCTGCTTTCTCATACTGCTGGAATTAGCAGCTTTCGTCTCCAGATCCATGCGAACCTGGTCGCAATTGCTTTTTCCAGAACATAACATAACTTCAAGAAAAATCTGTGTGGAGAGTGCCGTAGAAAGTAGTCTACCCTGGACTTGTACTCGAATAACACATTCTTACTAGCGGCATGTGCAAGCAAGAAATCAAGTCGGAAGTATATATTGACAAGTCCGATGAGCTCCCCTGAAGAGTGCCCCAAGGATCTTTCTTGCTCTAATATTCATGGTTTTCTCCTTCCACCTCCAACGTCGGATCGAGAGCAGGAAGCTTTCACGAAAAAAAGGTCAAAGAGTGAAATTCGTGGTGAGTGCCGTAGGAGTGTATCAATTTGATCTGCATCTTGCAATGACAGCAATTAGTCTACGCCTCCTCCCCCAATACCGCCCTCCTCGCACCCTCATACTCCACCTCCACATCCGTCCACAGCATGAACTGCTCAACACCCTGCGCCGTCAGCGCTTCCAGCCCAGGCACAGTCTCCCATCCCGCTCTCTCCGCCAACTCCATCAGCGCCGTAACCCTCGGTTTATAAGCCATCTCCAGTAGCACCCTACGTGGTCTCTCTTTGCCGTTCACGGGCGCCTGCAGCAGACTCGTCAAGATCTGCTGCATCGTCTCGTCAATCGGCTTGTCAGCCGGAATGGTGCCAATGGCCGTGACTGGGGCACTCTTGACATTATTGACATCGACCAGGACGGTAAGTGGTTGGATGTTGTAAGTAGCAGGAAAGCCGTCGATGACGTCCTTGAGCTTCTCGGGCGAGCGACCTACAATGTATATAGTTTCGTAGTTCATGCTGTGTAGGGCGTAGATTGCGGCGCGGGCTGTACCGCCGCCACCGATGACTACAGCGCTGCTGTTGGAAGATTCCGAGGCGGCTGGTGTGTAGGCTGCGGCACGGTTGAGGGAATTCACCATGCCTATATAGTCTGTGTTGTGGCCGACTAGCTCGGTCTTGGTGCCGTCTGCTGAGGGTTGCGGGACGATGGTGTTGACAGCGCCAATAATTTCGGCTTCGGGGCTGACGTGGTCCAGGAGAGTAACGATGTCGAGCTTGAGAGGAATTGTGACGGATGCACCACCAAAGTCGGGAGCGCGAATGATTGACTTGACAGTCGAGACGTCGTCCGTCTCGTGTAGTGAGTAGTGATGTGGCAGTCCGATGTCTTGGAAGAGGCTATTGTGCAATGCTGGCGAACGTGACGCAGAGATGGGCTTTCCAAACAGATAGAACTGCTTCATAGCAATTTCTCCGATGAAACCCATTGCCTGTCGAATCTCCTTGGCTGACAGCTGACCTGGAGCAGCCTTGACAGGTAGAGCTTCGTGAGCCACAGGTGTGAAGAAGCGGTTGCGAACTCTACTCAGCTTGCCTGTCTCCCCCATGTTGAGTGCAATAAGAGGCGTCGCATTGGCTTGCATAGCCCACCGGCGGAATGTCTCGAGTTCATCATTGTCTTCGACTGTTCGAGCAGAGCTGATGAGCTTGATGATATCACCGTAACCTAAAGCTTTGTTGTAGTGCGGCACCCACGAGTTGTCGCGCCAAGACATTCCCTGCGGTGCGTGGTGTGATGCGATTATCTTTGAATGACCTTTCGACGCAGTGACTTCATCCAGCAGGCTTTCCGGCCAAGTCATCTCGAGATCGACAAACTCGAAGCCACAGCGTAGTGCAACCTTGTATAGCTCCAGTGCCTCTGCGTGTGCTTCATCTGGGAATCTGCCGCCTTGTGACTCCGTTCGGAGGGTGAAGATTAACGGCAGGTGCGCAGAGGACCGTAGGAAAGCAGTCTGCTCGACCAGGAAGTCCGCTGTCACAACGCCAGGTGTGGACGAATTAGGGTCCTCCAGCAAGTCCACACGAAGCTCGAGAGCATCTGAGCCAATGACGGTGCGCTTCAATGCCTTCTCCACAGACCGGTCTAGCTTTGGTAGTGTTAGAGACACAAAGTAAGACCTTGACTTGCGCACTATCGATTGTAGTGGCGAGGATCTTCCTGTAATGAATCGCAAGAACCGACCATACTTCTCACGCTCGGTCTGTCTCACCGTATTCGATGAGTTTGCATCGACATCATTACCGCCAAAGTACTCAAAGTTGCTGCACTGCTGATACCATGGCTTGCGTCGTTCCCACACGAGTTCAGGATGTTCGACGTAAGCGGGCCGAGTCTTGTCGACTTGAAGAAACTCCATGATTTTCTTAGTGTCGCGGTGAATCATTAGCACAATACCTCCATTCTTGTGGTAGTCAATTAGTGTTCTGCGGTTACTTTCACCTTCCACAACACCGCCACCAGTGGCAAAGATGTAACCAGTCGGCTTTTCTTTGATAACCTTTTGCAGCACGTGGTTCTCCTCGGCACGGAAAGCATCCCAGCCCTGAGATTTGATGAACTCGGGAATACTTTGACCAGCCGTTGCCTCGAGTTCATCGTCCAGGTCGATCACAGGCCACCCAAGAACAGGTGATGCCCATTTTCCAGCTGTGGTCTTGCCTGCTCCTCGCATACCAATCAAGAAGATGGACTTTTCGTACTGGGCTGATGAGTTGGCATTGAGATGAGGTTCTTGCTGGTCAACACCTTCAAGAGACGCCTTAAACAAACCACTCATGGTATCCCACCACCCAGGCCACGTTTTGGCAGTACAGTATCTATCCTCGATCAGCGTAGGACCTGGTGTGACAAGTGCTAGAACGCTGAAGCTCATCGCAACACGATGGTCATCGTAACAATGTATGCCTTCTATGGGCGTCTTGATGTCCAAACCATGACCGTAGACTTCAATATCATCGCCCTGTTCGACACATTTGACGCCGAACTTGTCGAGTTGTATACGCATTGCGGCGATACGATCGCACTCTTTGACTCGTTGGTTCGCAATGCCAGTTATGCGGGTAATCGGACCGTCGCTGCCAGGGGTGGCCACAGCTGCCAAGACACAGGCAGTGAGGAAAGCATCTGTCATTGGCTCCATGTCAATCGTGGGTAGAGGCTTGAGCTGACCTTTCGGTGGGCCAGTCACAGTAGTTGAATGACTTGTTTGCTCAACCTTGCAGCCCATAGGCCTCAGCACATCAGTAGCAAATCTGGCATCACCTTGCAACGAGGCTGATCCGATGTTGGGGATAGTACACGTTGTGCCTGTGATAGCTGCTACAGCTAAAGGATATGTCGCAGAACTGGCATCACTCTCGATGACATATTCAGCAGGGTTTGTGTAGTTCTGCTGAGGGATGTGATACGTGTGTTCTTCGGTCTCCGACCTCTTGACATGAACGCCGAAAGACGCCATCATTGCCATAGTCATATCGATGTAAAGCTGAGAGATAGGCTTTCCTCCGACCAAGCGTAAAGTGATAGGCTTCTGTGCATATGGTGCACACATGAGTAACGAGGAGACGTACTGAGACGATATTGTCGCTTTGAGGTTGAGGTCACCACCTTGAAAACCACCAGCCTTGATCTTCAGTGGTAGACTACCCTGGCTTTCCTGGTATTGAACTTCAACACCATTTGACCTTAGTGAGTCTACTAGAGGACCTATTGGGCGTTCCTTCATGCGAGCATTACCAGTAAGGATGACGGTGTCAGTATCAGTCGGTGCGGCAAGAGTGGCGACTGTGGTCAAGAATCGTGATGCCGTTCCAGCATTTCCAAGGTAGAGCTCTTCATGGCATGCTTTCAATGCACCACCAGTTCCGTTAACGACGAGTACTTGGCCGTCCTCTTCCCACCTGAAAGTTGCGCCCTCCATTTTCGCAAGCGCAGTGAGCATCACCTGTGTGTCGTCCGAGTGTAAAAGATTCTTGATTCTGCACTCTCCTTTGCCAAGAGCAGCAAGCACTAGCGCTCGATTCGAGATACTCTTTGACCCAGGCGGTATGCATACGACCTCTGAAGGTTGCTTCGATGTGCTGTGCACGCGAACATCAGATGACAGAATAACACGAATATCTTGATCTGCCACCACAGTCGCTTTTGGCTCATAACATCTTCCAATTGCCGACAGCAAGACGATGCGCTTCTTGGAGCCTGTATTCTTCTTGTCAACGGCCATGATATGGATGATCCTGTCAACAGCACAATGTCTGTTGGCAGAGCGCTTCCTCAGCTGCTTGTCTGCCAAGCTTGTAGGTAGTCCATAGTTTGAGATACATTTGGTCAGTCTCGCAACTGCTCCAGCAGGTAAATGTCCCAGGTATCTTGATAGCTCCGCCTCTTTCACCATGCCAATAGCTACACACTCTCCATGCAATATCTGAGGTGCAAGGATGGCTTCCATGCCGTGGCCGATGGAGTGTCCGAAGTTAAGCAGATTTCGTAGTCCACCTTCCCGCTCGTCGGCGGACACAACGTGTGCCTTGACCTTGACACTTCCTGTGATGATGCGTCGGAGTATGGTGGTGATCTCGATACTGGGCTCGTTATTCTTGCGGTCACTACTGAGGTACTCCTTGATCGTGTCTGCGTTGTCCTCCAGTGCAGCAAACTCCTCGGCATCCCAAATCGCAGCAGTCTGCATCTTGCATTAGCATCTCACCTTGATATCCATATCTGCACATCTTGAACCCACCTTGATCACTTCAGCCATGCCATTTATAAACTCCCTCTTCGGTAAACTCCTCAAGAACCTCAAATCAATATAGATTCTCTTTGGCTGCCAGAACGCGCCAACAAGGTTCTTCCCAGCCGGAATGTCAATCGCCGTCTTCCCTCCAACCGAAGAGTCCACCATGGACAGCAAC
>Ga0058702_10000762_pt1 | contig 12751 bp, 18 predicted proteins | sample AgamicOrSfe_FD_83781 | JGI IMG/M metagenome (GOLD analysis project Ga0058702, IMG submission 83781) | Agave microbial communities from Guanajuato, Mexico - Or.Sf.e | ecosystem: Host-associated > Plants > Phyllosphere > Phylloplane/Leaf | place: Guanajuato, Mexico | collected 2012-05-30
CAATTATTCCCCAACATCCTCTCACGATCCCTCTTCCCCCTCTCCCCAGCCCCAAACTGGGCTCCCAGCTTCGCCAAAAACGCCTCGAACTCGTTGCGCAAGCGTCCAAGACTGTTCTCGACAGGCTCGATATCGTCGCCTGCGTCAGCGGACAGCTCCAGCACGGCGTACACAAACGAGGAGAATCGTTGCGTCAGTGGATGTGGCGCCGTGCTTGCTGCTGCGGCCGTGCTGCTGCCGCCGCCGATGAGTAGGGCCGCGGCGCTGCTGGCTCCACCGCCTGGGCGCGTGGGGAGCGAGGCAGCTAATTTGCGGAGGGAATCGCAGTGGGCGTCAAGGACGAGCTGGAAGCGGGGCCAGAGCAGCATGGAGGTGCCGTTGATATAGCTCTCCAGAGCGGGCACTTTGCGGCGTTGCAACGTGAAAGCGAAATGTTGCGTCAGGCGGACGAGGAGGAGGATGCCGATGCCGTCAAAGGAGTCGGCTGTTAGGGTGCGTGTTAGGGTTGTGCCGAGGCTGAGGGCTGGAGCGAAGATTGTGGTGAAGGATTTGTTGAGGGCGGAGATGGGAATGGAGGGGGCGAAGAGAGTGGTTAGGAAGGTGTATTCGAAGGAGGCGTTGTCGATTAGGGCGAGGTTGTAGGCTAGAAATGGCGCTTCGATGTGGTGAGGTGTCTTGGACTCTTCGGCGGCGTTGGTGGGCATCGCGGTTCGTGAGGGACTGCGTAGGATGTCTATGCGGCGACCGAGGGTGAAGGGATCGTGTGCAGGTCCGCTACTAACGTTTCGACTTCGGGCGGAGGCGGTCGTGTCTTCACCAAGGACATATTTCCCATCCGTGATGAAGAGCTTCAGCTTGGAAATCGCAGCATGATATTGTGTGAAATATGAGGTGTAGTACCACCGCATGGTGTTGGAATAAGCCTGAGCCACTTCTACGCCGAGCTGTGGTTGGCGTTTAGCCATGAAGGCGAATAAAGATTTGTATCGTAAAAACTGATTTTGCTGATTGACTTGAGCATTTATGTTTGGCATTCGAAGTGCTTTGATCTGTGCCGCAAAATGATCACGTATTCGTTCCACTGCCTGTTATAGAAATTAGTCGATGGTACTCAACCAAGAGGGCTCCATGCCTACCTTGTCGGAAAGATCCGTCAGCAGTGGCGTCACATCCTGTATAGCCATTATGGTCTCAGAGTCTTGCTTTTGCTCAAAGGCTTTTGTATATCTCTGCAAGTCCTCCAGACATTCCACCCACGCATCATCGATAGGGCCTTCGGCAATCTTCCTGACCACCGCAGGAGGAATGCTGATACGCTCAATGACGGGACCGAGCAGACCTTCCACTTCTTTTCGAACATCCAGCTTTTGTCCAAGTGTGGACGATCGAGTCTGGAGAGTCTCAATCTCGGCTGAGACAGTGCCTAGGTCGGCTTGAAAAGTCGAGAGATGCTTCTCTACTGATTGCAAGGTCTCATCACACGACTGCATGGGCCAGTATGATCAGTATGGGAAATGCATTCAGACCAAGTTCACAAAAACTTCACATACATTGATTAGCGTCTGAAGGTCTTCGAATCTTAGTCGTTCATTTTCATCTGGAAATGGGCATGAGTATGAATTACTACGACACGAACGATACCGAACATACACTCTTCTACAGATGGCAAGCTATAGGTGTGAGCACGACGAGCATGATGTGGAGCATTTTGCTCGATAAAGTCTTCCAAGCTCAAAGTACCGAAATTGATGTTCTGCGCGAGCTCCTTTGGTCTGACAGTAGTATCCTGCTCCTCTTCCCCCTGATCATTAGCTTCAACAGTGACCTCCGGCTCTTTCAAAGTGACACCAAGAATAGTGCCAAGCGCTTCCAGCGGGTCTAAAGTGTCTTCACTCGGCGACTGTGCTAATTGGTTCTTCAAGTTAGACTCCCGGGGTATGCGTGCGGAAGCTGGCAGAGTAGCACTGGACACCAGGCTTAGTGAGGTGGATCGTGTCTGAAGACCAGGTCGCGCAGGTTGTTGTGATCGCGACGGGATCTGAAGGGAGGCTCTAGACGAAGGCGTCGATGTTGGAGAGTACGGTCGACTTGGTGGGGCGCCACCACCTGGAGCATTGTTGTTCGAGAGTCTGTCGAGCCAGGTGCTCATCGTCGTTGTTGTTGTATATTAAGCCGACAAGAACCATTGGCCTTTACAAAGGTTGTCATTAACCCTGCATATCACGAGTTACTTCAAGGGGAAGCTAGCGAGCGTTGACTTGCACCCCACTTTGTCACAGTCCTTTTTTCGTGGTGGCTTCCCAAGTTCGCCGCCATCGAGTCTTGTTGCTCTTCACTTTTACGGTTTCACTCCACTAAATCTCTTACGTCTCACTCTTTTCCTTATACACTACCGTCAAGATGGCCGACGAAGTTAACAAGAACGACGCCCAGGTATGATCGCATGCCATACAATACCCCCCTCGGCTGGTCTTCCCACAAGCGCAACTGGATCACATTGGATACTCTGATCGCATGCGCTGTCAAGTCTGGAGTCATTCGAAACACCTTGCTAATCTTTATCGTTCGATAGCATGAGCACACCTTCGACAGTGCCGATGCCGGCTCTTCGACCACTTTCCCCATGCAGTGCTCTGCCCTCCGCAAGGGTGGTCACGTTGTGATCAAGGGACGTCCCTGCAAGATTGTTGACATGTCTACTTCCAAGACCGGAAAGCACGGTCACGCCAAGGTCCACTTGGTCGCCATTGATATCTTCACCGGCAAGAAGCTCGAAGAGTTGTGCCCTTCCACCCACAACATGGACGTTCCCAACGTCGCCCGCCGCGAGTACCAGCTTGTGAGTGACTGTCCCTCCCCAGTCTTCTCAGGGCGATCAGGATATAATAGTCTAATAATCAACCTAGCTCGATGTTACTGACGACGGTTTCCTCTCCCTCATGTCTGAGGATGGCTCCACCAAGGACGATGTCAAGGTCCCAGATGGTGAAGTCGGTGACAAGATCAACAAGATGTTCACCGAGGACGGAAAGGACACCAGTGAGTTACTTCGGCGCTCGAACAAGACGTGGAACTGAGCTGACACACTGTTGCAGACGTCATTGTCCTTACTGCCATGGGTGAAGAGTCTGCCCTCGATGCCAAGGAGGCTCCTAAGTCCTGATCTACCAATGCTATAACGAATCTTGGGGCGTTTTTCTATCAAAAAGAGATGGGCATTATGTGGTACTTCAGGAGGAATGATCTGTCATCAAAGACAAAACGTCATGTTTGGCGGAATCTTCACAGCTGTTGCACTCCACACGTAGAGTGACTACAACCAGGTCTAGCCTAGCTACATTTGACGTTGGGAGAAATGGCAATGGGTATCAGTCCGCTGTATAGGGTATCTCGAATGGCATCTAAGCGATTTTGTGGCATTCAAGGATCATTGCGATTGATGCGCTTCCACAGCATCGTGCCAACTACATTCCTGCTATCGTAATATGATGATATTCGCCTATGTATGTTTGTCCCGATGCCTACCTTATGCTGAAACAGATATTCACTTCGCATTTGCATGAGACACCTCGCCTAAAAGGACAACTGCGATCTGTGGACCCCTGACCCTGATACATCATTGGAGCTGGCTGAAACATTCCACATTATTCCAACCGCTTCGTCCCTTCGATTGTACTGTTTCATATCAACATCTTCCACTTTCAGCGTCAATTAAGTTATACGTGCACCGTAACCATGGCATCACAACAACCTCCACAAGGCATGCCACAAATACACCAAGTACCGCCAGGTGGTCAAATCCCACCAGGAGCCATGCCTGTACCTCGAGGCCCTGATGGTCAGCCTTTAACACCACAACAAATGCAGCAGATGCAGCAACAGTTCATGGCCGAAGCCGCACGACAAGGTCTCACACCACAGCAGTTCGCCGAGAAACTACGAGCGCACGCCATGGCGCAGAGGCAGGCGCAGATGCAAGCGCAAGGCGGGATGCCAGGGCAGCCAGGGATGCCGGGGCAGATGCCGCCAGGAGCACAGCCGGGGCAGCAGCCGGGAGGACCACAGCAAGGACAGATACCACCTGGAGCACGGCCGATGCCACCGCCGGGAGGACAAGCTATGCCAGGACAGCAAGTACCGATTCAACCTGGACCACCGAAACCCGAAGCTATTGAGCTCGCAAAGTTCTTGAGGAGTCAGGATCTGAAGAGCCGAGCGTGTATTTTTCAAGAGAAGCGGAAAGACTTGTTCAAAGGTATGGCCATTCTATAAGTGCTGCTGAATCACAATCGCATGCACGGTATCTCAAGGCAACGAGTTTAACTGATACCCTCTCCCAAGTCAAACGCGCCATTCGCGCCATCCAATCCCCTGCCTACACCAAAGCTCGCTCCAAGAAAGGTTCCCTCCTCCCCGAAGTCACCGACCGCGCCTCCGCTGAGAACGTCTTCAAACTCCTGCCCATCTCCATGCTCGCCCTGCGCGTCCAGAAAGTCGACCCTAACAATCCTGCCCACGGACAACCCGGCCACGTCCACAGCGCCGACGAGGGGAAAAAGTCAAAAGGCAAGAAAGGCGCACTTTGGAACGTCGCCATCGTGCCGCAGCAGGAAGCGCACGATGATTTCTACTATATCTGGTTCTATGAGGGATCGCAATGGCGGCAGAAAGCATATGCGGGGTTGGCGCTGCTGGCGGTGTTTGCGGTGGTCATGTTTCCATTGTGGCCGTATATTCTGCGTCGTGGGGTCTGGTATCTGAGTATGGGTTGTTTGGGATTGCTGGGACTGTTCTTCGCACTGGCGATTGTAAGGCTGATTATCTTCGCTGTCACCATCGCTGCAGGGCCGCAGCCTGGTATCTGGATATTCCCAAATCTATTCGAAGATGTGGGATTCTTTGACAGTTTCAAGCCGACGTGGGCATGGCGCGAGGTGAGTTTTGTCACAATAACCTGTAACATCTCGACACTGGGAACACGCTAAAGCATTCGATCACAGACAACAGAATCACTCGCCGCCAAGAAATCCGCCAAGCGCGAAAAAAAGCTGCTCAAGAAGAAGAATCAAGACCAAGCTGCTGCAGCGGAAGCATTGGAGAGTGCTACTAACGGCGGCGAGAAGCCGGCTAGAGCGGCAATTTCTGCGCCGCTGGAGGCACATCCTATCGGTGATGATGGTGAGGGTATTGAAGGTGGTGAGACGACTGGAGCGGATGTTGTTGGTGGAGAGGGCATGAGGAATAGGAGTGCAAGGATTGAGGAGGTTGAGGATGATGAGTGATTGGTTGAGGCGGCCGAGACTGTATTACGATGGCAGATAGGAATTGAGGACACTAATGTGCATTCCACATACAAGCTGACATCAGCACCAAGTTAGCACAGCTGCCGAGTGTAATATTGCATCGACTCGCGCGTTCGTCGTGTCTTTGACTGTCATAGCTCTAATCTATATGCTAATGACTAACTTCATGGCACTAACCCCCTCCCTCAACATGTCCATTCCCGCTTGTACAGCTTCCAGCCCTTTCCCCACGACCTTCGTCTGCGGTTGCGGCTGTAGCGTCCCATCTGCAAGTGCCCTCTCCATCCATATATGCACAAGGTCATACGTGCCGCTAGCTCTTAGAGCGGGAATACGTACTGCAGAATTAGTCAGCTTCATATCAACGTGATCAACGTGAAGAAAGGCAGGTTTTCAGGACTAAAAAGCACTTACATCTTGTCACACCCACACCCCTCGGCAGCACCGCACCCTGCGGCGGCGCCAGCACCGTTGAGATCTTCATAAAGCCATCTCGTCCTTGCCCTACCTCCACCTCTTGCCGCTCCTGTTCCAGCGCCCGCGCCAGAACCCTCGCACACGGCATGAGCGAGCCCTCGCCATCGCAAATGCAGTCCAGCGCACCAACAACCCTCCTTCCAACACATGCCTGCACAATAGCATCCTCGACGGCAAGATCAGCATAGTCAAACACGCGCTGAGCGCCGAGTGATTCGCAAAGGGCATGATTTCGTGCACTGGAGGTCGCGAGGACAGAGTAGCCTGTTGCGCGTGCCATTTGGATCGCGCAGCAGCCAACGCTGGAGCTGGCCCCCCAGACGAGGAGCGTGGAGCCTGCTCTTGGGCCTGGAGCGGTCGTCGTGGAAGGACTTGTGCTGCTGAGCTTGGAAGTCGCTAGTCCGAGCTGGTCCGGCATGAACAATCCTGCGGCGGCAGTGTCGCAGGCTAGAGGCAGGACGAGGCCAGTTTCGAGCGGGATGTGAGCAGGTAGGAGTGTTGTGTCTGCTGCACTTAGCAGGACATAGTATTGAAATGCGCTTCTCGAACTTGTTGTCGAGACACCATCACAGTTCGCTATGACTCTGTCGCCGTTGCGCCTTGAGGTCACGTCTGCGCCGACCTCGACGATGATGCCAGAGAGCATAGTGGGGTAAACCATTGGCTTCCCTGCAATGGGAAGGATTGCTGTCTTGTATTTTGTACTCGAGGGGATTGATAGCTACGAAGGAGGTCTGGATGATGACTTCTCCTGGAGCTGGAATCGGGTCAGGAGCCCAGCTAATGGAGAGCAGTGCATGTGGTGCAACGATCCATGCGGCGGTATTGGTAGGCATGCTAGCTGCTTGATCTGACATGAGGAACAGGCAGCCCATGCTGTGGGAGGGCGGGCTGGCGCTTTATGCTGGAGGTAATGGTTATCTCCGATGATAAACCCCGGTCGATGTTGTCGCCGCAAGTCTTAAAGCCGTCGTGCTTTGCCTCGTGGTCGTGCCCGATGTAATGATCTGCTTTTAATGAATAGCATCTCCGAGCATTTGTCGCATGATTATCACCACCGCCTCATCCCCAGAATTGCGCCCTCCACCCTTTCCAGCAACCTTTTTCGCTCCGCCTCCGCTCTGACACCCTCCTCGTCCAATTCCCGCAGCTCAGCATCTAGCTTCCTAATCCGTGCTTCTTGCTCTTCCTGTCCACGATCTGCACCCGGCAGCTGTGTCATTAGCCATTCAATCTGTTGTTCCTTTGTGACGAGATCGCGGGCCAGTTCTTGCAGAGCATTGGCGAAAGTGGCAGGGCTGTCAGGACGGGGCGCGCGGGAGGATATATCAATGGGATTACCATCATCGTCGACGGGTTGCGGGACGTTTGGTGTCTGTGGTCGTGTAGGTTGTGCAGTTTCTGCGGCTGTATCTGTAATGGTGTTGTCTGCTAGTGCAGCGGGCGTGGCTGGTGCAGAGCCAGGAACTGAGCTTGTGCCGTTCGTGTGCGCATGCGATACACCATTGACGTGATTCAGGCCATGCACGCCATTCGTCGCGACTCCATTGCTGATGTTGTTGACATGATTAGGTACTGGCTCTACCGGCGCGTTCATAGGGACGTGGCCGGGAAAGTGCCAGTTGTATTGTGCGTCCGGAAGAGGAGACGCGGCATGATGCGTGCTGATGTAGCGAATGGACGCAAACATTTGCGTCGCGAGCTGGAAGCATCAGTCGACTGCTGTAGCAGCCAAGGTCATGTCGGAAAGAGGTCAAGTACCTGATCGAGGCAGTCCTGAAGCTGTGTGAGGCGGTCGGCCTCCATTGCTGCTACAACGTGTAGCACTTATAAATATGATGCTATGGGGCGCGATGCATGTCGACGTGGAGTGCGAACGAGTGTGATCTTCGATAAGAATGAAGGTTGCTGATCGATTTGAAGTGAGGTGATCTACAGTACCGGCGCGGACTCCGGCGCAAGCGGTGACAAATTACGCCTCTGCAACAGATCTTATTCACTACAACACTCATGCGCGCGATATGGCATAGCAGAACCATAATTTGCAGCAAGGACACTTATCTGTCACAAAGATCGACAGCTCCTGCCGTGTTGATATTGCCTTTGAGGCTCAATTCTCAATCCTCATATACGAGTAAAACTCCTCTTAACCGCCTTGAGCTTCCCTTCTCACCACCAACTCCCCACGATTCTCTTGCAACGTTCCTGACATACGCCTCAAAAACCGGTCTATCACCAAGCACAACGACTTTCGTTGGCACTCACTACGAGTACATTGCACATGCTGCACTTCGTCGACTAGGTATCGACCTTGTTCGCACTGGTGGTCGTGCCGACAAGGGCATTGACCTATTAGGATACTGGTACTTGCCTGGATTGCCTGAGAGATGGCCTCTGAGAGTGCTAGTACAGTGCAAAGCATTGAAGAAGAAAGCTAGCCCAAATGTCGTTCGGGAATTGGAGGGCGCCTTTGCAGGTGCCAGAGGGGTAAGATGGCGTGATGGTCAAGATGAGAACAAGGCTACCACGAAAGATCAATCGGGCGAGAATCGAGAAGAGAATGCGCTGGACACTGGAATGAACGTCGAGAACGGACCGGACAGCAAGAATGAACGCGCGCCGAATCGCAGTGTGATTCTTCTTCTTGCGACACCACAAGAAGCGACAAAGGGCGTCCGTGAAGCTATGTCGCAGAGTAGATGGCCTATGGCGTACTTCAAGATGAGCTTAGACGGACGTATCGAGCAACTGTTGTGGAATCGAAGTGCTGCTGCACAGGGTCTGGAAGGCCTCAGTGTGGTCACAAGGTATATCCCGAGGGATTCCCGGCCGGCTGGACCTGGACTAGAAGCAGACGAAGAAGGATCTGAACAGCCTTTAGAGCTGGAAGATACCACAATCAAGAAGCCTCTGGTCATGGATCAAGAAGTCGTGATGACTTGGAAAGGTGATGTTTGGGAGTGGCCACTAGATGTGCAAAGTGAGATGAGCTAGCTCATCCTAAGCGATTGTACATGGTCGTTATTGCGGTTCTCGTTTCTGCTCCGGCGTTCTTATTATCAAGGCTTCTCGATCTGCCCTCCCTGCTTTTGCCAATCGAGCCAACTCCCTCTGTACTCAGCGATCTTCTGGTATCCACCTTGTTCAGCTACTTGCGCAGCTGCACTACTCCGAACTCCTGCTTTACAGTAGAAGACAACTTCCTTGTTGATATCAGGTTTTGCGAAGCCGAAACGATCCTCAAATTCTTCTGCGGGCAGTAACAGAGCATCGGGGTTTGAGGTTATCGGGATGTTGATGGCCGTGGGAATGAAGCCGGCTTCGTATTCATGCGGTTCGCGGACGTCAACCAGGAGAAGGTCAGAGGATGGCTTGGAGGTTACCTCTTTGATCTGTAGGTTCTTTGAGCTATGTGCAGGAAGTTGTGCCGAGGGGATCTTGGACCTTCTGGAAATCATAAGATTTCGACCTCGTGGGTGCTGAACTGTGCCATCGCTTCTGTAGAGGCTGCCTCGAGCATCGAGGTGCTGTGAACGATTGGGATAGCCGGGTCGCGAAGCTCGTTTGACTGCTGAATGCTCTTGAGATCTGTGCTACTGGTGCGCGTGGGATGATAGACCTGGTCGCAACACGCGTCAGGCGAATACTGAGTCTGGAAGTCATAATAAGCGGTTTGCTGCGATTGGGCTATCGCTGCGAATGGATGTAGTGTGGTCGAATTACGATGAAGTCAATGGAGGAGGACCATCTTGAGCATGTGAATAATTTGTCATCATCCGAATTATTGATCGCCAACCCATCATTGCATTGTTGCATTGCGTCTTGTCCTCTGCTCCACAATCCATCCTCCTCGACGCCAGGGTCAACATGTATAGAGCAGCAATTCGCACATCGGCTCGAGCCGCCACAAGACAAAACACACTCAACACCACACCTCGTAGATTCGCCGGTCGACTTTCAGTGCCACCAGCAGACGGTCCGCGAAGCTGGAAGAACTCGTTAGCACGGTTAGGTCTTGCAGCAGGAGGCATCTGGTACTACAGCACAAGCGATGTCTTCGCTGATAGTGGCGCTACTTGTAAGGAGAATACTGGACTCGCAGTGACATCTGAAGTATGCACAGGCAAACACTAATGCAAACACAACTCCTAGACTCCTCAGCACGCCTACCTATCGCAGAAGCCGACGACGAGAACTTCCCTACCGTAGAGGCCATCGCCGCAGCTCGCAAAGCCCGTCAATCGCCAACATCAGCCTCGTCCCTTCCTTCTCCAGTCTCAGCAAAACCAACCTCGGAAGCACAAGCAGTAGCAGCAACATCTGCAGTCCCACTAGAAGCATCTGAGGGCGGTTCTCCCGAAGATCTTGAAGAAGAGGCTGCGCAGCAAGGAGCTTTCAATGAGGAGACTGGCGAGATCAACTGGGACTGTCCATGTCTAGGTGGCATGGCACATGGCCCATGTGGACCTGAATTTAGAGAAGCATTCAGCTGTTTCGTCTTTAGTAAAGACGAGCCGAAAGGAATTGACTGTATCGACAAGTTCAAGTGAGTGAATCACATTCGGATGTTCCGGTCCGGATAGTCAAAGCCTGCTGACAAAGACCTCTAGGGGAATGCAAGATTGTTTCCGCGCACACCCGGACGTCTACGGCGCCGAGCTATCCGACGAGGAAGACGACAACGAACCAAGCATAGCACCACCAACATCCAGCTCCCCATCTTCCGACTCATCCTTCGAATCCGACCCCGCAAAATCCTCCGACACTCCCTTTCCCGTCGCGACACATCACGATCCATCTCACGGCGATGCCGTTCCCAAAGCGGCCTTCTCGGCCACCACTGCCGAGACAAGTGATGGCGCGCCACCTGGAGCCACAAGATACGAAAGTGAGGAAGACAAGACAAAGCGGGCGAAGGCCGCGAAGGAACAGGTCGAGAAGGATCACGGTGATAAGGAAGCTCGAAGTGAGGATGGAAAGGACCTGCGCACGGCGGCGCAGCACGGACTTGGAGGGAACAGCGATGATAGGGATGCGCCGAAGAAGGGAGGCTGGTAGACGTGTTGTCTAGAGAGGGGATTCGTGCTAATCTGGGGAGGAAACACCATAGTAGCCGACACAGCGGAGGAGCAGAGTGGGTGATTGTATAGTATAATCAAAATAGCCGGCATAATAAAGGAAGGCATAGCAGGATGAGCGAGCTTGTGTGACGCGGCAGCATTGTACAGTACGATGTACGATATAGATGCAGGCTCGATGCCACAGGTAGAGGCAATATCTGTACTACTCCTCTCTCGGGATCACTTTGTTGGGTAGCAGAGCTATCGACCATCACCTCTCGATGCAGTCTCCGTCCTGGACTCGACCTTGACACCCCTATCAGTGAACACCAATGGCCAAGTCACCTGATCGCGTGCGCAATCATCGTAGGCACAGCCGCAAAGTCCCCCCTGGCCATGTCCAGAACAATGCATAACACAGACCTCCTCTCCATCTTCCCAGTCCCCGCCCATCCAATGACATGCATTGGTGTGCCTGCATGACGAGTAACGGCATGACGGTGCCTGCCTGCTGCCAAGTCGAAGATCAAAATGCTTGTCGACTCCACAGCTGGAAATGTAAAACACTGCTCTTCGACTACTCCGACTGCCGCGGCTAGGCAGGCAAGAGATGGACGCGCACCAAGAACGATTGGGTATGTGAGACTTGAGAGCTTGGAGGAGAGAGCCTACCTTAGGGCCTGGCGAATACGGCCTCTCACACGACCATCATCCCAGAAATGCACGATGTGATACAATTTCTTACGTAGATTCGTTTCAGGGTTAAGGGTCAAATTGGAAGGGGCATCATTGGCATGCCAATAATAATGATGATGGATGTCCAAGGCAGGTGCGACGACGTAGCTCAGACTGCACCGCCTCTCTCATAACTCTACTCCATCTTTCTCTCTTCTTCTCCATCTCTTCTTTCTACTCTTCACTACACCTCACTTCAATTCACTTCACTTCACTTCACTTCACTTCACAATCAGCTTGGCCCAAACATCTCAATCCAACCTCTTCCGCTAGCCAGGTTACCTACTCTAATTCACCACCACTCAACACACATAAGAAATACCCTCACTTCAAACCAAACCCAAAACACCACCATGCGTTTCTCAAGCATCGCCCTCCTCGCCCTCACCAGCGCCGCCACTTCCAACGCCCAGGCCGCTAGTATCATCTCATCCATCGAATCCGCCGCCTCATCATACGGTGGTTCTCAAATCGCCTCTCGCATCAGCTCCGCCACCGCTAGCCTCTTCGGCGGCTCTTCAACTGCATCTGGTTCCGGCACTGCCTCATCAACCAGCGGCTCGAGCTCCACCTCTACCTCTGGATCTGGATCTTCATCATCCATGTCAATGACGACCAGCACGTCTGGTAGCAGTGGTGCTGCTGCGAGTGCGACTAGTGGTGCTAGTTCTGCGGCGTCTAGGGCGAGTGGAGGTGTGGGTGGCGCGGCTTCTAGTGCTACGGGTGGTGCGGGATCGGCTGTGAGTAGTGCCACTGCGGCGGTTGCTGGGAACGCGGGTGCTGCTGTTACTGCCGGCGTGGGTATGGCTGGATTCGTTGGCGCGGCTGCTCTGTTGCTTGTTTGAGTGGTCCGGGTTAAGTTTGACGGGTGATGGCGGAATGGGACGAGAGCAGGATGAGATGCACGTCAGAAAAGGTGACTGGTGACGCTAAAGTTAGGCTTGAGGCTACTGTGCTCAAAGGTTGACGGACCACTCCTGAATGAGCGATGGAGTAGGCATTAGGGTGTTGTGTATTAACGTTGTACACCTGGCTAGCATTCTACACAATGTAACAATATCAACGAATCTCAATTTCTAATCCAAATCACTTCAGAGATGTCAAGCAAGTCTAGTGAAATGTATCAGCCTGCTTCCACTCATACAATATGAAGTGGGGCAGTGGTCAGGCTGAGTA
>Ga0058702_10000763_pt1 | contig 12746 bp, 15 predicted proteins | sample AgamicOrSfe_FD_83781 | JGI IMG/M metagenome (GOLD analysis project Ga0058702, IMG submission 83781) | Agave microbial communities from Guanajuato, Mexico - Or.Sf.e | ecosystem: Host-associated > Plants > Phyllosphere > Phylloplane/Leaf | place: Guanajuato, Mexico | collected 2012-05-30
AGTTTGAGGGATGGAGGCGGAATGAGAGGGGGGGTGGGGGTGTGGGCTGAGTATTGTTGGAGTAAGATTAATGGACGGGTGAGTATATCAGCCATTACCACGCCGCAGATCATCAGTTAACGTGTGGTGCCACCTTTTGCAGCGCGCGGATGAAGTACCATTTGTGGGAACCACCGGGCTTGAAGGGACATTAGATATGTGCAGGACATCATGGATATTAAGTCATGCATTGGCTACTGCTTTGTTTTGTGCTGAAATCTTGAAAGTGGCATGGCGCGTATATTCACGGCGGCGCCTGGTCTGGTCAAGCTGATGCAAGGACAGCCATACAGCGCGACAGGATTATCTAAAGCGTATGAGATGAATGACGCGACGAGCCCGAAAGCACTGCAGGACGCACCTAGTTTCGGATCATCTGAAGTTTAGTGGAAGGATATAGGTCAGTGTGAAAATTCATGTCATTGCATTCGTGGCTACCCAAAGCTCTACTATGCACTACTACTCTTCTTATTAAGCTTATTCTGGCCTCTCAAGTCCCAAAAGCTGCGCTGCGGCTTATTCGGTGGTGGCCGATCCACTCCACTACTACTAGCATCGAACTGACTGCCGCTGAATTGTGCTGGGGGGGGTACCCCATTGTAGTACCTCTGCTGTGGTGGTTGTTGTGGAGGCGTACGCGTGTACCCATGCTGCGTGACCTGCGACACTGGCGCATGACCATACTGTGGCGTACTCGACGGCCACGCTCCTGGCATGCTGGGTGACTGTGGGACTGGTCGCATGTCCGACTGTGAAGCTGGCATTCCGTACAATTGACGAAGACGCTCGGTCTCGGCCTCGACCTCATGTTCAAGCTTGCGCCGTGCCTGCTCCTCTTCCTCTACCAGCCTACGTAGCCGTTGTGATTCCGCATCGGCTTGACGTTCGCGCTCTTGTCGTCGTCGATCTTCCTGCTGCTTTGCTTCGCGTGCTTCTGCTTCTGCCAGATTTCGCAGGTGGACGGTTTCCTGGTCGATCACCCACTGTGCATGAGGATCCAGTGGCGGGACATTAGAAGCTGGAAGTTGGCGCGCGTACCCTTGTGCTTGCAGTGGTCGAGACGGAATTGGAGAATTGGATTGGCTAACGCGAAGAGGGTGGTGCTGTGGAATTGGAGGAGATGTGGGCATTGGCCGCGGTGAGTTTACTTGGCTCGCACTACCGCTCCGGAGAACGTCCTGAATGTTGAATACTTCCCGTAGATTGCCAAAGTACACATCGCGTATGACTGCAGCACTGAGGAGTAGTGCCACTTCAAGGCCTTTCGGATCTTCCAAGTCAACCCTGGATAGATTCGACTCATACACTGTCAATCGCTTCAACGACTTCAAGACTGCGCATGTAACGTCCGGCTCCTTGTTTCTCTTCTTCATGAGTCCATCAGTTGATTTGCCAGTATAAAAGCACACCAGTTCTCGCCCTAGTTTCTCTTTCTTCCAGCTGAAATTGATCTTCGGTGTCGTCGGAGCAGCGACAGGGTCATTCATCCCTTGATCCAACATGGAAGTGCTCGGCGTCCTGAAGATATCTTGGGGCATGCCAAAGTCCCATCGTGCTGACCCTAGTATAGAAGACTCTTTATATGTGATGACGACCTGCTGATCTGGGTCGTACAGCTGGATCGTGAAAGAAACCGGTTGCATTGGTTCCGGGGGTGGTGGAACGCCCCCATTCTTTCTGATATCATCTTGCGAGAGTGTCGGCTGTGTCCAGCGTGGTCGCAGGAGTACCTCTCCGAAGACGACTTCCGGGTTGTAAGCATCGAAGAGAGCTATAGCATAGCTATTCTTTACAGCTGGATCGGCTGGGTCGGCGCGACGGAAGGTATATGCAGGCTCAGGTTCGGAACCTCCTTGCGTATGATAGACAGATGTAGTAAGCTCGCCAGTCTTGTTATCAGGAAAGAGGAAAGTGGGCAGACCCTCGTCCAGGAGAGGCATTATTTCACGGGATGAGGAGCGCACAGTACAAGATCAGTCCGTCTTCAATAGTTGGATAAGCTGGCGCCTGATTTCCGCTCATGTCGGAGGAAGGAGGATGAATTGATAACGTGAAACGGAGTCGCGCTCTCGATGACGAGGAAGCGGAAGGCGCAGCGGGGGCAGCATTTCACAAGCAGGGTAAGATGTAGAAAAATGCTCGATTGGGTGTGATGATATCTTGACAACCGGACTACATGCTGACAAATGCCCTAACTCCCAACCATGCTCAATGAGTGACAAATACACCATGACTCCGAAATGCTGAACAATGAATGAGACACGGATCGCCAAAGGCTCCAATGACTGATTGATCGTTATTGCGTATCAGTGAGAAAACTCAGCAAGTGTTTCCACTGTAAGTGGTGCTGGTGAAGGCATAGGAGGTTGAGACCACAACAGAGCCATCGGCGTTGCCACCGTTCACAGCCTCGCTCATGGGTGCAACTGTTTGATAGAAGACACACATTTGCTGTGCGGAGTTGCCGCTGGTAGTCTGCAAGAATGTGTTGAAGAAGTTGCAGGGGACCCCACCTTGAGCAGCCACCCAGGCGGAGTGAGCAGTGCAAGCCTGAGCACATCGAGAGACCTGGAACTCTCCGTCGTTCCACCACTGCATGCCAGCAAGAGGGTCACTGCCATCGCAGTTGAGAGGGGCGTTGATAGCCTTGTCAGAAGGCACGTGGCCGGAGCTGCCAGTACCCGCAGCAGCAGTGTAGCCAGAGTTGCTGCCACCAGTCTGGAAAATGGACTGCTTGACGTAGGCGTTGGAGCCAGCGATGGCAACCTGGAAGTTTTCCTGCCACTGTCCAACATTGGTGGCAGATGCAGCAGTGAGGATGCTTGAGTAGTAGGCGACCTTCACGTTGAACAGGCCATACTTGTTGTAGTTGCTGGGGGGTTTGGGGCAGGCGGCAGTGGGCGCGACTGTAGGATCACGCTCAAAGTAGATGTTGAAGGATTCACAGGCTGGCATGGCATTGCATTGAGCCGCAGCGTACGCGGTGTCATAGAAATCAAGAGCCTGGTAGGTCAGGTATCCGTAGGCAGCGTTGTTGGAGGCGTTCAGGCCGGAGAAGATGGTGGAGTAGCCAGTGGGAGGGAGATATGCTGCAGCGCCAGACTCAATCTTGTACCACATGTCGTTAGCGAAGACAGCAACTGTATCACTACTGCTGGCCACAGGGCAAGCAGTAGCGCTGCTATTGGTGGCAAAAGGAGATGCAGCAGCAAGGCTGACAAGACCAGTAAGAACAGTGACTTTGGTGAACATCTTGAAGAGCTGGTCCGGTAGATGACTTGAGCTGTGTTCGTGAAATGATGGATCGAAAGAGTAAAAGAGTGTGCTGTTGAGCTGAAGCTGGTAAAGAGCGTAGAGTAAAGAGCGTGTGCTGAAGAGCCGACTGAGTGTGATTGTTGTGAAAAGGCTGAGGCTGATGATGAGGAGATGAAAAGCGAAGAGGTTGTCCTCATACTTATAGTAACTGCTCGGCCAGCGAAGGTCATGAATATCCTCTAAGACGAACCTCTTGGCAAACCATGCAAGCTATCGACTAGTTGCTCCGAGATTTCTGGTAGCATGCTCGAGCTCAGCTCGTGCACAAGTTCAGGGGTGGCAGCTCACCTGTCGACCAAGCGAGCTCGGCTCAACCAGGAGGACTATGGCTAGGTCGATATTGAGCACGTGAAGTGTGCAGCCATGGCTAATGGGAGCGTGCTTATGCCTGAAACAGCATATGAAAGCTTCGAGAGGAGACCTTCGTTGTTACCCCAACTCGCCAACCATGGCTATTGTACTTCGACTGCATGAGCTGAACAGCCACAGGACGCGCAGACGTTGCTAATCTTGGCAATGCAGCCTTATCGGTATGCTAACACAGGTCCAAGGCTAGTGATGTCTTCTCCAGTAGAAAAATGGGTTTAGATGTTCTGGAATTATTGCAGCTCAGGCCCGCTTCATGCTACACACAAATCATGTCCAGAGTATATGGCTCGCTTTTCTTCTCATCGCAAACTCGACAATACTGACGCAATACAGTAGATGATGCTGATGCTCGTCTCGCAAGCGAGGCAAACGCCAACGTGGTCAACGACTTGCCATGCTTAAGCATTTAGATCCCTGCGCCTTGTCGTATTCAGGACGTCGTCGCTTACCGGTGCCTAATCCCTCCCCGCATATCAAGGCGCCTTCGCCCCATCGCTGGCGGATAAGGCACAAGGCAGATGCCACGAGGTGTATGTCTGTGGATCCGAGAGGCTGAATACGAGGCATCATGCTTTGTTCCATGGCACTGTCCCTCGACCTGGCAAGCATTAGCTGATGAGTACTCTTCGCACTAGCGCGGGCATCCATGGTGGACAGGCTTCGCTTAGCTACTGGATGAAGCACAAGGTGTGAAACACGTACAGTGAAGACGGGCGGAAAGCTTAGCGACTTCTCCGCATCCCAATTGGGACCAATGGTGAAGGAAACGGGACATTGTTGATTTGGGACGCGATAGCGTGGCACGCCTACTGATTGGTAGATCAACGAATGTGATCCGATCATGAACGAGGAGAAGAAGAAGTTAGAGGTGGCAATCTGTTATTGCCGGTCTCAGCAAGGTAAATCGCCGAGACATGATGTCTGTTTGAAATATCCCGCCTTTTCCTAATTCAGGTTGCCCGGACTATGCGGCTGCTCATGCTTCGCTAAACAATGGCCATCTCTGGCTTCCATGAGCACGCGTGATGTGCACCTCTATCCCAGACGTCCCAGCTGTAGTATTGTGGCGTCCGTGGCGATAGTGATTGGTAGTCACAATTCAGCGCAGCCAACTCATGCCAAGTATCGTGTTCGACATTAGCACTAATGATGCATGCCATTTTAGTGTGCGCTCGGGTATCTGACACTGGTCTGCAGGTCGTGTTTTCAAGGTTGACTATATGCCTGAACATCTTCTGATCTGCACTAGAGCTGAAGGATTACTTTCTTGGGCACAGATCACTACACGTACTGTAGAGCCGTCACCATGAGAATGGCGCAGCCTTGCAGCTGACCTCCCTACCTTTAGCTAATCTTCTCAGCTGTGAGAAAACGTTGCTCCTTGATGCCCCATGGCAAACACAAAACCTCAGCTCAGCAGAGTGCCGAGACTGTACCTCTCTGCACGAGGGCATGGTCGAGGCGCTGAGTGTGCACGGTTCTGGCTGTGATCAAGCTTGACCGCTGAAACATTGCCGCAAAAACTCAAGAAGGCTGGAATGTTCCGGCCAAGCTTTAGCAAAGGCTATCCTCTCACCTGAGCGGCAACCAAACAGGCTAGTGCTATATTGAGTGCACCGCGTTTAAGGGTCTTGTTATTTCGCAAGAGAGTGGGTGGCTCGAGCGGGTCTGCGACGATCCGGCGGAAGAGCTCTCAATGGCGTTTGCGTCTGCCCTCACAATCGGCCGATGGTTCAGGCTGTAGAACAGGCATGGACATCTAACATGAGAGTGAATAGGAAGTATTGTGTACCTCAAACTCAGAAGACATCATCGGCAGTAGCTTTGATATTTCCACCTGCAGCTTTTGCCTTTTTCTGCTGGGTCATGGCTGGCTCTCTTATTGAAATGGATATGATTTCCTCTTTCTTAGTCATTTCATCTGCCACGCAGACACCAAGACCAGCAAAAGCTTCTGAAAATGCTCGTTGTGTATACTCGTTGACATCATATCCTCCAGCAGTGTATGCAACATCGTTCCGAGCAGCATCAAGCCAGTCCCAGTCGTATTTTTCTTGTAGCACGTAGTATTGGTGGACATAGCTGAGCCCCCCAAAAGCGTCATACGGCTTCTCAGGTTCTAGTGCTGTCCGTTTTTTTAGACCTCTAATGACAAAAGCATCGCTTCCAGCCGCGCCGTTCCCATTTGAGCCATTGCCGTTCGCAAATGCTTCCGTGACCTGCATGGGCACATCCATACTCTCGTTGTCTGCACGACGGGCAGAGCTCCGCTTCAGCATGATACGTTCGCCTTCACGGATGATCTTTGCTGCATTGCCCTGACCACTGGCCAGCTTGTCAATGATCTGCCGCTGGCCTTGCTCTTTCTCTCGCTTCTCTTCCTCCAGTTCTCGTCGTGCTGCATCACGTCTTAGCTTCGCATGCTCCTTTTCTGCGGCTTGTTGCGCCTGAAGTTCAGCTTTCTCATCATTGTCCAAGGTCGCGTTGTGCTTGATTGATTGTCTATTCTCCTCCTTATATTTTTGCAGCTTCTTCTCAGACTCAGCCACATCGATATTGTTTACCAAGCTGAAGGTTATGTCTTCGACGTCGTTCAAGTAGTTATTGTAATCCCGAAGAGTTTCGAAATCGTCCTCCCTTCGATTGAACACCTCAGCCACTCTTCGCCTGATGTCAACCTCGCGCTCCACCTTGATATCCTCAAATGTTTGTGCTCGGAATCTGTGCTTCCTCAGCGTCTTTCGACAGCCTGCAACAGGGCATTGAGCTGGACCATGTGAAAAGATGCGGTCTACACAGGACTCGCACATCTTATGGTAGCATTCTGGATTGACGAGAAACTTCATGTTCGGATTCAGGTAGCGTGAAGACTTGCATACTGGGCAGATATCTGGAATTGTTAGCAGCTTGGCTGTTGTTGAAGTGGAGGCACTTACCTTCTGCGTCCGCACCAGTTCTGCCAGCAGAACCGGGTGTGCCGGTCTGACCTACACGAGCCATCACGACTGATTGTGCAGGCTCACCAGCTGAGTGCTGAGAACGATTTGGAAGGAGGGGAGAAGAGACCCGACGGAAGAGGTGTAGGGCTTGACACGTGACTGTGGTGTGACAACGGTGGTCTCGCTTGGTCCATCGTCTTCAAACCAACTTAGTCTCATCAACCACATCCATCCAATATTGCCTTCATTCCTCTTGTAGTGCCTTCCTAGTCATCTCGTGATCTGTTGAGTTTTGACCTTGACTGCTGTGGTAAAGTAGACTGTCTTCTCGACTGCGGCGTTCTCCGCACTGAGCAACACCATGGCTAGTCAAGCAGTTGCGTTGCAGGCTGACCTGAAGGAGTACAATATCCAGGTATGTAATCAGCATCGTACAGACTCCGTGTTCCACAGCTGACTGAACTGTCAACAGCTAGAAACAGTACTAGAATCCCTACTCGCAGATCCACAGAACCCAGCGCTCCAAGAACTTCAGCAAGATCTTGAGGCGGCGATCACCGCCACACAAATCGAACTAGATGCTATCGCTCCAGTCGTCGCCCCGATACCGAAACAGCCGGTAGTAGAACCGGAAAACGAGAAATGGTCCAAAGCAAACCATCCGGCTTTCCAGCCAGGTTACAAACGACCAGGAGCCGCAGCAGAAGTTGTGGAAGAAGTGCAAGCTCCGGTCGAACTAAAAGTCAACGATATGGTGATGGCAAAGTGGGTGTCTGGTGACAAAGCATTCTATGATGCTCGTATCATCTCAATCACTGGCTCAAAAGCTGACCCACTCTATACCGTCACGTTCACACAATACAACACCTCCGATACTGTCAGAAGCCATGACATCAAGCCGAAATTTACCAATAACGCATCGAAAAAGCGCAAGGCCGAGAGTGGACCTAGCACGCCAACAATTCCGTCCATGCCCACGTCTTCGAATGTCATATCCGCAGCCGCAAACATCAACCCTGAGCTGGTTCGCAAAGAGCCTAGCAAGGTTAGCGACGGTCCTCCTAAGCCTGCGAAAGCACCCAAGAAGATCAAAGCCAATAAAGAATATGCCGCTGCGCAAAATAGTTGGAAGGATTTCACAGCCAAGGGCAAGATGGGCAAGGCTGTCAAGAAGGACAGCATGTTTAGGACAGGAGAAGGCGTGACTGCTAGGGTTGGCTTCATCGGAAGCGGACAAACAATGCGCAAAGACGAGAAGAAGCTGCGACACGTTTACGACAAGGCAGCTGAGGAGTACTGAGACGCCGGGCCACAAATGATAGGTTGCGAGATCACTTCGAGCACGTTGTACCAACCTTGACGATTAGCACTACAACACCGCCTACCAGGCCGTAGCGCGAAAATGGTGCAGTCCAGTATGGCTGTGAAAAGCTTGTTCGATCTCGTAAAGCTACGAGATAGTTGCGAGAGAGTCCGCCCCTTTCAGATTTCAGGATACGGCACTAATCTCGACTCTGCTTCTTAGGAAAAGTTTTAAAGGGAACTCCCGCAATGAGAGGGTGATAGAAGCAATCCGGAAACTACAAAGGTAAGCAACAATGGTGCGTGGCAACAGCAGCAGCAGCGACAGCGGTAGTGGCGGTGGCAGTCAAGAAGCTCTAAAACACGACGAAGAACACGTTTTGCGATGGTTCTGATCACAGATCGGAGGACTGCTCTTCGGCCGACCGCTCACTCATACTGGCTACCACTCGCTGCTTTGCATACTCAAGGCCGGGCACGGTATGTCTGATCGGCAGGCATGATTGAAGAGAGAATAGAGAACGAATGATTAATGCAATAGTATGTTGAAGTTTGTGCCTGATGATCTCCTGACCGCCGCATGCCCTGCTAAGCTTTCCGTTGTCGTTGCCCAGCCCTTGGCACAACTCTACGAAACGTGTATCTCCTTCTCCGATGAAACCAGTAGTAAATGCTCGAGCATCTCGTGAGTCAGCTTCACTCAAGCCTGTATTGCAAGATGTTCCTCGTCTGCGTAAGTGATAATTCCCATTGGACGGAGTTCGAATTTGCGTGGCTCGGTTTAGCTCCGCCCTCCAGGAAGACGTCATGGTCGTCGTTGTGCCAAGGAAGTGTCAACAACGACGACGACAGCTTTGCGCCTACTCGTACTACACATACACAATCCTGAACCACAGCATCATTCTACCTTAGCTTCCATGTATACCGAGACACGCATATCCGACCAGCTCTTCAGCCAATTTCGAAGCGAAGACTCAGTCAGCAACGAGCTGAGGAAACGACCTACCGAAGAAATCGCTCAGATCTGCAAACACCTCTACAGCAGCCACCACACCGCCGAGGTCGAATCGAAACCTCCTCATGAACGTCAAGCAGCTAGTGAAGCCGACCTCCAGCGTGCCCTCCAATGTGGCAGATTTGGCGACACAAGACCAAGCGAGCTATTCCTACGAGCATACCACGATGTCCTTCTTTCGCTCCAGCACGACCCTTTAGCCGGTGTCGTGTCGCCATCGTTGGTTGGAAGTACTGGAGTTGTGCCTCTTACTGTTATCGGTCCCTTGATCGATAATGCGAGACACATGTCCAACCTCATCGTGCGAGCAAAGAAAGAGGTCTTCTTCGCAACCTGCTCATGGAAAGTGTCTGGGCCAACCACGATCATTGGCGATGCCATCAGAGAACTCTCGCGTCGTGCTGGAGCAAGGGGTGAGCGGGTCGTGATCAAAGTCATGTTTGACCAGGGAAATGTCAAGCAGGTAGGTTGGTGGTACAAATTGTCTGCAGTACTGTCTAATCATGAATACTACAGTTGAAAGATGACCACCAGATGATCGCTCCGAAAGACTGGACTGCAGATCGCATCAAGCTTCCAGCACAGGAAGAGATACCTCACGTCGATATGCAGGTCATCAATTACCACCGCTTTGTGCTGGGGACTTTCCACTCAAAATTCGTGGTCGTCGACAGACAGATGGCTTGCGTAGCCAGCAACAACATCGAAGTCAGTTGAGAATGCTGTTAACAACATGTCAGCCTACTAACGAGGACCAGGACAACGACAATACTGAGATGATGACTCACCTAGAGGGCCCCATCGTCGACTGCATATGGGACACTTTCCTCGTCTCATGGCACAAGGCTATGACACCCCAACCTCCATACCTTGACCGTACAGCTGCAAGTTTGCCAACTCCAACCTTTCAAGAGTCGTCCTTTACAAGCATGTTCAACGAGCAAGGTCAATTCCGCATGCCAGAATCAGGACCATCCGGTGCACAATTGCAGGAGCACATGCCAGTGCGCCACAATACGATGACAGCATATCAGGCGAGATCCGAAGAATGCACTCTGTTCTCTCGCCTAGACATCCTGGCGAAACTGAAGTCGACATCATTGCCCGCCACCTAAGTAAAAATATCTTCCGCATTTAAAATTACCAAATCTAATGCCCTCACAGACCAACCTAAGCACCTTGATAACAAGCCTACTGTTTCCTCTCGGCAATCCCATCTCAACTACTTTCCCATGCTTCCCCTCTTCCCACACGCCCCCGTCCCCATGGCCCTCGTCAACCGTAAGCCTTTCGGCCCGCTCAACCACACCTCCCTCTACGTCCCTCAGAACGAAGCCTTCCTCTCCCTCATCCGCAACGCCCGCTCCTCCATCTTCATCCAGACCCCTGACCTCAATGCCGCCACCCTGCTGCCAGGCCTCGCCGCCGCAATCAAACGCGGCGTCGTAGTAACTTACTACGTCTGTCTTGGCTATAACGACTCCGGCGAGCTGCTTCCGGGCCAGGGCGGCACCAACGAGATGGCTGCTGGAAAGCTCATGGGTATGCTAAGCACCGAGGACGAACGCGACCGCCTCCAAGTCTACTTCTACGTCGCGGCCGACCAGAGCGCGCCTATTCATAACAAATTCAAGCAGCGTTCGTGCCACATCAAGCTCTTGATCGCTGACATGGCGGTTGGTATCCAGGGCAGTGGCAACCAGGATACGCAGAGTTGGTACCAGAGTCAGGAGGTCAACGTTATGGTTGATTCGCCAATGATTTGCCGGGCGTGGATGGAGGGGATCGAGCGAAACCAGAATACGAGGCAGTTTGGCAAGGCGGCGGACGATGGGTGTTGGTATGATGGAGATGGGAAATTGGCCGAGGGGAGTCTCGGGAGCGATGTTGGCAGATTTGCGTGGACGAAGGGAATCAAGGGGGCGATTGGTCGGGCGACAGGGAAGGGTGGGTTCTAGAGTGCGTCAGACGTGGGGAGCGAAAAAGGAAGAGAGCATGGTATGATACCCGGGAAGGTGGTGAAAAGGTGGTCTTTTGTATTCCTCCGTTGTTCTGCGCTTTGAGATAGTATTGTTCCTGCACCTACTTCACACTTGCACGTACGCCGAACTTCATTACTGTACTAGCATCTAGCATTTGACCATGTCAGTCTACCAGCAAGGACAGGCAGCCCTTGGCTTAGCAGTCTCCTGCACCATTCCATTATAGCCAATCGTCACAACCACATCCTTCCTCTATTAACCAGTTCCGCAATCACCACAATCCTACCCATCACAATGAAGCTTTGCCAGTGGTCTTATCACATTCCAAAATGGTATGAGCATTGCCATGTCACACCATGCGCCAGTCCACCCTGAGCATCCCTTTACATCGTTACGGCCAACAAGACGGCAGTGGTGATGAATCCGACTACGAATACACCGACGGAGACGGTCTGCTCAACAGATGGCGGGATCAAACACCAACAGAGCATGCTACAAAACCCTCTCTCGCTCTTGACTACCTGAGACGCGTCGTACGTAGCGAGCGTGTAGGCTTTCGGGCATGGGTAGCATTATTAGCAATCGTGCTTGGCTTCATGGAAGCTGGGACCAGCGTGTTGAATCGCATGATCTTTATCAGTTCGTCCCCCTAGAGCGTTCCCTGTTATCCAAGCTTCAGTGCCGTAATGCGCCGGCCATGATGAGACGACACCTGATCTAATCCCCATCACAGCTGGAGTATGGCGATTCTCATACCCCATCACCATCACCTTCGGCCAGGTCCTCGCGACGCACGTCTGCTTCATGATCTGGATTCTCCTGACGCGCCTGCTGCACCAGCCGCTGGCTTGGTTGGGCTTGGAGAACCTGATTGCACCGCCTGTGCGTAGGCTAGTCTCTCCCGGCGCCCTGAAGACGCTGGGTGTGTCAGATCTCGGTGTGAAGCAGACACTGCAAGTGCTTCCACTAGCAATCGTGTTCGTCGCGAAACTCTTCTTCGGGAACCTCTCCTTTGCGTAAGCCATTCCCAATCCCGTTCCGCCCCATCCTGTTCAGGCAGTGTCAGCTCATATCAATACGATCTAGCTACGTCTCCCTCTCAAAATACACAATCTCCAAGCTTCCCGTCCTTCCCCTCCTCTTCCTCCTGACACCACTCATCCTCGGCCCCAAAGCAAGCTATTCAAAACCCATCCTCATCACCTCACTCACCTCCCTCACGGGCCTCCTCCTCGTCTGCATGCACCAGCACACCCCCGACGCCACACCCGACACGCTAATCTACGGCCTTCTCTCCTCCCTCTTCTCGGCCCTGTATCCGCCCCTCCTGCTGCGCACACACGCCGCGCTGACGCATCATGCCACTGTCAGTCACGTGCAGACGTCTCGCTCCGTGTCTCCAGCGCGGTCCCCGGCTCTCGCGTTCGATGCCTACGACTACGACGACAATCCGCCCACACCCGCTGCGCTAACGTATACGCTGCTCACGCACCTCACCACCACCGTGACGCTCCTCTTCCCGCCGCTCCTCCACTTCTCCGCCGAGATACCGCATATCCAGCATAACTGCTACATTCTCGACGTTCCGAAATTCTGGGTGCCGGTGCTGGGCTCGTTCGCTACGGCGTTTGGCGGGTTCGTCACTGCAGCGCTGTTGATCAGGGCGAGTGGGCCGGCGACGGGAAGTGTGGTGGGCGTGGTGAGGCAGGGGGTGTTGGTGTTGGTGCTGGAAGGAGGTGCGCATTGGACGGGATGGGTGTTGTGGATTGGGGGCGCGGTGGGGTG
>Ga0058702_10000765_pt1 | contig 12705 bp, 15 predicted proteins | sample AgamicOrSfe_FD_83781 | JGI IMG/M metagenome (GOLD analysis project Ga0058702, IMG submission 83781) | Agave microbial communities from Guanajuato, Mexico - Or.Sf.e | ecosystem: Host-associated > Plants > Phyllosphere > Phylloplane/Leaf | place: Guanajuato, Mexico | collected 2012-05-30
CTCTCAAAGCCTGTTGATAGTAGTAGTATACTAGCTTGAGCTATAAAGGATGACGTATCAGCCGAGGATGCCGCTACTCCGCAAGGTCACTTTATTACCCCGCACATAAAACCTATGTTGCCAATGCCTCGGGTCGTAATGAAACAAAGGGTCCAGTCCATGGATGGTTGGATGAAACAGTCCGTCTTTCCTCCGCCTCGTTTGTTCCTCGTTCACCGTCTCCGCATAGGTTGACGTGCTTATCATCTGAAATGTGCCACCAGCAGCGCCTCATGTATGACAACAAGGCTAGTACTGATCTATAACGCAACATCAAGGCCCCATGTATGAACACAATACAGACTCCGTCCTTCCGTGCAAACCCACACTGCCGTGAATCCTATTCGACCCGATATGATAAAATACCACTGAGCCGCAAGAAACACCATCACCATCACCACCACTGCCACAAGGCATGATCAAGGCCACTCTCGACGTGCGAGATCGCCCCATCAGCTATAACTACCTGCCTTCTTCTTCCTCCGCCACATCGACTCCCTTTCTCGTCTTCATTAACGGTCTCATGCTCCCGCAAGCAGACTGATGTCCCACCATCAGCACCTTCCTCGCCACCACCTCACTCCAACATACGCCCAGCATCCTAATCTACGACCGCTGCGGCCAAGGCTCCACCCTTTTCCGCGGGCCCTCGCCATCCAAGCACAAGCCCATCTACGTGATCAACGACCTCCACCCCCTCCTCACGCACTTCCTGGCCCTCGACTCCAACGCCCTGCGCCCGCTCATCTTCATCGCAAACAGCATCGGCTGCCCCCTCGTCCGCCTCTACTGCCAACACCACCCTTTCCCAAGCATCGCCGGCCTCATCTTCCTCGACAGCATCATTGCAAATTCCGACTCCCTCAACGCGGTCTGGCCAGATCCTGATGCTGCAGACTCCGTCGCCGCAGACGCCCTTCCCGCTGATGTCGGTGTCGGTGAGTTGCAAAGGGTGAGGGCGGTATTTGCGAAAGTGTTGACCCCGTCGCGCCGAATAAGGAGGGATTAGATCGTAGTAACCTCCCCACGATACCGCCGCATGCGGATGCCCCGAAGATTGAGTGGGCCCCTGGGTCATGTGGTTGGGCACGATCCAGACATGTTTGCGCAGGGGATAAAGAAGGCGTCTGGCGCGCCGAAGAGCTTGGTTATGAGGTATGCGCAAAGGAAGTTGGAGGAGTGTAATGAGGGGTTGACGAGGTTGAGCAAGAAAAGGAACGGCGAGGTTGTGATTGCGGAGGGATGTGATCATTTTGTGCAGAATGATGGGCCGGAGATTGTGGTTGGGTTGATACGGGAGAATATGGGGGAGGTAGGGGCAGAAGGTTGTAGCAATGGGAGGTGAGCTTGTGATCTGGAAGCTTGGTCTTTCCATGTAGATTTTGAAACGAGATTCCCGCATGATGCAGTAGATAATTTGCAAGATTGGGGATGACTCGGATCTATTGCCACTCGGCCTGTTTTGTGTAACGGAGTGTGTTGTGTCATGTCAGTCGTAAATTGCTTGGATGAAAGCACTTCTCAGATACTCTGAAACATCATCGTCTTGTCTAACACTTAGAATTACCTCACTCCTTCCCAAGCCTTTCGGTCTTGTCACATCCTGGAAGAGTAAACCTGACGCGCAACTCCAGCGAGAGGTTCCGGTGCGTGGCTGCTCCCCGACGAAGACTGCACCGCACAACGGGACGACTTTAGACCTTGTCTGGTGCTCATTGGCCTTTCATTCATCAGACATAGCAGTCAGATTTGACGAGGATCTTCCTGATCATAAATGGCTCGACTTTGTGTTGAGCTCCCGCAAGGTGTGCCGGTCAGTTCATGACCCGGTTCAAGCATGATGACTGAAGTCCACAGAGCTTCAAAAATAAGCGATCCCTGATCCTTCTCACACTCGCTCAAGCAGTCATTCCAGTTTTGTCCATAAGCTCTACACCTTGCCGCACCACTCCGACCATACCACCCATCTGCACACTTTCGCTGCCACCTCCCGCCAATCTGTACTCAACCTCAGCCAGACCACGCAACCATTCCACCCTCGTCTGACTCGGCACCTCGAGCTCCGCCAATTCTTCACTTAGCGCACTCAGCAGATCCGCTAACGCAAGCCCTTTCTGGTTCTTCAATGTCTGCAGTGTCGTGAGGATGCTGCTGACGTCCGACGTGCCCAGAAGTGTGTCGCGAACAAGTGCAATATCAGACGGTTGTGGGGAGGCGATACAGTCATGGACGATCTCGGACGTGATCAGCTCTCGATCTGCGCGCGCCAGTGCGGCTGGTGGTGGCTTGCCGGGTTCTGGCATTGGAAGGGTTGAAGCATGGCAAGCCTGGAGGACATTTAATGCTCGACGCATGTCGCCCTTGCTGAGCTTGACCAGAGCGTCCACGGCATCAGGTGCGATGGTTTACATCTTCGTTCGCAATGACTTTGTCGACAATCTGTCGAATGGCATCTGCGTGTAGTGGAGAGAAGCGGAACCGTGTACAGCGAGACAGCAATGCCGGCGAGAGCTTGTGTGTGTAGTTTGCAATGATGCAGAAGCGGGTGTTGGGTGTGTATTTCTCCATGATGCGACGGAGGGCCATCTGTGCTGTGGATGTCATAGCATCAGCTTCGTCGAGGATGATGAGTTTGTATGTTGCGAGAGTTGTAGAGGAGGATGCGTTGTCTGACGGGTCAGAGGCTGTCGTCGGGGTGAAGGAGTTGAAGATCTGTTTCGTTGAGGAAAAGGTCTGTCGAGCTTGGTGAGTATGAGTATGAGTAGGCTCTTTTCCCAACGAACCTTGATCTGCTCTCTGTCATGTAGTGTCAGCAGACGCCGGTTGGCGAAAGGAGGCAATCTGACTCACCTGACGACATCTATACCACGATCATCACTGGCATTGAGCTCCAACACCATCTGCCTCATGTTCTTGACGCCGTATATTCTTCTTGCTAGTGCCAGCACTGTGGATGTCTTGCCTGTACCCGGAGGTCCGTATAGTAGAAGATGTGGTAATCTCTAAGGGGGCTTTGGTCAGCACTCGATCCTTCCTGCAGTGCTTCATGATTGACGAACATTTGCTTCGACGAACTTGTTGATGGTCGAAAGGATATCCTGGTGGCCAGCCACATCATCGAGTGTAGTCGGTCGATATTTCTCCACCCTGATCACGAGTGAGGCGCTTGATATGAGACCTGAGACTGCTATCAACTCACCATGGCAGACTATCTTCGAGCTCCACCGGCAGATTGGCAGCACTTCTTTTGCCTTTGGCGTTCTGGCCCATCGCGCTGAAGACCATTGACTGCTCGATAGCGTCACCACCTACGCCAGCCTCATCGTCACTCATCTCTATGTCTGACATGGCGGTAGCTGCGAAAGCGAAAGGCGGACGAGGTTGCTGAATTGGAAGTGTTTCAGGTTTGACGCGCTTGAAGGTTCGCGTGTTTCGTGATGGAATGATTGATTGTGGGGAAGCAGGGTAATGTATTGCCGGTGTTCATTCTGTCAACTGCCGACAGGAAGACTACTCATCAACTTACGCTCTTTCGAACCGGTCGCAGCTTCGCAACACTTGCAAGTGACGGAAGCTGGATTAGCAAGATGGCAGCACAAGTTCCCCAAGACGCCAGACTGGACATCATCGTTAATGGCGCCGGCCTGTCTGGTATCGCGGCCGCCATAACCTTCGCACTTCATGGGCACAGAGTCACGGTCCTGGAATCCGCAAAGGAACTCGCAGAAGTAGGTCAATCACATTCACCTCGATCTATCGGAAAGAATCTGACATGTACTCAGGTCGGCGCTGGTCTTCAGATCACCCCAAACGCATCCAAGATCCTCCAATACTTCCAGCTGCCGCAATCTTTCTGGGACGCCGGTGCCGTCCCCACTGTGCTCTCCGTACATCGATATGCTGGTCCGGTACTTGCAAGAGAGACAGACTTTGACAAGAACATCATGAGCAAGTACGATGCACCGTTTATTGATTTCCACAGAGTCGATTTGCAGCAAGCCTTATACCAAAGGGCAAAAGAGCTGGGAGTTGTGTTCGCGATGGATCAACGTGTGAGCAAGGTCGATCTTGATAGCAGTCGCCCAGTTGTGCACACAAAGTCTGGAAGCTCATTCGAGGGGGATCTCGTTGCAGCAGCAGACGGTTTATGGAGTGCAACGAGGGAGAGTTTCTTGGGAGGTACACAAGACCTGCCCAAGCCAACTGGCGACCTTGCATACCGCATTGTCCTCACACTTGATCAGGTGGCAGATGAGCCTGAACTGCGAGAATGGATCAAGAACCCAGAGGTGCACTTTTGGATCGGGCCCGGCTCGCATGTTGTCTCGTACTCCCTACGTGGTGGGACAATGCTGAACATTGTCTTGCTCGTTCCTGACAATTTGCCACCTGGTGTGGCGAAGCAAGAAGGCTCACTCGAGGAGATGCGGGAGTTGTTCAAGGGCTGGGACCCAATTCTCAACAAGTTTTTGACCAAAGTAGAAAAGGTTGACAAGTGGAAACTAATGCATCAAGCCGAGTTGCCAAGATGGGTGAATGACAAGTCAACCCTCGTACTGATAGGCGACTCTGCACATCCAATGTTGCCATATCTAGCACAAGGTAGGGATGGGCTGCCAGCGCTTGAACGTGTAAGATGCGCTGATCACAATCTAGGCGCGAACTCATCTATCGAAGATGGCGCAGTCCTAGGCGAACTATTGGGTGCCATCACATCGAAGGCGCAACTGCCCCAGGCCCTGCATCTGTATGAGAGTTTACGAAAGGAAAGAGGTGAAGCGATCGTCCGTGAGACGTTCAAGCAGCGCCATGATTTCCATCTACCTGACGGCTCAGAACAAGAAGCGCGAGATGTGATATTCAAGTCACAATTCGAGAAGCAATCGGCTCAAGGCGCGTTCCCTAGCAGGTGGACTTGCCCTGAGGTCCAGCCGTGGCTTTATGGCTATGATGCAGTGCAACAGGTGCACGAAGCTTTACAGAGAGAACCTCTTAAAGATAGCTAGATGAGTTTTAGTCACGAGGCTATATATTGTCTACAGGAATGATCTCAGCGAATACTAGGAACTGCTTAACACTGTGCACGTTATGCTCATTGCATCACTACTTCAGATCTCGACGTCAATGTTCTTCATGGGTCCAAAGCGAGCGGTCCATCCACGAATGGCCTTGCCTTTGTAGAAGAACAAGACTGCGAGGATGAGACAAAAGTACTGGATGCCGACCATCTCGCCGAATGCCTGTGGTTTTCAGTACATGAGCAACGCTTCAGCATTCAGATCGACTTACATTCTGGATTCCAGTTGCGGCTTGCCAATTTGTAGCGAAAAGGGCTAGAATAGTCCCAATTGCGTTTCTGATCACGAAGACGATGACTAAGGCTTCCCCAGCAAGCTATCACCTGGTATCAGCTTTTGTCTTGAGTTGAGCAGTGAATCCGACTCACAGGCTGGTAGCCATCTACGGCATAAGTTACAGCCACATTCGACACAGCCGTCAATCCAAAACCCTGCATAGCATACCCCACTGCTATGGGAGGCCAAGAAGTCTTGTGTGCAACACAAAGCCCGAATATGAGAATGCCCATAGGGCCAATCACAGCCGGTATGATGATGGCGGGAAGACGATACTCGGGCTCTCTGCGCCCACCATTCCTTGCCGTCATCCTATTCGCAATCACATCGATCAGCTTTCCGCCGAAAAATGAAGCAAAGATTGCGCCGATGAAGCCAGATATCGAGAGCAAACCAAGATCGCCAGTCTGCCAGCTGTATGGCTTGCTCGTAAAGGTCCGACTCGACGTAAGTTGTACAACAATATTCCTTGTATCGATCAGTATGCTCTCTACTGATCTCGCATGTTATGGTACATACCATCCAACAAAAGCGCCGATAGTGACGCCGACCCAAGCTACTGGTGGATATGCTGCCATGGTGACCGTCTTTACAAAGGTCCCCACGAGACTTGCATTTTTGTTTCTGCCTGAAAGCAAGGAAAGTTCTGCAAGGTAGGATTTCTTCGGCGGATAGGCTTCTCTTGGTGCATCAAGATTATGCCGTCCTTGTGGGTAGCTCGTCTCGCTATAGAGCATGTCAGCTTGTATATCACCACCTGAATGAGTTCACCAACCGAATTGTGAAGATACCAACCAGCAGTGTCACACCACCGGCAATGCTAATAAAGGCAGTTGTGCCTCTCCAGTCAATCTCTTCGGCGATCCAGGCGCAGATCAGAGGTCCAAGGAAGAAGCCACAACTAGTTCCCATGTTAGTCCATTCATCGTCTCTTTGCATTCTTCTGCGCGGACCACATACCTGAGTGCGAGATGAAATATCATCATCGTTGAGCCCTTTGTCATGTCAGCAATAGCTTGAGACATCAGCATAATGTGCTTACCCTTTGATGCACAAAGAACAAATCCGAGACCAATGAAGGTACAGTGGCATCGCCTGCGGAGGCAGCAAATCCAGACAGTATGCGCGCAGCCAACAGGCTTCCAAAACTTTCCGCAACTGTACTCCAGATGTTGAAGACGACGAAGAGCAACAGTGCAATGAGATACATTGGTCTCTTGCCGATACATCGCATCAGCGGAATCCTATCTCATCAGTAACAGTCCTTCACGCGGCGCATGAGCACAATCTACCAGAAAAGATTCCTATTCGCGTCAGTCCACAATCAGGAATTTACTATAATAAGCACTCACCCAGCTCCAAGAAAGAGAACGTTGAAGCACACCAGATAGCCCGCTTTAGTGGTCGAGACATGAAAATGCTGACTTATCGGCTTTATTGCGACAGTGAAGTTTGATGCGTTGACACTGAGCGTGATGTATCAGTGAAAGCGGCACCAGCAGAAGCCGTGTCAATGACATACGTAGCCAGGAAGGTGAACATGCAAACTGTCAGATATGTCGAATACTGTAGCCAGTCAGTCATGATGAAGTCTGAACGAGCTGCGATCTGACCTTCTCCCACGAGGACCATGTCAGAGGGTCGTTAGGATCATTTGACGGTCTAGGGATGAGGACTCGACCGCCACTGGCTGGTTTGACATCGCTTTCATATAATGTGCCGGGTGCCTCGTGAGAGTGTTCGAGCTCGACATGCTCAATCTGCTCAATGGGACTCCGTTTTGACATATTGTGCTCGTTCAATGCGGCTGTCACTAGTGATGGGAGGAGTAGTAGGTCGGAAACTTCGTGTACAGGAGCTGACTTGACTTGACTATTCCCGCTCAGGAAACGATCTCGGAGGTATCTATGTAAAGTACGACCTGAGGGGGCTAATGTCCCATTGTCACCCGTGATGGATTCGGGACAGCCGACCTTGCACCTTTGCAAGCATCCGCAAACGTTTGTTTCCCCACACAAAGGTCAACTGATCGTACCAGACTCTCAAATCGTTAGCGTGGACTTCCCCTCTTTTCCATGATGCCCGGGGAGACCGTAGACGCGAGCGAAAAAAGAAGTACATAGGTACACACGGCCCTTCAAGCCCCGCCATCTACGCGCCTCCCATCAACTACTATCTGAAGGTGTGACTGAGCACTCCTACAACATGGCGAATACCGACAAAGTCAACGGCAAAGCGACTTCATCAGCGTCATTTGGTCTTATCGTCGACAATACCGACATCAGCCCAGCCACAACTTTTGACGTCTGCGACCCTCTGTCCGGTGATGTCGTGCATTCAGCTCCAGCTGCCAGTGTCGAAGATGGCATTCACGCGGTAGAGAGTGCAGAGCGTGCATTCGCGTCATGGCGACACAGCACACCACTCGAGAGACGGACGATTTTCAACAAAGCTGCCATACTTTTGCAGGAGCGCAAGTCTGAAATCGTCGATGCCATGGTCAAAGAGACTCCAGCATTGGCATCATGGGCTGCTTTCAACATTTCTACAGCGATTCAGTTTGTCCAGGAAGCTGCCGGCATTGTTACACAGATCAAGGGCGAGATAGTCCCCAGCAATGATAAAGGTAGGTTGAGTAGGACAAGTTCAGAAATGGTATGCTTACAAAAATACTCTAGGCACTCTGGCTATGGTCTTCAGGGAGCCATGCGGTGTTGTGCTTGGTATTGCACCTTGGAATGCTCCCATTGTGAGTTTGTGATCTCTCTGACAAAATATGTACTGATGAGTGCTTTGATCCTTGGCATACGAGCATTCATAACCCCGATCGCCTGTGGAAATACTGCAGTACTGAAAGCCAGTAAGCTATAGAGAGGTGCCATAACACCACATTCCTGACCTATCACTAGGCGAAAACAGTCCACTCACGCAGTACCTCCTTGTGGACACATTCCGGTTGGTCACGCATTCACGACACGACCATACAGCAACTAAGCTTTCAACAGTAAAGCTGGCTTGCCAGATGGTGTGCTAAACTTCATATGCTGTCCAAGAACATCCGCTTCGGAGGTCACAGAGGCGATGATCAAACATCCAGCAGTCCAAAGAGTGAACTTCACGGGAAGTACTGCCGTGGGCAAGATCATCGGCTCGCTCTGTGCAAAGTATCTCAAGCCGGCTGTGTTAGAGGTTTGTGCTGCAATACCACCTTTTCATCAGTGATTAATCCTTCAATAGCTCGGTGGTAAAGCTCCGATGATCATTCTCAAGGATGCAAATCTTGAGGAAGCATGCAAAGCTGCCGCCTTTGGTGCTATGCAACATCAGGGCCAGATATGCATGTAAGCCACTTCTGCAGAAGAACACGAGAAACTTCAGTTAATCCGACCTCACTAGGTCAACAGAGCGCGTTATAGTCCATAAAGACATAGCAGGAGACTTCAAGCGACTTTTCAAGCAGAAGGTGCGTATTTCCATCAGCATTCACACCTGGTGACTGATCACTCGCGCTCGAAGATCGAATCTCTGTCGGCACAAGATCCCCGCCATGGTCAGACACCCTTGGGCGGCTTGATAAGTCAAGCAGCTGGATCAAGAGTGAAAAGCTTGGTCCAAGATGCCCTTGATCAAGGCGCGAACATACTGGCTGGCAAGTTCGACGTCAAAGGCGCTGTAGTCCAACCTCTCGTGCTCGAGAGTGTGAAGGAGGACATGGACATCTTTCACCAAGAGAGCTTTGGCCCTACAGTAGCACTGTTTGAGTTTGACACTGTGGACGAAGCCGTCAAGCTAGCTAATAACACAGACTACGGACTTGTGTCTTCTGTTTTCAGCGAAGACATTGCTGCAGCATTAGCCGTTGCAAGGCAGATCAAGAGTGGAAGCTGTCATATCAATGGTCCTACAGTCCATGGTCCGGTTTCATCACGAGAGTCGCGGATTCACAGCAAAGCTAACACTCTGCAGATGAGCCCCATCTACCGTTGGGAGGCATGAAAGCGTCAGGCTACGGCAGATTTGGAGGCATGGCGGCAGTCGAGGAGTTCACAGAGGTGCGCGTGATCACAATCGGCAGTCATGGCCATCATTATCCGCTGTAGAGCTTTGACTTTGACAATGTAACTTGTGCTTGAGACGGCCCGGGAATTGTAGCTGAAACTCGGAATATCCGAGCACGTAATCCTTTTCCCCGCAGGTTAGTGGTGGCTAAATGCAGATAGCTACGGTCCTGGTGCTGAGACATGGTACTGTGGAGGCATGCTTCGGTCAGGTGCTGGAGGATGATGCCTCGCGAAGGCTGACCTCTGACCTGCCCAGCCGGCTTGTAAGCTTCGCATCTTTGTATGCCCTCAGCTCTGTCACATTGCCATAGGCTATACGTTGCAGTGCATTAACATGTATACTACCTCCACTGCCCTACTCGAGGCAATAGTAGACGCCGGCGTGACCCATCTTTTCGTCAATCTAGGTAGTGACCATCCTTCTATTGTGGAAGCACTAAGCAAGAGGAAGCAAGATGGAAACACCGAGCTACGCATCCTCACCATGCCGAATGAGTTCGTGGGACTCTGTGCTGCACAAGGCTTCTTCCAGGCATCTGGCAAGATGCAAGCCGTCTTGATTCACGTCGATGCAGGGACTTTGGCACTGGCAGGAGCAGTACACAATGTCTCGAGGGCGAGGATTCCTGTGCTGATGATCGCTGGCACTTCGCCCATCACCGAGGAAGGTGAATTGAGAGGAAGCAGGAACGTGAGTGTCGTGGTCATAATGGAAGCCTGCAACACAAACTCACCTGTCTTCTCCAGGAATTCATTCATTACCTGCAAGACACGCAGGACCAGCGTTTCTTTCGTGGGTACACTGTCTTTGACCATGAAATACGCACCGGCAGAAACGTCAAGCAGAATATCTTACGTGCAGCTCAGCTCGCGCAGTCTGAGCCTCAAGGCCCAGCATACTTGATGGCGTCTCGAGAGTGCCTCGAAGAAGAGATCACCCCGTATACAGTCAATGTGCAGAAATGGAAACCATTGGCCCCGACAGCATTATCAGAGAGCAGCGTCGCAGAAATCGGCGATGCACTGCTGAATGCATCTCTGCCCGTGATCATCACAACATACTACGGTCGTGACCCAGCTGCTGTCACCGAACTTGTCGCGCTTTCGGAGAAGCTCGCAATCCCCGTTATCGAAGCACTACCGGCCTATGTGAACTTTCCACACGATCACCCGCATTACATGGGGAACCAATGGAGCGGGCCACTGGAGGGCAAGAATGCTGTTCTTGACGAGGCAGATGTGGTGCTAATCATAGATTGCGACGTGCCCTACATCAAGACTGTATTCAAGCCGCAAGAAACAGCTCGAGTGTATCACGTTGATACGGACCCACTGAAGACGCAGATGTCTCTCTTTCACATCGACTGCGAGCTTTCGTGCCGGGCGAATAGTAAAACTGCTGTCAAGCAGCTCCTGGCATATGTCAGCAAGGATCTCGAGCAGGATGTGGCAGAGAATATCAGGTCACGTACAGACGACTTGCGCAGTCGACACGAGGCTTATACCTCGAAAGTCCAGTCTTTATGTGGCGTGCCCAAGGACGATGATCGTATCACTCCGCACTATGCACTTTCCGTCCTACGTGCTCAACTAGAGCCGCACGCTATCATCCTGAGTGAAGGCATCTCGAACTATCGTCCCGTCGCCGACGTGATGTGTCCCACACTCCCAGGCACCTTCTTCACATCGGGCGCCACCGCTCTCGGCTGGCACGGCGGCGCCGCACTCGGAGCCAAGCTCGCTCAGCCCGATGCAACAGTCGTCAGCATAACAGGCGACGGCAGCTTCCTGTTTTCGCTGCCGGAGAACGTGCATTGGATGTCTCGGCGCTACAATATACCCTTTCTGACAGTGATCTTGAACAATCGTGGCTGGAAAAGTCCGATGCTGTCGGCGATGGCTGTGCACAAGAATGGGTATACGAGCCAGATGGAGTCAAGCGATGATTTACATGTCACGTTTGACCCGCCCCCCGATCATGCTGGGGTGGCTGTGGCAGCAGGCGCGGGCTTCGGCGTGATTGTGAAGAAGGCGAGTGAGCTTGAGGCGGCACTTCAGAAGGCACTTCAGGTGGTAAGGCAGGAGGGGAGATCTGCTGTGGTCGATGTGTGGTTGCCAAAGTTCAATGTGGGAGATCGTGTTGGCTGAGACGATTCTGGGGTCATGAGGCGAGCAGCCCATACTTTGCGAAGGTGTCGATAAGTGTTAGTGATCATTCAATAAGATCATACCAGTCATTCCCACCCTGATTGCCTAAAGTATGACCACTTCAAACTGAAAACAGCTGTCCTACAGATGATACATGAAGTCCACAGCCTGATCTCCTGAAGTCACTTTCCTCGTATCCTCCTTCTCGCCTATGGCAATCCTCCTCTTCTCCTCGTTACACCTTCTGATGTAAAAGTACTTGATGATGATTATGACCTGAGAGAGGCATATTGCGCCCAGTGAGAATCCATTGCCAAGTACGTAAGGCGATTTGCGATAGATCTGACCAGCAACAATTCCGGCAGTGTTGGCAATCGACTGTTGAACACCGATAGCCGTCGCTCTTCTGTACTGTGGAGCCATGTTCACATTCAACCAAGCAATGTTGAGGCCAGGACCTGTATAGACTGCAATACTACACAAGAAACAGCCGAAAAACTTGACGGCGTTGGAAACGTCGACAAGAAGCAGGACATAGCCAACGATCCCGAACATGTTTGCGAACAAGAGGAATGGTGAGCGAATGAGAAACCGGTCCGAGAAGAAAGCAAGTGCCATAAACGCGGCAGCAGCCACCAGGTACACTGGAATGGTAAGATACTGTGTCTGCAGCGACGTCTTGTGGAAACTCTGGATGATGGAGGGCAAGAAAGTCGAGAACCCGTACAAGAGGATGTCTTGAAGGAATTGAATGGCTGCGCTGAGGTAGACCTTGGGATCGCGGAATGCGTTCTTTACTTCTTCCCAGCTGAATTCTTCGCTTCCCATGTAGGCAGCACGTTGATGTGCGCGGATCTGCATCAAGTGTTTGTCGTGGTCGTTGAGGAAGTAGGCGTTTGAGGGATCCGTGGGTAAGCCGAACCAGACTAGTACAGCTACGAGTACACTGAAGATACCTTCAATGATGTACACCCATCTGAGGACGGTCAGCCTGTGTATAAACAGGGAGCAAGCATGACTCACCTCCAGCCCGCATAGTTTGCGACGCCATCCATATGGAGAATACCATACGCCATCAGCCCACCAAAGGCACCAGCCAGAGC